>Ga0181519_10000260_pt1 | contig 49404 bp, 45 predicted proteins | sample PEATcosm2014_Bin_26_FD_121102 | JGI IMG/M metagenome (GOLD analysis project Ga0181519, IMG submission 121102) | Peatland microbial communities from MTU Mesocosm Facility, Houghton, MI, USA - PEATcosm2014_Bin02_10_metaG | ecosystem: Environmental > Terrestrial > Soil > Wetlands > Peat | place...
CAGCAAGTTGGCCGCGGCTTCGCCGCGATAGCAAGTTGGCGAGTTGGCGGCCTTTGCGGGTTGCGCCCATTGTTCATTTCAGCCGTAACTCGACGCGGCGAGTCGGCTGCTCAGGATGACAGCATTTTTGATCCGAACTTTAGAGACAGGACACTAGTGGACTCAGGTCGCTGAATGAATGTTCTTCTTGGTAAATCGGCGCTGGTCACGGGAGGCGCGCGGCGCATCGGTCGCGAGATCGCGCTGGTTCTGGCCGGGGCAGGCGCCGATTTGACCATTACTTATCGCGCTTCGCAGGCGGAAGCGGCAGAAACCGTGGCCGACCTCGAGTCGCTGGGCCGCCGCGCCCTGGCCGTCGAGTGCGACGTACGGTCGGAAGCTTCGGTGCGCGCCGCGATTGCCGCCTCCGCAGCCTTTCACGGACGGCTGGACGTGCTGGTGAACAGCGCCGCCGTCTTTGGCTCCGCGCCACTCGACGAACTCAGCCTGGATCAGTGGAATGCGGTCTTCGAGACCAATACGCGCGGCCCATTTCTGATGGCCAGGGAAGCAATCGAAGCGTTGCGCGCGGTGCAAGGAAGAATCGTAAACATCGGGTCGCTGGGCGGAGTGCAGGCCTGGGCCGGGCATGGCCATTATTGCGCGTCCAAAGCCGCGCTGCACATGCTGACGCAGGCCATGGCCAAGGGCTTTGCACCAGAGGTGAGCGTCAACTGCGTAGCGCCCGGCTGGATAGAAATAGACGAAGAGGGAAGCGAGCAGGCAGCCCGTTTTGCCGCCCGTACCCCCATGGGGCGGAACGGCTCGGCCAGCGACGTGGCGCAGGCGGTGTTGTTCTTCGCCTCCGGTCCCCATTTCGTGACCGGCCAGACCCTGGTGGTCGACGGCGGGCTGGGTCTTTAGAGCGAAACCCGAGTCCCTGTGTCCTAGCCAGTTTCTTGCAACGTCGCCGCTCCCTGATGGTCGCGCCGGCTTGGGTGCAGCGCTTTCGGGATACACCAACTCTGGTTTCGCTGTAAGAGGACCTACCGCGGAAAGATGCGGCTCCAGAATCCCTTGCCGGAGGAGGGTTCCCTCCCGGTTCGATCTTCCCTGGAGTTGTCCCTCTGGGGAATGGCGATACTGTCCAACTTGAACTTGACCGGTTTGCCATCGTGCAGTCCGATGGCTTTCGGCTGCTCGGGCCACGGCGCGCCTTTTGCCACAGCCAGCGGATTGGCGATGCACAGGCGGTCTGCCGTTTCCACTCCGGCGCGGTTGGCCACGTATTCGTAGTCCTTCTTCATGTGGGGTGGCCGCCACTCAATGTTGTGCGCATCGGTAGCCAGAAGATGGATCCAGTCGCGCGCCAGCATTTCGTTCGCGAAGCCTCTGGCGGCCTTGCCGAAGCGGCCGTAGAGAGACCCTGCCGTTACTTGAGTCAAACAGCCGATGCGCATCCACTGCGCCAGCATCTGCGGCTTTGCATGGAGGGCGGGGTAACGCTCGGGATGAGCGATGATGAGGGCATAGCCCGCCGACTGCAAGCGACGGAGAGTGTCGGTCATGTTGGTTGGGATGAACATGTTTGGGAATTCGATCAACAGGTATTCCGAGCCGTTGATCGCGTAGCGAGGGTAGTTGGCAAGGGCGTCGAAGACATTCTCCGCGCTCATATGAAGTTCGCAGCCCAGGCTCAGCTCGATTTCGCCTTGAAGGCATGCGCGCAATTCGGCGAGGCGTTCTTCGTTGAGGCCGGCCTGATAGCGATACACATCGTTGGCGTGCGGGGTGCAGACGATGTGCGTGAAGCCTTCCTCGGCGGCCATGCGGGCCATCCGCAAGGAGGACTCCAAGTCCTTGGGTCCGTCGTCAACTCCATAGATCAAATGATGATGAATATCGATCATGGCGCCTCGGATACGGTTCCTGAAGGCTCGTGTTTGGCGATCGTCAGCGGGTCGCCAAAACCTCAACCATCGAGGAGAAGATCTTCCAACCATCCGCCGAGCCAAGCAGTTGCTCGCTGGAACGATCGGGATGGGGCATCATGCCCAGCACATTGCGCTTTTCATTCAGGATGCCGGCGATATTGCCGACAGAGCCGTTGGGATTCGCTTCGGCGGTGATTTGGCCGGCCGGGGTTGCATAGCGGAAGGCAATCCGGTCCTCCGATTCGAGCATCTTCAGATCTTCGGAGGTGCAGAAGTAATTGCCTTCCATATGCCCAATCGGCATCTGCAGCACGTCGCCTTTCCTGAGCCCGTTGGTAAAGGGGCTGTCGGCGGTCTCCGCGCGCAGGTGAACCTGCTTGCAAATGTATTTCAGGCCGGCGTTGCGCATCAGCGCGCCAGGCAGCAGGCCGGACTCGGTAAGAATCTGGAATCCGTTGCAGATGCCCAACACCAGGCCGCCGCCGTCGGCAAAGCGCTTGACCGCCTGCATTACTGGAGAGAAGCGGGCAATTGCGCCGGTGCGCAGGTAATCGCCGAAGGCAAAGCCGCCCGGCACAAGCACAGCGTCAACGCCTTGCAGGTCCTCGGAATCGTGCCAAAGAAAGGTGACGGGCTGGTGAGCCACTTCGGCAATCACGTTGTAGGTGTCGTGGTCGCAGTTGGATCCAGGAAAGACAAGTACCCCGAATTTCATGTTTCTAGGGTATCAGTTCATGTGCGAATGCGGTGCCGCAGAACCGCCCTTGTCGCGGGAGAATCATTGCGGCAAGGGCGGATGGTTGGCATGGGTCAATAGGCCAGTCTCAACTCCACACCTCTTCCGTCATCCGGAAGCAGGGCAGTGGCACGGTGGTGTTCCGCATCGTATCCCGGTGAGATGGGGCTGGGCGCCGCTCCACCGGTCGATGCGCTGGCGCCCGCGGCGGGGTTGGTGAGTCCGTAGACCTCGATATTGAGCAGATTCCACCACGGGGCATAGCTGCCTTCGTGGGGGTCGACGTTGACGGTGATTCCCTGGGCCGTGGCGTGGCAGGTGAAATCCACATGAAGGAATTTGCCTTTCCTGAAGTCGTAGCTGACGCCGTCATCCAGGTAAAGACTCCCGCTGCATTCCTTGGCGCCGTTCAGCGGGGGATAGACCCGCAGGGTTAGCGGCCCCTGCGGCGTCTCATCGGTGCTTTGGACCACCGGTTGTATGGGCACAATGGCTCCCGCGCGCACGAAGACCGGCAAGGTATCCAGAGAACGATGGAGGTGCACCTCGGGCTGCGTGATCGGGTTGTTATCGATCCCCTTGCGGCCAAAACCGCCCTCGACGCGAATGCCGGTCCAGTAGTCGTACCAGCCGACTGCGGGCAGTGCGACCGAGTAGTCGTCCATTGCGTCCGGGTAGGGACTCTGCGCGATCAGCAGGTCGGGACCCAGCAGAAACTCGTTGCCGGTGCTCAGGTCGAGAGGCCCGCCGTCGAGGCTGCCCTTGGGAAATTCCAGAAACAGCGGCCGCATGATCGGCAACCCCGTGCGGCTCATCTCTTCCGAGGTGGTGTAAAGGTAGGGCAGCAGCCGGTAGCGCTCCTCGATGTACTTGCGGCGCAGGTTCACGTCATCCGGAGTGCCATTCTCCCAAGGTTCATGGGGATTTGTGCCGACTGCGGAGTGGTCGCGGTCGATGGGCTGGAAGGCGGCCAGTTCAAGCCAGCGGGTCAACAGCTCCGGCTGCGGCGAACCGGCGAAACCGCCCACGTCCGCGCCGCTCATCGCAAAACCGCTCAATCCCAGATTCAGCAGTTGCGCGGTGGTTTGGCGCAGGTGGTTCCAAGTGCTGGAGTTGTCCCCGGTCCAGGTGGCGGCGTAGCGCTGCCCTCCTGCAAAACTGGCGCGGGTCATTACAAAGGGACGGACGTCCGGGGCGAGTTTCAGGAGGCCTTCGAAGGTCCCCCGGGTGTTTTCCATTCCGAAGATGTTGTGAATCTCCAGGTGGCTGGCCACGCGGCTCTGAAAGCCAGGTTCCTCGATGCGGTGCTGCACATCGTCGGGGAAGGTCTTGGTGGAACTGAAGATCGCCGGCTCGTTCATGTCATTCCAGAAGCCGGAAACCCCTTTGGCCACGAAGTCGGAGTAGAGCGTTCCCCACCAATCGCGGGAGACGGCGCGGGTGAAGTCGGGAAAGACCGACTTGCCCGGCCACACCATGCCCACGTACGTTGAGCCGTCGGGATTCTTGACGAAGTGATCCCCCGCCACCCCCTCGTCGTAGGGCTTGTACCCGGCGTTGGGCAGATCCGCGACGTGCAGATCGGTGATGACGACCGTGTGCAGATGCTGCGCCTTGAGATCCTGGATCATCTGATCGAAGTGCGGAAACCGTTCCGAATCAACGGTAAACGGACGATTCTTGATCTGATAGTCGATGTCCAGCCAGATCACATCGGCGGGAATGCGCTCGGAGCGCAAGCGGCTGGCGATGCGCCGGACTTCTGATTCCGGGTAGTAACTATAACGGGATTGCTGATAGCCCAGCGCCCAGAGCGGGGGCAACGGCGTGGTTCCCACCAGCCACGCCCACGCCTTGACCACCGCCTTCGGCTCGGGGCCATAGAGGATGTAGTAATCCAGCGGGCCGCCTTCGGAACCGAAGGAATAGCCGTCGCGATATTCCTTGTTGAAGTCGAAGCTGGTTCGCCAGGTGTTGTCGAGGTAGAAGCCGGCCGAGATGCCCTTGCGAAAGGTGATGAAGAAGGGAATCGACTTGTAGATCGGATCGGTAGACTCCTGCCAGCCGAAGGCGTCGGTGTTCCAGTTGCTGAAGGCCTCGTTGCGGCGGTCCAACGGCCCGGGTTTGTCGCCCAGGCCGAAGTAGTGCTCGTCCACGGGCGATTTGCGGTAAACACGGAAGGAGGAGCCGTGAAACTCCACCGGCCGGCCGGGCAGATCCTGCGCGACGATGTGCCCGTCCAGGTCCGCGACGGTCAGCGCCAGGGGGTCGCGGTGGATGGTTACGCGCAGCTTGGAGGTCATGAAACCTACCGAACTGTTCGAGAATTCAGGAGTTACCTTGAAGACCGATGTGCGGGCCGCGGGCAGGACCGCCCAGGAGGCGTCTTCCGGCAGTTGTCCGCTTGCTCCGATGCGTACGCGCAGCACATCCTCGCGAAGAGCGGTGATTTGCAGGACAGCATTGCCGGAGCGGATCTCTATTCCGTTGGGGGTTGGCCGGGAAGCGGTGACCCGGTCCAGGCGTGCGAAACCCGACTTCTGTTGGGCTTCGGCGGTCTGGTTCGCTTGTGACGTTGCGGCGAGAAACAGGAAACCAAATACAACAAAAACAATGCGTGCGGTCCTTTGCACTCAGCACCTCATGGGAGCCATCTTTTGAACAGTCCTAAAAGAATAATTCGGATGGTGCATGAAGGGAAACTTCTTCCTCCGCAAACGTTACTTACCGTGAGAATATACATCGTACTGGGTTGAAGATGAGCTGATTTCAGACGATATACAGACCCAAGAGGTGTGTTTGCAGACGAGACCGACGAAGAAGGGCCAGAGGGATGAGATCTTCGCGGACGGGCGTCCGTTTGTGGGCCAGGAAGCTTTGCTCACTGTTGACGCGGACCTGTGCGTTCTGGATGCGAACGCAGCCACCTGGGTTTGGGGCGAACCGCGGGAGAATCTGCGCGGGCAGAAGTTTTGCGATCTGTTTGCCAGTCCCGAAGCGGCTCTCACCCTTTATTCGCGCGCCCTGGAACTGGGTTTGGCGCAAGGACATTTTCTCGAAGCGCGATCGCAAGATAGCTCGATCATCCAGTTGCTTTGCCGGGCGGAGCGCCTGAAGGGCAGAGCGAAGCTGGTGCGGGTGGTTGCGCGCCGGGTTTCCCGCACGGTGGGTCCAGAGGGCGCTCTCGGGGATGCCTCGCCGATGTTCCGCGACGCATTCGAATGCGCCAACATTGCCATGGCCCTCGTCGATCCTGCCGGCAATCTTCTGAAGGCCAACCAAAAGACCGCGGAGACCTTTGGCTTCAGCGCCCAGGAACTGGAATCGATGCATCTTTCGGATCTGATCTACGCGGGCAATCATCATTTTTCTGAAGATCCTGCTTCCGGCCATCTCGAGGTGGCCCTGGACAGGGGCTCCAGCGAGCGGCAGTTCCTCCACCGCAATGGGATGATTTTGTTCATCGACTTCTCTTTTGCAATGGTGCGGGATGAAGCCGGAAATCCGCGCTATGTGGTGGCCAGTTTCCGCGATGTCACAGGGCGTCGGCGGTTGGAGATTCTGCTCAAGGAACAGGCTTCGGTGGACCCGCTCACCCGGACGATGAACCGCACCTGGCTGGAAGAGCGGGGCAAGGTTGAACTGTTGCGAGCAGAGCGCTACCAGCACAAGTTCTCAGTGGCCATGGTCGATCTGGACCGATTCAAGGTGGTGAACGACACCTATGGCCATGCGGCGGGGGATCAGGTGCTTAGAGGGTTCGTCGAGGTCGGCCATAGTTGCCTTCGACTGACCGACGAAATGGGTCGCTGGGGCGGTGAGGAATTCGTGATTCTGCTGCCCGACACCGGACCAGGCGGCGCGGCCAGAGTCGCTGAGCGCATGCGGGCCGCCCTCGAGGAGTTCATTTTCTCGGATGGCATTCGTATGACGGCAAGCATCGGGATTGCCGCGTGTCGCAAAGGCGAGTCCTTTGCCGGTCTGATTAGCCGCGCCGACGCCGCCATGTACCGCGCCAAGAACGAAGGGCGGAACCGGGTGACGATCGACGAGCGAGACCTGGCCGAGGCACCTGCCTTCAAGCCCACGGTCCAGCCGCTGATTCAGCTGCAATGGAAGAAGGCCTATGCGAGCGGCCAATCCGTGATCGACGGCGAACACCGAGAGATGATGCAGGCTGCCAACCGCTTGCTGGTTGCCGGCTCAAGAGACGAAAGCGCGGCGGAGATCTCATCTCTGATCGGCGAGTTGGTGGAGCATGCCAGAACCCACTTCCGGCACGAGGAAGAGCTGCTGACGGTCGCCCATTATCCCCGCTACGAGGAGCACCGGGCGATTCACCGCAAGCTGCTGGCGAAGGTCGAAGGAATGCAGGTCCGACTGGACCTGGGTGAGTCGACGGTGGGCGATGTGCTGGGCTTTGTGATTCATGACCTGGTGGCCCGCCACCTTCTGCGCGAGGATCGCGAGTTCTTTCCCTGGGTCAAGGGATTCACGCTTCCCGCAGGGAAGGCCGAGTAGGGCGCGCTGGGCCTGCCGGGTGTAAAAAGCGGGTTAAATAACCGAGAGTTTCAGATGGTATACTCACAACGTCGAGCGCGTGTCCGCGCCTGCATTTTTGATTACCTTTGAGGTTCCCATGTCCGGCCATTCCAAATGGGCCACAATCAAGCACAAGAAGGGCGCGCTGGATGCCAAGCGCGGCAAAATATTCACCCGCCTGCTGAAGGAAATTGCAGTGGCCGCCAAGGGCGGCGGCAATCCCGACACCAATGCCCGGCTGCGCACCGCTGTTCTGGCGGCCAAATCCGAGAATATGCCGCAGGACAACATCAAGCGCGCGATCCTGCGCGGCACAGGCGAACTGGAAGGCGTCAACTACGAGGAGATCACCTTCGAGGGCTACGGCCCCGGCGGCGTCGCCGTAATTGTGGATGTGATGACCGACAATCGCAACCGCGCGGTCAGCGAAATCCGCCACGCGTTTTCCAAGAACGGCGGCAACCTCGGCGAGTCCGGCTCGGTGCGCTTCATGTTCGCGAAAAAGGGGCTCATCGCCGTTGAAAAAGATGCGGCCGGCGAAGACCAGCTGATGGACATCGTGCTGGAGCACGGCGGCGAAGACCTGAACGACGAAGGCGACACCTGGGAAATTGTGACCGATCCGTCGGCCTACGAAGCGGTTTCCGAGGCCGTCAAAGCGGCGGGCATCCCCACTGTCATGAGCGAAGTGACCATGGTGGCCAACATCTACACCAAGCTCGAAGGCGCACAGGCCAACCAGATGATCCGTCTCATCGATACCCTGGAAGATCTGGACGACACGCAGAACGTCTATTCGAACTTCGATATGGACGCCGATCAATTGGAACAGGCAGCCGGCTAACGAGTAGCGTGGCAGGCATCGGAAAGGCCGCCCGGCTGTGGCGGCCTTTTCTGCGCGATACGGCGCTGGACTGCCTCACAGCCGATGACTTGCATCCCACGCAGCAGGAACCTGAAAGAACGCAGATTCCCCAGAAGAGAGAATCCCTTTGACTCGAACCGCGAAGTGTTTTCTGTTTGCTCTGATGGCCGGGATTTTGACCGGCGCCGCAATCGGACCTGAAATTGCCAACGCACAGTCAGGCGCGTCTCCGTCGACAGTTTCGGGCGCAGTCGCCAATGCCGATGCGGCCAATTTCGTAGCCCAGGCGCGGCAGACCAAAAGCTGGCAGTACGGACCTTTCATGAACTACGGCATCGGCCTCGGCGACCGTTCCAGCTTCAAGTTTCTCTGGGCCGGCTTCGAAGCGGGCAAGGTGCTTACCCCGGTGCTGCACGCCGGGTTGGTGACCGGCCAGTTGGAGCTTGCGGGTAACATCATGCCATTGTGGCAGGCCTATACCCCGGCCCCGCACTTGGCCACCTTCAGCTGCTGCGATCCCAAACAGACTTGGGTGGGCGAAGAAGGCGGAGGCACCTATCGCGGCGTCAGTCTTACCCCGGTGATTTTCCGGTGGAACTTCCTGACCAATTCGCGCCGGGTTCAGCCGTGGTTTCAGGCGGCGGGCGGCCTGATTTACACCACCCACAAGTTTCCGCCAGCGCAGCTGACGCTTCCCGGACAGGACGGCGGAACCTGCGTATGGAATTTCTCGCCCCAGGGCGGTGGCGGCGTACACATTTTCACTCGGTCCAAGCGGTCGATCGATATCGGTGTCAACGGCGTGCACATTTCGTCGGCTTCGCTGGGGGACCGAAATCCAGGCGTCAATGCCAGCCTTCAGATTCAGGTGGGGTACAGTTTCTGGAAATAGGTTTTGGGACAGCGTGCAGGAATGTTTTGAAAGGGCACGACTTTAGTCTAGACAGGCATAAGGAGGCGTGGGCTTTCGCACTGAGGGAATGTGTCTCTGCGACGTTCTCTCCTTCGGCGGCTCAAGCCGCGGCCCTATCTCGGATTTTTGCGGCAAGGTTGAAGCTGCGCACTTTCAAAGCCGGAGAGATAGCCGGACGAAAGATATCATGAGCGAACCCGTAGTTGAATGCGTTCCCAATTTCTCCGAAGGCGTCAATGCCCGGAACGTCGAGGCCATCGTGGCCGCGATGCGGGTCGAGGGAGTGCATCTGTTGGACTGGTCGATGGACGCCGACCACAACCGTTCGGTGGTGACCATCGCCGGCGCGCCCGGTCCGGTGGTGGAGTCGGCGGTTCGGGGCGCAGGCAAGGCCGCCGAACTGATCGATCTGACCCGCCAGGAGGGTGTGCATCCGCGTATCGGGGCAGCCGACGTGATTCCTTTCGTGCCGATCTCGGGCATTAAGCTGGAACAATGCGCGCTGCTGGCCCGCCAGGCGGGGTTGGAAATCTGGAGGCGCTTTGGGGTTCCAGTGTTTTTTTATGAGGCGGCCGCGGCACGGCCGGACCGGGCTAATCTGGAAGAAGTACGCCGCGGCCAGTTCGAAGGACTGCGCGATGCTGTGGCCAGGGAAGCTTCGCGGCGACCCGATCTGGGCGGCCCGGGCCTGCATCCGACCGCCGGGGCCTGCGCGGTGGGAGCGCGCAAGTTCCTGGTGGCCTACAACATCTACCTGGAAACCAGCGAAGTGTCGGTGGCTCGCGCAATCGCCCGCGAAATTCGTGCAGCCTCTGGAGGGTTGAAGGGCGTCAAAGCATTGGGAGTGATGGCCCATGGGCGAGCGCAGCTCACCATGAATATCACCGATTTTACGATCACTCCGATCTCCCAGGTCTTCCGCGCTGTCTCCGGCTTGGCGGAGAAACACAAGACGGCGACGGCGGAAGGAGAAGTGATCGGCCTGATTCCTGAAGCAGCCTGTGAGCGGGAAAGCGAGTGGATGCGTCAATTGAATGGGTTCGATCCGCAGACGAAGATTCTTGAGCATCGGCTTGCCGCTCCGCTCTCATGGCCGGAAGGCATTTGAATCGGGTTTTGGGTGCCAGTCGGACGGAGAGAAGGAACTCCGCCGGGCGGATTCGGCATCTCAACCGAACGCGCAACGAAAAGCAGAAGTTGACCGGAAATATCGGAGGATGATCTTGTTGAACGGTTTTGTAAAGGGAACGATTTCCGCCATTCTGTTGGCGGCGGCGACGTGGGCATCAGCGGCGCAGTTGTCGAGCGACGCGCGCACGGCAATTCCGCGGGAAGTGCAGCAATTGGTGGTGATCGACTACCGCGCCATGCAGAATTCAGCTGCGGCGATGGACCTGCGCGATCGGGTCATGCCACCCGACCTGAAGCAATTCGACGACGCGCTGCGCAAGTCGGGCCTGAATGAGAACCACGATGTGGATCAGCTGGCCTTTGCGCTCTTCCGCCCCGGAGGAAACGGCAAGGACGCGAGCGAATCGCTGGTGACGGTCGGAATCGCCCAGGGCCAGTTCTCACTCGCGGATATCCTGGCCAACTTCCGCAAACAGAAGGTGCGGCCGACGCTGGTGCGCACCAACAAACTCTATCCGTTGGCCAAGACCGGCATGGTGGCCTGCTTTGTGGATACTTCCACCATGGTCTTCGGTTCGGTCGACGCGGTCACCAAGGCGCTGGATGCGCGCGATGGCATCTCTTCCAGCCTGTTGACTAATGGCCCCATGATGGACGCGATGAAGAGCGTGGATTCCGACGCCCTGTGGAGCATCCTCGACGAGAAGGGGACGCAGACCATGATGAAGCAGGTGCTCGGAGAGGCCGGCTCCGTGACCGACTACGATACCGTCAAGAAGCGCTTGCAGGGCTCCTGGTACGCGATGGACTTTCAGCATGGCGTCAAGTTCGACCTGACTCTCTCCACCGGCGATTCCTTCGCCGCCGCCACGCTCTCGTCGCTTCTGAACGCCGCCCTGGTGGTGCGCAAGATGAGCGGCTCCGACGCGGAAAAGCAGGCACTGACTGCCACCAACATCAGCTCCAGCTCCGGCCGTCTCTCGGTGCACTTCGCCACGTCAGACGATCAGTTCAACTCTCTTCTGCAGTCCCCGCTCTTCCAGAGCATGGTGAAATAGCATCGCGGCTGTGGCAACGGTGCGCGAAGAATGGGCGCGGCTTGAATGCCGCGCCCATTCTTTTTGGGGGAGTCTCCGTCTCGCTCCGGTTAGATGGAGACCTTGCCGCTCGCGGCAGGCGGATTGCCCTGCTCCCCTGAGAGCAGGGCGTTTCCGTTGCAGACCTGGTTGCGTCCGTTTCGTTTGGCCGTATAGAGCGCCTGATCGGCCAACTCAATCAGGTTGACGGAGTGCTGCCCGAAGCCGGCAACCATGGACCCGCAGCCGACGGACAGCGTCAGCACACCGGCTGGAGTGGTGACATGGCGAAGGCGGCGGTTGAAGAGCCCCTGGCAGACTTCCCGGGCCACCCGCATGGCGCCCTCGTTGTCGGTATTGGGAAGGATGACAGCGAATTCCTCGCCGCCGAATCGCGCCACAAGGTCCCCGGGCCGATTGACCACATCCTGTGCCGCCTCGGCAATCTGCTTGAGCGCACTGTCGCCGCGGGTATGGCCATAGGTGTCGTTGTAAGACTTGAAATAGTCCGCATCGATCATCAGCAGTGAGAGCGGAGTGTGGTCGCGCATGCTGCGACGCCATTCGTTGGTCAGCACATGGTCAAAGCGACGCCGGTTGGCCAGCCTGGTCAGGGCGTCCGTCTCGGCGAGCGCCTCCACCGCATGGTAGGCGTCCTGAAGCTGCTGCTCGGCGTGTTTCCGCTCACCGATGTCTCGCACGATATTCAGGATTCCGGCCGGTTTGCCGGTCTTCGGGTCGTTGACCGTTCGCAGCATGCACTCAGCCCATACGTAATCGCCATTCGTCTTTCTCAGGCGCAGTTCCAGACGGGCCCCTTCGCAGCCACTCCTCAGCCCCTGCAGCGTGATTGCGGCTTTCTGTTTGTCGTCGGGGTGCACCAGGTCGAATGAGCCCTGATGCAGCACGTCTTCCGCCTTCCACCCGCCCATCGTCTCGGTGGCTGCGGAAACAAACCTGCGGCGTCCGTCAAAGCTGGAAAGAATGATCACGTCGCGGGAATTCTCGCTCACCAGCTTGTGCAGTGCGGCAATTTCCTCAAGCTTCCGCTCGGTCGCCTTCTGGCGCTCGATCGCCACGGAGACGCTGTAAAGGATGAACATGCCGGTGGCCACGAACAGTTGAAGAAGGATGCTCGGGTCGCTGGAGCCAAGCAAAGCCTGCGCCGCGAACGGTCCCCACCCGCGCAATGTCAGTCCCCCCGAGGTGACCGCGACAAACAGGAGCGCCATGGTGGACCACGCCAGCCCGAAGCGCAGCAGCGTCAGGACCAGGAACGGATAGACCAGAAAGAGCAACGGCAGGGTCGGCTGCGAGAAGGCAGCCACGGTGACCGCTGCCAGCGCCGCCAGGTAAATCCAGTTCGTCGACCAGTCCACCGATTCGCGAAACCGCGAGCGGAAGATGGCCACCAGCGCGGGAGTGGTAACGGCAGTCCCGAGGCCGTCGGCAACCGTCCAGGTAGCAAACGCCAACCGGCCCGTATTCTGGTGAGTCAGGATCTGGAAGAGGGCAAATACCGACCCCACGGCAATCGGAGACGCCAGCACGGCAAGACCCAGGAATTGCACAAGGTAGCCGATCTCGGTGAAGCGGGGCAGGATGGCCGAACGGGGGCGCAGCAACATCGCGGCCAGCAGCACCTCGCAGATATTCAGGCCATTGGAGATCAGCAGGTCCCAATGAAAACGTCCGTCCAGCAATGCGCTGCCGGTCAGCATGGCCGCGAGCCCGACGCACAGATACGCGCCCCAGCGCCAGCGCGGGGCCAGCAGCAGGTAGGCCAGCAGCGCGCCGTTGGCCACCCAGAACAGATATCCTTCGTTACCGGTCGGGCCATGGACGAAGAGGCCCATCAGCAGCGTTGCCAGGGTGATGACGACAAAGCTCTCCGCAAGGCGAAGGGCCAGCTTGTACCAGCCCTTTCCCCGAAAAGCAGCGTGGATCTTCATCGGCCCCGGAATGCGGCTCAACTTCGTGCTCCTGCATTATTTATCGGTCGAATCCCGGCCGGTAAGTTCGTCCATGCCCGCTTTCAGCTCATTTTGCGGGAATGGAAGCCACCTGGTAACTGGCAAACCAATTCATGGCTGGTTCTTGGCCAGCTCGCCTGCCGACTCTGTGAGTGCCGTCAGCTTTTTCTCGGCCCGGTCCAGGCGTTTGATCAATTCCGGCAATCGTTGGAAAACGGTTACCGCCCGCAGCCAGGTGCGGTTGTCGAATGCCGGAGACCCGGAGATCATCTTCCCCGCCGGCACATCGTGTGAGACGCCCGATTGCGCGGTCAGGATGACACCGTCTCCGAGGGTGCAATGCCCCGCCACTCCGGCCTGTCCGGCGAGAATCGCGTTGTTTCCCACGTCCGACGAGCCTGCCAGGCCGACCTGCGCGCAGAGCAGGGTGTTTTCTCCCACGTGCGACGCATGGCCAACTTGCACCAAGTTGTCAATTTTAGTCCCCGCGCCGATCCTTGTCTCCCCCACGGTGGCGCGATCGACGCAAGCGTTGGCCTGTACATCCACCCTGTCGCCCAGGCGAACCGGGCCTGATTGGGGAATCTTCTCCCATTGCCCAACTTCGTTCTTGGCGAACCCAAAGCCGTCCGCGCCGATGATGACGCCGTTCTCCAGCGTGACATGGTCGCCCAGGATGCAGAACTCGCGCACCACCGCGTGGGCATGTGCAAACAGATGGCTGCCGGCTTCCACGCCGGGATAAAGAACCACATGAGGCAGCAGAACCGCATGGGGACCCAGCTTTACGTTCGCGCCCACCACCGCATATGCGCCGATATGCGCGCCTTCGCCGATTTGCGCCGTGGGATCGATCACTGCCGTGGGATGAATGCCCGGGGGATACACGGGGGCCCGATAGAAACAGGCCAGAGCCCTGGAAAACGCCAGGTAGGGATTCTTCAGGCGAAGCGTAGCCGCTGCGATTTCCGGAAAATCCGGGTCCACCAGCACCGCCGCGGCCTGGGTGGTGCGCGCCAGCCCGGTATAGCGCGGGTTGGAAACGAAGGTCACATCGTGGGGCCCGGCCTCTTCCAGCCCTTTGACTCCAGTTACTTCCAACTCCGCGTCTCCGCGGAGCTCCGCGCCCAGCCGCGTTGCCAACTCGCCTAGCTTCATCGTTGGAATTGTACCGGATGCGTATGGATCCCGCTGTGCGCAGGCGAAGTCCAAGGCCGGCGCTCGCTCCAATCGCGGTGCTCATGCGATTTCCGCGTCGCTGGAAAACAGCTCTGGCTGGTCGACCGGGCCGGTGCTCCGCTTGGGACGCGCGGCGCCGATCAGCCCCACCACGTCCAGCGTTTGAATGGCCTGCCGGGGCACAAAAATGCGCTGCGTATTCGAACGCGTGTCCGGAGGAGTCAAGAAAAGACCCGGTCCGTCGATCAGCGAACGATCGTTGGCGGCCAGCCCTTCCAGTTCCTCGCCGTCGGTCAGAGTCATCCGCAGCCACAGTCCGGCCGTGCGTGGGCGGACCGAGAATCGCTTGTGCAGCAAACGCTCCGGGTTGGTCTGGTCGCCTGCCGCGGAAGGGAAGTCGCGTACATAGCAGACCCATTTCACCTGGTCCCAGCCCAGGGTGACGATCTTGCCCGCAGGATCCAGGATTTCCAACTCGGAGGCATCCGACGCAAAGCTGGTGACGGCGTATCCGGCGCACCATGGGCGCGAAAAACTGTCGTGCGCAAACTTGCGTACGATCACCGCTTTACGATTCAAGGCCATCGTTCTGGATTGTCGCACGTGCGATGCGGGTTCCGGGAAGGGAAAAGCGGTGCGCGGCGTATCGCACTCTAATCGAGTGCTCTAGCCATTCCCACGCGTTTGTGTTAATGTACTGCTTTGCTGCCTTGCCCGAAGTGTGTCATAAATGCAACATCATGAGGTACTTGGCAGATACCACCAGCGCGGAAGCAGGAAACGGAATGCCCGACTTTATTTATCTTCTGGAACATCGGCTCTCGACAGACCAGCAAAACGCATTGCGTCAGATGCGCGAAGCTGCCCGCGAAGCAGGCATGATTCTCTTTTTGACAGGCGACGCGGTTCGCGACCTGACCAGTGGCCATGCCGTCCGTGGTCTTGAAATTGCAGTGCACGGCAACGCTCTCAAGCTCAAGAAATCCATTGAGACATTGGGCGGCGTGGTATGGGGCGAAGATAATACCTCCCGCTCACTCTATCTCTGTTTCCCGGGTACGGTGCGCGTGGATGTGATCAGTACGCATCGCTCCGAGTACCCCAAGCCGGGCCAGCCGGTTTTTCATGCGGCTTCCATTCAGGACGACCTGCGCCGTCGCGACTTCACCGTCAACGCCATGGCCATCTCGCTCAACGAAGGCTCCTTTGGACTGCTGATGGATCCCCTCAACGGCGCGGCGGATATCGAATCCCAGTCGCTGCGCCTGGTCTCCAATTACGGATTTCTCGATGAGCCATCTCTGCTGATCCGGGCCACGCGCTACATGGCGCGCCTGGGTTGGGAGATGGATCCCAAGACCAAGACTCGGTACGAGAACGCCAAGAGCGAAGAGGTGATCGAACATCTCTCCGAGCAGGCCCGCAGTCAGGAACTGGAGCAGATCGGCCACGAAGACGATGGCCTGAAGGTGCTGCGCGCCCTGGAAGAAGAGGGATGGATGAAGGTCCTCTTTCCGGCCTGGACTTCTGCCAAGGCGGACGAGGAAAAGCTCAAGCTGCTGCACGAGCAGGCTGTGGAACTGCTACTGCAGGGCGTGCACTCCGACATGTCGGCTGCCCAGATGCAGTTGCTCACCGCCAAGCTCTCGTCCAAGGATCTTGCGGCGCTCAAGAAGCTCATGCTGCGGCCAGGGTTTGTCGAGGAGTGGAATAGCCTGGACACGATAGCCGCCAACTTTGCCAAGGCTCTTCTGGCGAAGGAAAATGCCACTCCGTCAGCAAGCTACAAGCTCTTCACGAGCTACGATCCCGAAGCCATTCTGTGGCTCTGCTTCACCAGCACAGATAAAGCGGTCCGCGAACGTTTCAACCTCTTCTTGAAGACCTGGCCCGAGGTGCGTCAGCGCCTGCCCCACGCCGTGATGCAAGAGATGCGGATTACGCCCGAGCTGGCGGGCTATCAGGAGATCGTGCACAGCATCTTCCTCAAACTTCTGGACGGCGAGCTTTCCACGACTGAAGAGATCCGCGCCTTCCTGGAACCGTTTTCACCGCCCGCGCCGCCGCCGCAGACAACCATCAAGCGGCCGCGCGCCAAGCGTGGCGCTGAAAAGGTCAAGGAAGAATCCTACGACGACGATGAGGAATCGGAATCCGAGTCGGACGAGGACGACGAAGATGATCTCGGCGGGGACGAAGATGATCTGGAGATGGCCATTCGCCTTCCCAAGGTGGGCTCGGACCCGGACAGCGATGGGGACATGGATGGTGAACTGGTCATCGGAGCCGACCTGGATGACGAGGGAGAGCCGGATGACGAAGCTCCCGCGCCGGTGAAGGCTCCCGCGTCCAAAACAAGCCCCAAGGCCGGGAAGGCTTCCTCGGAGAAGTCCGAGAAGAAGGAAAAGCTCCCCGCCGCGACAAAGCCGGCCAAGACCGCAGCGGTCAAAGCAGCGCCATCCAAGGGCAAGGCGGGCAAAAAGTAGCTCACTTCCTGTGGGAGTCTTCTGTCGGCTGCCCGGCCGGCGGAGGATTCCTGGGAAGGTTGCGGAGACTCTGGAATCGCTCCGATCCGCAAGTGCAGGTTTCCATACGCCGACTCGCGAATTTGTCATTCCCGCGCCAGCGGGGGCCAATCTGCCAAATTCCGTTCGGTTGGTGATTTATCTCAGTTATTTACTTTTGGAATCTTCAGTTCGCGGCACAATCTCAGGCTTGTTTTTCATTCAATATTCTCGATCTGTGTGTTTCTAAAAGCGGTCTGCAAGGCCGCGGCTATGCATCTCCACGCAAAAACAGCCACAAAGCAAACCGCATCGATCCCGGTTGCCCTGTGGCTATCCTGGTTAAAATTGCTCTGACTCTCAAAGAACGCACAACCTCTTCGTCCAGAAAACATTGCGGCAATCTGGTCAAATCAGCTGTGACTTTCCAGCGAACCAACTGCAAGCCTGCTGGAACTCCGGTTCGAGAGCTCGTGAAAGATCGAACCGTTTAGAGCCCTTAGTAGCGGCCGCGGCCTTGAGAGCCGCCACCACCACCACCGCCACTGCCCTTGCGGGCCGTATAGCAATCCCGGCAGAACACCGGACGATCGCCACGCGGCTCGAATGGCACTGTTGTAGGCTGGCCGCAACCCGAGCAAATGACAGGTGTACCCTGTGCCGGAGCCGAACGGTAGCCGGACCCCCCCTGATCGTTCTTTTTTGCCTGACGGCAGTTCTTGCAACGCTTTGGGGTCGAATAACCGCGTTCCTGAAAGAACGCTTGATCAGCAGCGGTGAAATAGAAGTCTTGTCCACAATCGCTGCAAGTAAGTTGAATATCTCCGGCCATGGGTCTCCTCGTGGAGATTGTACAGCCCAACTTGGTCTTTTCGCACAAGGAATCTTTCAAATAGAATTTCTTCCTATTCGGCAAGGCTTCTGGCAGCAGTGTCAGGCTCTCGAATTCGCCCGCAATTGCAAGGCGGCGAAGGTGAATTTACCCGAACTTTGCACACATCGGGGCAACTACCTGGTCGCGCGCGTTATGATCTTTCAACTTTTCTTTTCAAAGAATCGCTGCACGGTATGCGAATTCTCTATGTTCTTACTTCGTTGGGCATGGGCGGCGCCGAACGTCAGGCGCTGGCCCTGGCTGCGCGCTTGCGCGAACGCGGCCACTCTGTCCAGGTGTTGGCGCTGCGGCAGCGGTTGCCGGAAGAGTGGCCAACCGCGCTTCCGGTGGAGTACCTTGGGCTGCGCAAGTCTCCGTGGGGACTGCCGACCCTCGTTCCCTGCCTCTATAAAGCTGCGAAGTGCGTTCGCCATTTCCGTCCCGACGTGATGCACGGTCACGGCTTTCACGCCAACATGACGGCCCGTCTGCTGCGCCTGTTCTGCCCGGGCGCAAAGCTGGTCTGTTCGATTCACAATGTCTACGAGGGTGGCCGTCTGCGGATGATGGCGTATCGCTGCACATCGTTTCTGGCCCATCAATCGGTCGCCGTCAGCCAGGCCGTGCAGCATGCGTTTGTCAAGGCGCGCGCCGTGGAGGCTCACAGTTGTGTCGCGCTGTCCAACGGCATCGACACCGATGAGTTTGCGCCGCGCGCGGAACGGCGCGCCAGTATGCGCATGCGGATGAAGGTCAACGGCGATTTCGTTTGGCTGGCGGCTGGCCGTATCGTTCCTGCAAAGGACTATCCTTGCCTGCTGCGTGCCTTTGCGCGCGTGCGCGCTGCCCGTTCCGTTGCACGGTTATGGATCGCCGCGGAGACCGGTGGGAACGAGTTCGAGCAGGCAAAAAAACTGATTGCCGAACTCGGGCTGCAGGAGTCGGTTGACTGGCTCGGCCTGCGCCGCGACATGCCAGCGCTCTTCGACGCGGCGGATGGTTTTGTGCTTTCCTCGGCGTGGGAGGGAATGCCGCTGGTGGTCGGCGAAGCCATGGCCATGGAGAAGCTGGTGGTGGCAACCGATGTGGGCGGGGTGCGCGAATTCTTGGGCGAAACAGGCCTGATTGTCCCGTCGCGGTCTCCGCGCGCCCTGGCGCAGGCCATGCTTGACGCGATGCAGATGCCGGCCGTGGAGCGCCGTGCCTTGGGCTCCGCTGCACGCCGTCGCATCGTCGATCGTTTCACCATGGAACGTACGACAGAGCAATGGGAAGCGAAGTATCGGGCGATGTTGTGACTCAGGGCTGCGCCTGCATCTGGTAGTTCCGATAGTCGATGGTTACGATGAACTGGCCGAGCACAAAGCTGTCTGTCACCGCGCGGGCGCGAGTCGCCATTCCAAACCCACTGAGAGTAACGTAATGACGCTCTACGTGGGCCGGGCTGGTCCAAAGCGAAGGACTGCTGGAGGAGGTCCCGACGATCTGCACAATCGTGAAGTCCTTCGCATCCACCCAGAGGGTCCCTTCAATCAGGTTCGGGGCCTTGTGGCGGGGGTGGATGGCAAGCGCGTAGCAATCGCGCCCGTCGATTTGTTCAATGCCCGGCTTGAGCCGCATCTCGTAATTCGCCGAGGTGAACCATGCTGCTTCGCGATTTTCAGGCAGGTTGATCTGTTTTTCGTGGTCCAGCAGCGGGAGCAGCCCGAACTTGCGCACCAGAGCGGAACCGCTCTCGGAAAGGATCTCGTAATTCTTTCCGCTTTCCTTCCGATAGGTTGTGCGAACGGTCATTTCCGCCGCCGGGTGGACCTCATCCTTGCCCTTGAAAACCGCGTAGTGCTCGGTAGCGGTGTAACCGGCAAGGTGATCGGCGCGGGCATGCACCGCGGCGTCGACGCCCTTGACGACAGCAGCGGCGTCGGGTTGCTGTGCCGGGAGGAAGGAGACGCCGAAAGCGAAAGCCAGCGAAGATCCAATTGCCTGTATCCGGCCGTACCGGTGAAAGTTCATTCTGAAGGAACTCCGTGGGATTGAGATAGGGGAATCGTTCATCGCCTTCAGATTAAACCCCTGGGCATTGGGTTCCCGCAGAGTTGCGCCGAGTTCGCAGCTGGAGTTGCAGTGGGTCATTCAGCTCTTCATAGGCTATGCTTGTCTCCGGGTCAGCCCCCGGGGCTCGAGCAACCATGACTGTATCCGGATGTCAGCGTGGCGAGGTTCTGGTATTGACGGATGAATCGGCAAAAGGGGTGCAGCGGCGCGAGGTGCTGGTGCGGGGAGTGGTGCAGGGCGTCGGCTTCCGGCCCTTTGTCTATCGCCTGGCCAGCGAGGAACAGCTGGCGGGGTTCATCGGCAACGACACCGATGGCGTGCGGATCGAGATCGAGGGTTCTTCGCCGTCGGTCGCGAGCTTTCTAGAACGCCTGCGGGCTGAAGCTCCGCCCTTGGCGCGCATCGATTCCATTGCCGTGCGCGAGTTGGCGCCTGCGGTGGGCAGCGCTGTTGCTGCGAAGTTTGAGATCATCGTGAGCGAAGTCCGAGGCCGCGTGAACACCGGGATTCCCGCCGATGCCGCGACCTGCCCCGATTGCCTGCGTGAGTTGCTGGACCCCGCAGATCGCCGTTATCGCTATCCCTTTCTGAATTGCACCAACTGTGGGCCGCGCTACACCATTACGCGGCGCATCCCCTATGACCGGCCGCAGACCTCGATGGCGAAGTTCCCCATGTGCCCGGCCTGCCAGGCGGAGTACGACGATCCGCTGAACCGGCGCTTCCATGCCCAGCCCAACGCCTGCTGGCAGTGTGGGCCGAAGGTTTGGCTCGTCGACGCAGGGGGCTCTGTTTTGAAAGGGCACGGCTTTTCAGGTTGCGGAGAAACCCAATCCGGAAAGCACGAAGCGTCAGGGCACGGCTTCAGCCGTGCCGATGAAGCCAATGAAATGACGGGGGCTTTAGCCCCTGCTGAGGCCAATTCCAAAGCTTCACCCGAAGCCGGGCCCATTTCCGCAGCCAGTTGCAACGACCCAGTCGCTGAGACCATCGGCCTGCTCGCCTCAGGCCAGATCCTTGCCATCAAGGGCATCGGCGGGTTTCATCTCAGCGTGGACGCGACCAACGGGGCCGCCGTGCAACGGCTCCGTGAGCGCAAGCATCGCTACGGCAAGCCGCTGGCGGTGATGGTGCGCGATCTCGATGCCGCCCGTGCTGTATGCCACCTGTCGCCGGAAGAAGAAGCTTTGCTCACCACGCCCGCGCGGCCCATCGTGCTGGCGCGGCGGCGCGAAGGGGGTCAAATCGCGGCTTCGGTTGCGCCGGGCATTCCCTGGCTGGGCGTCTTCCTGCCCTACGCGCCGCTGCAGCATCTTCTGTTTGCCGACGGGCGCATCAAGGCGCTGGTGATGACCTCGGCCAACCTGAGCGAGGAACCCATCGCCATCGACAACGAAGAAGCGCGGCAGCGCCTCGGCGGCATTGCCGATGCTTTTCTGCTGCACGACCGCGAGATCCTGCAGCGCTGCGACGACTCGGTGATGGCGATTGTCGACGGAGCGCCACAATTGGTTCGCCGCGCGCGCGGATTCGTCCCCTTGGCGGTTTCTGCCGGGCCGCAATTGCCCCTGGATGCGCCGCCGTTGCTGGCTGTGGGCGGACACCTCAAAAATGTCTTCGCGCTCGCCAGCGGGCGATTCGTCTATCAGAGCCAGCACCTGGGCGATTTGGAAAATCTCACCGGCCTAGCCTTCTTTCGCGAGTCGCTCGATCACCTGATGCGCACCTTCGAGATTGAGCCGCAGGCTGTGGTGCACGACCTCCATCCTGGCTATCTATCGACTACCTGGGCAAAGGAGTGGGCCGGCGAGCTCGGGCTGCCTTTGATTGCCGTGCAGCATCATCATGCGCACGTGGCCGGATGCATGGCTGAGCACGGACTTGCGGGACCGTCGATCGGACTGGCCCTGGACGGTACCGGCTACGGAACAGACGGAAAGATATGGGGTGGGGAAGTGCTGATCGCCGGCCTCGCCAGCTTCGAGCGATTCGCGCATCTCGAATATGTGCCCCTGCCCGGCGGCGACAAGGCGATTCGCGAGCCGTGGCGCATGGCCTTCTCTGCGTTGCGCTCAGCCGGTGTTGCTCTCGACGAGACGGCCGCGCTCACCGGCGGCACCGCGGCCGAAGCGCGCGTGTTGGAACGCATGATCGAGCGTGGCTTGAATGCGCCGCTCACCTCTTCGCTCGGCCGTCTCTTCGATGCTGTGGCCGCCGTGGTTTTAAAGCGCCGCGTCGTGGACTACGAAGCGCAGGCGGCCATTGAACTGGAAGGCTTTGCTGTCGACGAGCCCGACGCGCTGGACAACCAGGGCTATGCTCTCGAAGTGCAGGGCGAAGTCGACGGCGGTGATCCGCTGCGCATTTCATCGGCGCGGATGTGGAAAACGCTGCTCGGCGATTTGCGGACTGGTGTGAGCCTTTCGAGAATTGCCGCGCAGTTTCACGCCGGCATCGCGGCGGGCTTTGTGCAGGCCGCTCTGAGGGCGCGCGACGCAACAGGATTACAGCAAGTGGCGCTCAGCGGCGGTTGCATGCATAACCGCAGACTGGCGCGGTTACTGCGAGCGGAGCTTGAGGCCGAAGGCTTCGAGGTTTTTCAGCATTCCCAAATAAGCCCTGGGGACGGAGGGCTAAGCTATGGGCAGGCCGTTGCGGCGTCATCCCGGTCTAGGTGTACCTAGAGACCCAAAAATGCAGTTAAGTTTGTACGAAAGGTTATTTACGTATACAAAACGTTGACTTTTAAGCGCAATTGGAGTACATAAATAACAGGAGGAGCACAAAAATGAAAGTAATCCTATTTGAAGGAACGCCCGAGGAGTTCTCGGTAGCCTCGCAAGCGCTGAAAGGCTCACTTACTAGTTCTCTACAGGAAGTGCAACTCGGCGAGCCTGTTGAAACCGCAACACACGAGGGGCGATTCGTCACGCTCGACGAGGCGCACAAGATTTTGAGTCGTATACCGTTAGCCAAAATAATGCGCCAGGTGCTGGTCAAACTACACGCTGCAGGAGAGCAGATGACGACCAGCGAAGAGTTGCGGGCCGCAACAGGCTATAACGCTAACCAATTTCGGGGATTGATGGGCGCATTTGGCCGAAGGGTTACGAATACCGTGGGCAGGAACGTATGGTTCTTCTCGAAGAAATGGGATCCGACTGCCGCGCAATACAACTGGGGTCTGCCGCCGAGCGTCCGGCAAGCCATAGAATCGCTGGGTATTCGATGAAGGCGGGACCAAGGAGCAGGCAACGCGCTGAATGCCTGTTCCGGGCCTCAAAATGCTCGAACGCGCAGCTCTCAGCTGCCGAAGTGCACCAATTCCGCGGCCTGCTCGCGCGGGCCCAAAATTGACACGCGGGGAATGCGGCCCCTCACCATGGCCACTTCGTCGCAGCGATGCAAACGCGGGCAGCTCTGGCAATCCTTGAAGATCTTGTCGGGCAGATCGGCCTTGTCTTCCACAGTGCGGAATCCGTACTTGAAGAAGAAATCCGGAATGCGCGTGAAGAGGCATACGGACTGAATGCCGTGCTCTTCGGCCTCTTCCAGCAGTGCAGCGAGAATGCGCCCGCCCGCGCCCTGACCCTTGGCCTCGGGCTTCACAACGATAGACCGCACCTCGGTCAAATGCGGACCGTAGAAGTGCAGCGCGCCGCAGCCCAGAAAGACCCCGCCGTCTGAAAGCGCAACCGTGAAGTCGCGAATGTTCTCGCAGATCTCAGCGAAGGTGCGCTTCAGCAGCGTGCCATCCCCAGAGAGCGAGTTCACCAGGTCGAAGACGCCGGAGGCGTCCTGCAGTCGAGCTTTACGCACCTGCATGGGCGACCTCCTCAACTGGGCTCAGTGCCGCAATCCTGTCAGACGCTGCGGCCAGCGCCTGCCGCACCCGTTCCCGCGCTGTTCCGCCCACCACGTCGTGGCAATCGAGCGTCGCTTGCAAGTCGACTGCAGCAAAGAAATCCTCGCCGAACTCTTCGCCAAACTGCTGCAACTGTTCGATGCTCAGGTGGCCTAGTTCGACGCCATTTTCAATGCCGAAGCGCACGGCATTGCCGATCTTCTCGTGCGCGGTGCGGAAGGGCACGCCCTTGTGCACAAGGTAAGTAGCGGCGGCCATCGCATTCAGATAGCCGTTCTGCGCCGCATGGTTCATGGGCTCGCGGTTGAAGGTGAGCGCCGCGGTGAAGCGCGCAATCAGCGAAATCATTTTCGGAACAAAAGCAACTGCGAAAGCCGGCTCCTGCGTCTCCTGCATGTCTTTGTTATAAGCAAGCGGAAGGCCTTTCAGTAATAGTGTCACCGACTGCGCCGCGCCATTGATGCGACCCACCTTGGCGCGAATCAACTCGGTCAGGTCAGGGTTCTTCTTCTGCGGCATGGCGCTCGAGCCGGTCGAGAAGGCTTCGGGCAGGGTGACGAAGTTGAACTCCGCCGTAGCGAACAGCGTGATCTCTTCCGCGAAGCGGCTCACATGCAGGCCCACAAACGTCAATGCCTGCAGGTATTCCAGCACGAAGTCGCGGTCGCTGGTTGCGTCCATCGAATTCGGCGTAGGCGCGGTGAATCCAAGTTCTTCTGCAGCAATGGTGCGATCCAGCGCCAGCGTAGCGCCGGCCACCGCGCCCGAACCGAGCGGGCAATAGTTGAGCCGTGCCGCGCAATCCTGCAACCGCGTCACGTCGCGCAGAATCATCTCTACGTAGGCCAGCAGCCAATGCGCGACTAACACCGGTTCCGCGCGCTGCAAGTGCGTATAGCTGGGCATGACGGCCTCACCGGCCTTGTGCGCCTGGGCCACCAATGCGTTTGCCCATTGCGCCAGTGCATGAATATTCAATCCGATCTGCTTGCGGATATACAAACGCAGATCGGTCGCGATCTGTTCGTTGCGCGAGCGGCCGGTATGCAGCTTCAATCCCAGCGAACCTACGCGCTCGGCCAGCGACAGCTCCACGAAGTGATGAATGTCTTCGGCGCTGGGGTGGTTGCGCACCAACTCTTTGCCCGCATCCGAGGCATGATCGGCGGCCAGCGCATCGAGTGCTGCACGTAGCGTTTCCGTCTCATCCTGAGTGAGAATCTTCGCCGCGCACAACGCCGACGCATGGGCTTTGCTGGCAGCTACTTCCTGCTCCAAGAGCTGCCAGTCAAACACGATGGAACGCTGCCAGGCTTCGAACTCAGCATCAAGCGGCTCACGAAACCGGCCAGACCACATCTTCACTCTGCTGTCTCCTTCTTAAGCGGCCACAGGACCATCTGATCCCTGACCCCTGTTCCCTGATCCCTGTCTATTGAAAGCTCGCTACGTTCGCCAACCCGCCGAGCAGCATCAACAGCAGCGCCTTCTGCGCATGCATGCGATTCTCGGCCTGGTCGAAGACGATCGACTGCGGGCTGTCGAGCACGGCGTCGGTCACTTCCGCATTGCGACGCGCCGGCAGGCAGTGCATGAAGACCGCGCCTGGCTTGGCTTTCGCCATCAGCGCCTCGTTCACCTGGAAGGGACGGAAGATGGGCGCTCGTTTCGTAGACTCATGCTCGAATCCCATGCTCACGCAGACGTCGGTGTAGATGGCGTCCGCCCCCTCTGCCGCTGCGTGCGGATCCTGCAACAGGCGAACTTCGCAACCGTTGGCCTGTGCAATGTCGCGCGCCAACGTCACGATTTCAATGTCGGGAGAGTAGCCGCGCGGCGTGGCAACGGTGACGTTCGCGCCCAGTTGCGCGCCGGTCAGCATCAGCGAGTGGCAGACGTTGTTGCCGTCTCCCACATACGTGAAGTTCAACCCGGCTGCGGTGCCGAAGTGCTCTTCGAGGGTCATGAAATCGGCCAGAGCCTGGCAGGGATGCTCGAAGTCGGAGAGCGCGTTGATCACCGGAACGCGCGCGTTGGCGGCCATCTCTGTGATGGTGTCGTGCGCATAGGTGCGCAGCACAATCACGTCTACCCAGCGCTCTACATTCTTGGCCACATCGGCGATGGACTCGCGCTCGCCCAGCGGCGAGTTGGTCTGGTCGAAGAAGATCGCGTTGCCGCCCATGGTGTTGATGCCGGTCTCAAAGCTGAGCCGCGTGCGCAGGCTGGCCTTCTCGAACATCAGGACCATTTGTTTCGCATCCAGCGCGCGGCGATATGCGCTGGGATTGCGCTTCACGTCGTGGCCGAGCTTCAGGATGGCGCGCACTTCGGCGCTGGAAAGGTCGGCGATGGAGCACAGATCTTCGCCCGCCAGCCGGGTTGCGGCGGCGAGAATGTCGGCGTCCAGGTGAACCGGAACTGCGGGTGCTTCGAGAGTCTTGCTAGCCATTGTTCTGACCTCCTGCGGTCTGCGCTGCGGCGTGTTCGGCTGAATATGCGGTGAAGATTTCGTCCAGCGCCGCAATGGCGGTGTCCACGTGCGAGCGCTCCAAAATATACGGCGGAAGGAAGCGCAACACGGTGTCGCTGGTGCAGTTGATGAGGATTTTGCGCTTGAGCATTTCGGCGACGGCTGCCTTGGCGAGTTCCGGCGAATCCACTTCCGCGGCCACCATCAGGCCCAGGCCGCGCACATCCACAATTGCATCGTGCTTCTTGGCCAACCCGCGCAGTTGCTGCTGGAAGTAGTCGCCCACTTCGGTTGCATTCTGCAGCAGGTTGTCTTTTTCAATGGTGTCGATAACCGTGATGGCGACAGCGCAGGCCAGTGGCCCGCCGCCAAATGTGCTTCCATGCGCGCCGGGATGAAAGGCGCGCGCCACTTCTTCGGTGCACAGTACCGCGCCCATCGGAATGCCGCTGGCCAGAGGCTTGGCCAACGTCGTCACATCCGGCTGAATCCCGTAGTGCTGATAGGCGCACCACTTGCCGGTGCGGCCCATGCCGGCTTGAATTTCATCCACAATCAGCAATGCTCCGGTGGAAGTGGCGAGCGCGCGCGCTTCGGCAAAGAAGTCTTTCGATAAGAGACGCACACCGCCTTCGCCCTGGACAGCTTCAACCAAGATCGCGCAGACTTCGTTGCTGAACTTGGCGCGCAGGTCTTCGATGTCGTTGAAGCGCACAAACTCGACGCCTGGCAGTACTGGAGCGAACGGCTCCCGATACTTTTCCTTGTAAGTCGTCGAAACAGCGCCCAGCGTGCGGCCGTGGAAGCTCTGCTCCAGCGCCAGGAATTTGGTCCCGATCTGCTTGCCTTCATCGCGCAGAATACCCGCGTGGGCACGCGCCAGCTTCAGAGCGCCTTCCCAGGCCTCAGTACCCGAGTTGCAGAAGAAAACGCGATCCATGCCAGTGCGTTCCGTAAGGCGCAGAGCGAGCTCGGCCTGGCCCTCGTGGAAGTACAGGTTCGAAATGTGAATGAGCGCCTTGCTCTGCCGCGCGATGGTGGCTTCGATCGCCGGATGGCCATAGCCCAGCGCATTCACGCCGATGCCGCTGAGCAGGTCCAGATACTTCGTACCGTTCTCGTCGATAAGATGGACGCCCTCCCCAGCAACAAAGAGTTGCGGGTTGCGGGCGTAGGTCGAAATGAGGAGCCGCGACTCGGCGGCCTGAATCTCTTCGAGTCTCTTCAATTTTTTCCTCTGTTTCTTTTCCTTAGGCCACCATGACTTCGGTGCCGTGGGCTACGCGGGAACTGCACAGGTCGGGAAGGGAACTGGCTGCTTCCGCGGGTAGAATCCTTACGCGCTTTACGCCGTTCAAAAGTGCTTCACGGCAGGCGCCGAGCTTGGGCAACATTCCGCCGGAGATGATTGCGTTCTTGGCCATCTCGGCGATCTGATCGATAGACAACCATCGGAGTACCTCGCCCGTTGCGCCCTTCACACCCGGCACATCCGTGAGGAAGACCAGCGCGTCGGCGCGGCAGGCCATGGCGCAGGCCGCAGCCATCTCGTCGGCGTTGATGTTGTAGTACTCGCCGTCGAATCCCAGCGCCATGGAGCAGAAGACCGGCACTGCGTTCATATGCCATACCGCTTCGATGAGTCGAGGATCGCTGCTGACAATTTCGCCCACAAAGCCGAGGTCCGGATCGGTGCGCTTCTTGCGGGCCCGGAAGATCAATCCATCTCCGCCCGACAGGCCAACAGCGGCCTGGCCTTGTGCACCAAGAGCAGCCACCAGTCCCTTGTTCACCTTGCCGGCAAAGACCATCAGCGCCACGTCGCGGGTTTCGGCGTCGGTCACGCGCAGTCCATTGACGAACTCGCTCTGCTTGCCCAGAGCTTTCAAAGTCCGCGTCAGCTGGATGCCGCCGCCGTGCACCACAGCCACCTGGTTTCCATCCTTCACCAGATCGGCAATCGCGCGCGTACAGGCCTCCAGAAGCACCGGGTTTTCGAGTCCAGCTCCGCCAAGTTTGACTACGTACTTCATTCCAGCCCCTCCGCCTCGCCCCATCCGTACACCAGATTCATATTCTGCACGGCCTGTCCGGACGCGCCCTTCAACAGGTTATCCAGGCAACTGACGATGACGGCTCGTCGGCCATCTGCGGAGAGCTGAAAGCCGATGTCGCAATAGTTTGTGCGCACAACGTTCTGAATGGTCGGCAGGCCCTTGTCGTACAAACGAACCAGAGGGCTGCCGGCAAAGAACTCATGGTAGACCCCGACCACCGCGGAGTGTGTGACAGCTTCGTGAAAGCGCACATAGACGGTGGAGAGAATTCCGCGCGGTATCGGCAGCAGGTGCGGCTGAAACACGATCCGGTCCGCGGCGAGCCCAATCTGCTCCAGTAACTCGCCGGTGTGTCGGTGCGTGAAAGCGCCATACGCCGAAAAATTGTCCGCCGCATACATGTAGTGCGTCTTCGCCGTGGGCGCCTTGCCCGCGCCGCTGACACCGCTCTTGCTGTCGGCCACGATGCCGTGGGTCAGATCGATGAGACCGGCAGCCACCAGCGGCCGCAAGGGCAGAATTACCGAGGTGGCATAGCAGCCGGGATTGGCCACCAGCTTTGCTCCCGCAATCCGCGCACGATGCAACTCCGGCATTCCGTACACGGCCTGCGCCTGGATGGCCGCGGCCTGCTCGGTACCGTCGTCTTCAAACGCGTAGACGGCGCGGTTGGCGGCCTCGGTCATGCGCCATGCGCCGCTCAGGTCGATGACCTTGATCCCGCGCGCCAACGCCTCTGGAACCCAATGCCGCGACTGCTCGTGCGGCGTGGCCAGGAACAGCACATCCACGCCGCGCTCCGCAAGGAGCTCCCACGAGAATGCTTCTTGCTTCAGCGCGCCGCTGCCAAGGCTGTCGACAAGGTGCGGATGAATCTCGGCCAACGGAATGCCGCCGCGCGCGGCGTCCTTCTCGTCGATGCGTCCGGCAAAGACCGGGGGCTTGCCTTTCAGGCGCGGATGACGCAACAGCAGCCGGGCCAATTCGGCTCCGGCATATCCGGTTACGCCCACAACTGCAGTTTGTACGGGGTTGGTCATGATTCGAGCATCGTCCTTAGCCGGGCTTCGACTTCGCTGGCGCGCCGCGGGTCGGCGCAGATGATCAGTACCGTGTCATCGCCCGCCAGGGTCCCCACCACGTCGTTCCATCCTTCGTAATCCAGGCTGGCCGCCAGCGGCTGAGCTCCGCCCATCACCGTGCGCACCACCACCTGGTTCATGGCCGTGCGAACCCGCAGGCCAAAACTCTCAATCATCTCCGCCACCGAAGGAGGGCTGTCGTCGTCCTCATCGGCTGTGGTCACGGAACCGCCGTTGCCTGCAGGCAGGGTGTAGCCGCCCGGTCCCTTGGAAAGGCGCAGCTCGTGGATGTCGCGAGAGAGCGTCGCTTGGGTCACCTGGATGCCCTGCAAGCCGAGCAATTGCCGCAACTCATCCTGATTGGTGACGGTGGAGTTGGCGACCAGCTCGCGAATCGCATTGTGTCTGACAGACTTCATCGCTTCTTTCGGGTAAATCGAAAACGCGGCCTGCAATTCCGCGGCCGCGTATGAATAAATATACAACGAAAACGCATAAGTATGCAAGGTGCGGTCTGATTTGACGAGCTGCCCATGCAGAATACTCCATGCTGCCGGGCGGCTTGAACAGAGAATCCAATCGCCGGAGCAATGCGCGCGCATCCCAATCTGGTGCGGCAGCTTGTTTTGCTCCCGTTCTCGTCCCGTGCGGCCATCCGGGTGCTTCTTCGCCGTTTCTTTTCTCCTAGCTCGCCGATGGATTTTATAAGCGCGGCCAGCACAGCCAGCAAGCAGTCAAGATGGAGCCATCTATGATCTGCAGCGAAAAGGGAAGGCAGCTCTTCAATCTCTACAAGTCCATGGCCCGGGAAGCATACCGCAAGGAAAACATCGAACCGGCCTTCAACGACATGGAGATTCGCGCATTTCGCGAACCAATCCGCAAAGTTCTGCGCCAGTTCAACATTTCAACCCTGCTGGACTACGGCTGTGGCGGGAACAACTACGAAACACCCGGATTCGACAACGGTACGACGGCCCGCGAGTATTTTGGCCTCCGCGAGGTCTACCGTTTCGAGCCGGCGCGCGATGTGGACCAGCGCCAGCGGGCGGACGCTGTGCTCTGCTTCGACGTGCTGGAGCATGTGTTCGTGGCCGATATTCCCGACACCGTCCGCGACATCTTCTCTTTGGCGCGGAAGCTGGTGATCGTCAACACCGCCTGCTACGCGGCGCGCACCTTCTTGCCGAACGGAGAAAACGTTCATATCACGGTACGGCCTCCGCTTTGGTGGAAGGGCATGTTCGACTCGGTTGCGGTCGAGTATCCAGCCGTCAATGTCTGGCTCATCTGCAGTCCCGCATGGCGGAACGCCACCGCTTTTGAAATGTATTCGGCCCAGGACTGGCTGAGCAGCCCCACCTTTGTCACGACAAAGTAGCCGCAGTCGCGCGCCTCAGCTCGGATATGCCAGGCGCCCCGCCCTCGCCGCGCTTTGTTTTGCGTCTGGATTGGGAGGTCTTGAGTTTTTTCGTGGCGGCGAAGCTCGGAACTTTCGCCCTCCGCGCGGGAGTCGGCGCAGGAGTGTGACGATTGTGTAAACAAAGGTTTTGTGATCCGCCGCACACGCCGCGCCTCTGCGCTGATAAACTCTCGTCTGGTCGCGGTGCAGGCTCAATCGCGCCTCCAAGCCTACTCAAATGACACAATTAGCTCCGATTTCCACCATCAATGACCTTTTTCGCCGCGTTGCCGCGGCAGCCAACCCCCGCGCCGTGCTTTGGCAGGACGAGTTTGGTCAATGGCAACCGATCTCTTCCGATCAGATCTATCAACGCAGCCGGGCACTGGCACAGGCCTTTCTCCGCTGGGGCGCGCAAAAGGGCGACCGCATCGCGCTGATCAGCGAAAACCGCTGGGAGTGGGCGGTAACCGACTTCGCCACTCTCGCCATCGGCGCCGCGGATGTGCCCATCTATCCCACCCTGACCGGCGAGCAGATTGCCGTCCTGGTCGAGGATGCCGGATGCCGCATCGCCGTGGTCTCCACGCGCCAGCAATTCGACAAGCTCAACGCCGTCCGCAGCCAGACCCACCTGGAGCGGATTGTGATCATGGACTCCGCCCCTCTGCCCGAAGGCGCAATCGCCTTCAAAGAAGCGATCGAAGGGGCTGACGAGCTCGGCGCGGAACGCGATCCCATCTTCGATGCGCTGGCCGCGTCCGTTGAGCCGAAAGATCTGGCGACCCTGATTTACACCTCAGGAACCACCGGCGAGCCCAAGGGCGTTGCCCTCACCCACGGCAACATCGCCAGCAATCAAAATATCGCGGCGCTGGACTTCCACTTCGACGCCACCGATGCGGTGATCTCCTTCCTCCCTTTGTCGCATGTCACCGCGCGCGCTCTCGACTACGTGATGTTCGACTACGGCGCGCAGATCGCCTATTGCTCCAAGTTCGACAAGCTGCCGGAAGCCATGCGTGAGCTTCGTCCTACAGTTTTCGTCGGTGTGCCGCGCGTCTTTGAGAAGATCCGCCAGGAAGTCGAGCGCCGGGTCTCTTCTTCACCCGTCAAGCGGAACCTGCTTCATTGGGCCTTGGGTATCGGGAGTCGGCATCGCGACCTCGTTTATCGCGGCGCGCGCCCGACCTCGCTCGCATGGAAGCTGGCCGACAAGCTGGTCTTCTCCAAGGTGCGTGAGGCATTTGGCGGCCGGGTGGGTGTCTTCGTTGCCGGCGGCGCCCCGCTTGGCATGGATACTGCGAGCTGGTTCGCTTCGGTTGGGATCGCGCTTTGGGAGGGCTACGGCCTCACCGAAACCTCGCCGCTGATCGCCCTGAATACCCCCGTTTCCCAGCGCATGGGAACCGTCGGTAAGGTGCTGAGCAACGTCGAAGTCCAGATCGCCGGGGACGGTGAACTGCTGGTCCGCGGCCCCTCGATCTTCTCCGGCTATTGGGAGAAGCCGCAGGCAACGGCCGAGTGCATCGATGCCCAAGGCTGGTTCCATACCGGCGACATTGCCCACCTCGACGACGATGGATTCCTTTCCATCACCGACCGGAAGAAGGAGCTGCTCAAGACCTCGGGCGGCAAGCTGGTTGCGCCCCACCCCATCGAGAACAAACTGACTGCCAGCCTCTTCGTGGCCCAGGCCGCGCTCATCGGCGACCGGCACAAGTTCGTCTCGGTGATCATCAGTCCCAATTTTCCGGCTCTGGAGCAGTGGGCCAGGGAGCACAACATCGAGGCGGGCGATCGCGATCAGCTTGTCGCCGACAGCCGGGTGATCGCGCATTATGCGGAGATTGTGCGCGAGGTGAACGCCTCGCTGGCCAACTTCGAGACCCTCAAGCGCTTCCGCGTGGTGGCCGACGAGTGGACCATCGACTCAGGCGAACTGACGCCTTCGATGAAGCTGAAGCGGCGCGCGGTTACGGCTCGATATGCGGCGGTAATCGATGAGATCTACGCCGACGAAGCAACCTCGCGCGGCGAATAGGCGAACTCAGGCGTCCCAACCCCCGGCCGAAAAGGGCGCGCTTGCCCCACATCCGTTGCAGTCCACGGAAAAAAGGCGCGCCCCAGGCTCCCATCCCCAGCAGCGCGCCGAACAGAATGATCGCGTCGATGCTTAGCCTGCCCGCTCGAGACCAGTAGTCGCCTTCCTGCAGGTTCAGCCAGATGGCGAACTCGTCCAGGGTGAGCGCCGCGCCCACGCCATAGCTGACGGACATCAGGCGGCTGTAAAAAATGGACAGCGGCGAGTGCGATCGTCCCAGGTCCATCAGCCAGCCGTAGCCCACCAGCAGCAGGATCAGGATTCCCCACACCAGGTGATGAATGTGACGACCGCGCACAAAGACCCACTGGAAGGGGCCTTCGTTGTTCATGATCAGCCACACCAGTACACGAGTGCCGAGAAACGTCAACAGGAACGAGGCGGAGGCGATGAACATGCGCCGCCGCGGGCGGTCGGGGATGGTTGTGCGAATCAGATATCCAAGCCGCGTCAACTGCAGCAGGACAAGCAGGACGATGACAACCAGGCTGGCAAACGCCAGCAATAAAAGTGCGCCAGTTCCGGGCATACCTTATTGAACCATCTCAGGTTCTTCCCTTGCGCGGGATTCCTTGCCCGGACAACCTAAAATGCGAGATATCCAACTTGGCTTGTGTCGGATCGCGATTTTGCTGTCGTTTCCTTCCGGCGGGATTGAGCGGATAATGAAAGCACTGGAGGCCAAGCCATGACGATTCAGGTTGAACTCAGCCCGGAGGTCGAAGCCCGTTTGGCGGCCGATGCGGTTGCGCGCGGCATGGCGCTGGCGCAGTATGCCGGAAAGCTGTTGACGGAGGCTGCGTCGAACGCTGGCGGCTCGGGCAGATTGAAGCCCGGCGATGTCGAAAGGATGACGAAGGTGATGACAATGGGATCGAAAGATTTGCCCATTCTTCCGCCCGAAGCGACTGAACGGGCCAGTTTCTACGAGGATCGTTGGTAGATGGCTGGAGAGCGTTATTTGATCGACAGCAATGTCCTGATCCGGTGGGTTCAACCCGAAGGCCCGGAGTAAGGCTCGTTGCCGCCATGCGCGTACACGGCATCCGCCGCATTTTGACCTTTAATACACAAGATTTCGTGCGCTTCGATTCGATCGAAGCCTTTCATCCGTCCCACATGCCTTGAACTCCGAAATCCGACAGGGTGCCCATAGACTTTCGAGACCGTATCCTCGCATGCCAGATGAGTTTCCTCCGATTGCCCCATTGCGGTGAGCGGGATCACGATTTCCCTTTACAGCTCCGCGTTATACTCGTTAAGGCGTCAGAACGGCGTTTTTTCCGTCGATGACGTACACGTTCAGGGACAAGTTCCCGGCCCGGCACGTCCTGCCGCGCCTTCACTCAGGAGATTTCACGATGCGAGTTGCTTTGTTGACCGGCGGCGGCGATTGCCCCGGACTGAATGCGGTGATCTACGCGGCTGTCAGGAAGGGCATCAACACCTACGGCGATGAGTTTATCGGCTTCCTCAACGGCTGGAAGGGCGTTCTGGAGAACGACTTCATCCCTCTGACGCTGGAGAAGATCGACGGCATCCAGTTGACCGGCGGCACCATCCTGCACTCTTCGCGCACCAATGTGAAGAAGATCCCCGGCGGCATCGAGAAGGTTCAGGAAGTGCTCAAGCTGAACAAGATCGACGCGCTCATCGCCTTGGGCGGCGACGACACCCAGTCGGTCACGCTCTATCTGAGCGAGCATGGAATGCCCGCGATCGGCGTGCCGAAGACCATCGACAACGACATCAACGGCACCGACGCCACCTTTGGCTTCGACACCGCTGTGTCGATTGCTACCGAGGCCGTTGGCCGCATCCACACCACCGCCGACTCGCATAATCGCGTCGTCGTTGTTGAAGTGATGGGCCGCGACGCCGGCTGGATCGCTTATGCTTCCGGCGTTGCCGGCGGCGCGCATGTGACCCTGGTTCCAGAGCAGGACATCGACATCGATCACGTTTGCAAGCTGCTCAAGTACAACTACGACCATGGCAAGCACTACGGCGTTGTCGTGGTTGCCGAGGGCTGCCATATGCCTGCCGGTGGCCAGATCACCGGGTCCGGCGAATTGGACTCCTTTGGTCACGCCCGCCTCTCGGGCATCGGCGAGGCTCTGGCCAAGCTGATCGAACAGAAGACCGGCTTCGAGACTCGCAGCGTCAACCTGGGACACACCCAGCGCGGCGGCGTTCCCACGGCCTATGACCGCCTGCTCGGCCAACGCTATGGTCTGCACGCGATTGACATGGTGCACGAGAAGAAGTGGGGCCGCATCGCTGTCCTCAAGGGCATCGACATCACCGACATCACCATCAAGGAAGCCATTGCCACCAACCGCCGCCTCGACCAGCGCTTCTTCGATGTCATCAAGGGCCTCGAAGCCAAGGTTGACTAACAAAGCTTCCAAAGCTGAAAACAGAACATCCAGGTCAAGGCCAAAGGGCCGTCCTCCTCTGTGGGGACGGCCCTTTGGCTTGACTGGCAGCGAATAAGCCGAAAATCATCTGGCCTTGTTGTCCGGCCGGACAGAAGCTTTGTAAAAGGCGCGACTTAAGCCGTGCCGACAAAATGAACAGAATGAACTGGGCTTTCGCACCTGCCAATGCCCATTCCATCGCTTCACGCGAATGCGGGCCTCTTTTCGCAGCCTGTTCAGCCTCTGTGCGGGCTTTGCTTAGTGAGCGTGTTGAACGGAAACGATCGTTCCGTCGTGTTTCGCCATGACGTAATTCCCATCGATCTGACGCCACTCATTCCCCGCGGGCGGACGGCGAAGGTGATTCTGCCGGTAATCGACCTTATCGCCTCGGTTCCAGTCTTCCTGCTGAACCTTTGAGCCGGTCTTCCATTCGTTGTGCTGCTTGTAAGTGTGGTTGTCGGGATGGTCCTGGGCCATGGCCGGCATGCTTGCCAGAGCCATCATCAGGATGGGTAGCGCCAATACTGCTCGAAACGTTTTCATGAATACTCCTGGGAATTGGATTCCGTCTGGAATCGGTGGAGGGAGGACATCGGTTGGGTCTTGCACGCCGCTCTTCAGCAAGCTGGGATCAGGTTTACGCGGCTTGCCGCATGTCCGCTGCTCAAAACTGCACAACTCGGGTCGGCTCCAACCCAAATCGACGATTCTCTTTCGCCGGGGATGTTCCGCTGGCTTCAATCGGCTCCTGGCCCGTCGAAGTCTGGCCGGACCGGCAAAGCCGCACACTGGGCTGAGAAACGGGATTCTCTCCGGATTGCCGATCAATCGATCACGACCGAAAATGAGTCTCACGATAAGAGGTCCACATACGGATAAGCGTATAATTTCAACGACCTACAGGCTGTCGATTGATCTCGGCACTTGTCTTCCGGACCCTGACCAAGTTTGTGTCAGTGTTGGCGAGTTACATGGGAGAGGAATATCGTGAGGATCTTTGCTTTAGCGTTTCGATTCGGCAAGGACCGCGGCGGAAGAAGTTCAATGTTCACCGCATTCGTCTTTTCAAGTCTATTGTGGCAGCCCCTCGTTGCCCAGAATGCACCGACTGTTACGGGAAATTGGCAGGGGACGGTCGAGGCCGGACGAGGATTCCGAGCCATTCTGCAAATCTCGCAGGCAGATCGCGGCAAATCTGCGGAGGGCGAGTTGCAAGGCGTACTTTATACCATGGGCGTTGGAGGAGCGCGAGAGTCGGACCTGAACTCGCTGACGTTACAAGGAACGACGCTTCGCTTTACGATTCCTCCCGATGGAAGTTTCGAAGGACGGCTCAGCGCGGACGGCAAGTCGATAGCGGGAACGTTGAAGTATGGCGCGGCTTCCTATGGTCTCACCTTGGCGCACGCTACCGCCGATGCTGCTTGGGCGATCCCCAAACCAACGGACCATATGCCGGCGGACGCTGTGCCTCAGTTTGAAGTTGCCACGATCAAACCCACCAATCCTAATTGGGGTAGCCGAGGCTTCCACTCCGGAGGGCGGCGTATTTTTTGCGACAACGAAACTGCAGACGACCTCCTCTCCTTCGCATATGGCGTCCATGCGCGACAAATCGTAGAGGACCCGGGCTGGCTTCGCACGGACAAGTTCGACGTGGATGGCGTGCCCGACTTGATCGGCGAACCCAGTCTTAAGCAGATGCAAGCCATGTATCGAGACCTGCTCGCTTCGCGGTTCAACCTCGCCCTGCATCATGAAACCCGCGAGATCTCCGTCTACAGGCTCCAGGCAGCAAAGAGCGGCCCAAAACTGGCAAAAAGCCTGGGTGATCCGAACGGCACGCCCGACCAGACCTTCACGCGGTGGAATTCGCAGCTCATCGAGTTGAAAGAGACCAATGCAACCCTTGCGGAGTTCTCACAAAATATGGGAATGGTGTTGGATAGGCCCATGGTCGACCAGACCGGCCTCGCCGGCAGGTTTGACTTCGTGCTGCGATGGACGCCTGAAGGCGCGCGGACGGACGATTCAAATTCTCCTCCTGGGCTATTTACTGCAATTCAGGAACAAATTGGGCTTAGGCTCGATGCGACGAGGGCGCCCGTCGATGTCCTGGTGATCGACCACATCGACAAGCCGTCGCCTAATTAGCGTCTGCTCCAGCCAAGCCAGCGCGACGTTGGGAAGACAAGGAATAACCGGCATTTTTCATTCTGGACAGGTCATCGGCAGGTCGGAAGTTAAGTTGTAATCAACCGCGCCCACGCGTGCGAAGCAGTTTCAGCTTTTTTGGACACCGATCCCTCCCAGCGAAGGGACCATTCCGTGTAGAATTGGCGGCAAATCGGCCCACACATCTTTGTCGCACTTGGGGAGCACACATGTTCCTGCGTCCACTGGGCTGCGCTGTTTTCTTTCTCTTCTTCGTGCCATTGAGCGCCGTGGCGAAACGGGATATCCCCTGTTTCTCGGCGGAGCAGGCGTCCGCGCTTCTGGACAAGGACATCTGCCTCTCGGCGCACGTCTTCGACGTGGTCGAACTGCCCGACGGCACGCGCTATCTCGACGTCTGCTCGCCCGGAACTCCCGACGAGAAGTGCCGCTTCACCATCGTCAGCCTGTGGGAAGACCGCGAGGAAGTGGGCGAACTGCGCAAATACCGCGACATGGACGTGCAGGTGCGCGGCATTGTCCGCTCCATGCACGGCCGCTCCGGAATGGTGCTCAGTCATGCACGCCAGTTCAGCGGCGGCCCGCCCAGATTCCGCCCCAATCCGAGACTGCAGGCCGGATTCGCGGGAGAGCAGGCCAGACCTCCGGTCAACGATCCGAATCTACGCTCACAGGGCGGCCGCCGCGCCTTCATGAACACGCGGGACAAAGAGCCGTCGCCGACCAGATAAAAGGGGGTGAGCTATCGGTGACTATTGGCAGCGAAAGTCGTACTTTCGTAATTCTCTGAGCGGATAGTGCGATCCCCGCCACTGAACGCCGTCGCGCAGGATGGTGAGCGCAATCGAGCGGGCAAAGCCGAAGCCGACGATGGCCGCAGTGGGCGCGAACAGCGCGGCCGCGAACGGCGAAACCGCGTTGATGCGGCGATTGGCGTGGATGGTCAACGCGATTCCCAAGTAAGTGAGCAGGCCCGCCAGCAGATTCCAACCGCCCAGGGAGATGGCCCGGAGCGGCAGCCAAACCTGCGTCGCCGCCCCCAGGCAGACCAGAATGCCCAGCCAGAGTCGGTAGCCCAGAATTGTAAAGCCGTTCTTTTCCATATTCCCAACGAGGCCGGTCCAGCCATGCATCCAGTGGATGGAGAGCAGGCCAGGCCCCAATGCGATGCGGGAGCGAAAACCGGCGTGCTTCGCCATCCAAGCCAGGGCCAGGTCTTCGGTCACCTGCATCTTGAGAGCTTCCATGCCGCCCAACCGATCCAGGACCTCCCGCCGCACCATGGTGAAGCAGCCCATGCCGAAAAAATCCTTTGACTTCGGGTCGGCGACTTTCCACAAGCGCGTCGACCATTGAGACATCGCTTGAACTGTAGCCAGCATCGCGGTTTCGCCTATGGTTTCATGTATCTGCTCCGGAACCAGGCAGAAGTGGTCGGCCTGTTCGCGCAGGGCGCAGCGCAGTGCCAATTCCAGCGCGCGGGGAGTGAAGAGCATATCGCCATCCGTGATCAGAATCCATGGCGCGGTAGCCTGTTTTGCGGCCAGCGCCAAAGCATGGGGCTTGCCCAGCCATCCTGCCGGAAGCTCGCGGTTATGAATGACCATGAGCCGATGCGGCGAACCGGGTGCATCGGCCTCTACCGCATCCAACAAAGCTCCGGTGCGGTCGGTCGACCGATCGTCGATCGCGATGATTTCGAGGCGCACGCCAGTGGACTGCAGAAGCGAACGCAGCGTCTGCTGGATGGTTCCTTCTTCGTTACACGCCGGGACCAGCACGGACAGATGCCATTTGTCGTCCATCGACAGCGGAGGCAAGGATGCCGGATCGATGCGGGTCAAGTCCGGCAGCGTAGGAATTCCGCGTAGCGCGGCAACGGCCTGTGCGATCCAACCCAGCGCCAGTAACCAGGCGAAGAACGAGAAATCCTTGGCCCAAAACCCCGTAACCATCATGCAGCCAGCATAGACGATGCACGCGGGAGGTTACGTTTGCCGTTCGAGTTGAGGGGCGAATCGCGCTCCGGTTCGGAGGATGACGCAGGAGACTACCAGGGCGATCAGCGTGGCTCCAAGGCCAAGGCGCAAACTGCTGGCTCGGTCGGAGATAAGGCCGATGATCTGGGGCGAGAAAGTGTCTCCAAAGCAGTGAATGATGAAGAGATTGCAGGCAATGGCTGTGGCTCGGATCTGTCCGTCGACCGAGTTGACGATGGCTGTGTTCAGCGGCCCGGTATTCAGAAACAGAAAGAACTCGGCCGCGAAGAGCGAGGGAACCGCCCAGGCAGGCGGGCCGAAAAAGACCAGGACTCCGCAAGGCAATGTCAGGGCGACACTCCAGAACGAGAGCAGGTAGAGCGCGCGATGGTTGGTGCGCAGCCAGCGCTGTGCGACCCAGCCACCGATCAGGGTTCCGGCGATGCCGTCCACCACCGTGATGGCGCCGACGATCTGGCTGGAGACGCCCACCGAGAACCCCGCCGAACGGCGAAGGAACTCGGGGACCCAAGCGGAGATTCCGCCCATGGCAAAGGTGAGAGCAGCCAAGCCAAAGGTTCCGCAGAGATAGGCCGGGTTGGTGAAGAGCTTGAGCGCCTTCAACAGAAATGCGTGGACAGAGGCGCGGATTGTGGTCTTCGCAAGGACGGGCCGGACGCGGTCAAAGGCTCCCCGCTCGGGTTCGCTGCCGAACAAGCCGTAGAGAGCCGCAATCAAAAGTCCGGGAATGGCGCAGATGAGGAAGGGAGCGCGCCAGCCCCAAAGAGGACCCAATTGTCCTCCCGCCAGATAGCCCAGGGCCGCGCCAACGGGAATCGCCAGGTAAAAGATGGAGAGGATTCGATTGCGTTCGCGCTCCGGGTAAAAGTCGGCGAGAACGGCTGGCGCGAAGATGCCAAACGTAGCCTCGCCTACTCCGACAAAGGCATGGCGAATGTAAAGGGTCGTGTAGTCGTGAACCCAAGCAGTGGCCAGTGTCGCCAAGCTCCACAGAACCGCCCCGGCGATGATCAGCGGCTTGCGCCTGAACCAGTCTCCCAGCCATCCGGTCAGAGGCGCGGCAAACATGTAAAAGAAGAAGAGCGCCGTGGTGAGCGCGCCCATCTGCTGGTCGGTGGAGTGAAACTCGCGCTGGATCAGCGAGATCTCGCCGGGCAGGATGTAGCGGTCAATGTAGTTGAGCAGATTGAGTGCTATCAGCAGCAGCAGCGTCCCGGTAGCGGGACCGATGCGGGAGCGGATGGGCAGGGAATTTGTGGCCAAGAAAGCTCCCTCTCGCTGCAGAAACGAGATGGAACACAATTATCACAACCGGCCGGATAAACCCAATGAGATAATCCCGGTTCCTTTCTCGGGAAGCGTGCCGCCCACCGCGATGAGGCCGGAGATGAGCAGCCGGAATCGCTATTCCTTGGGCCGGGGCCAGCGGGCTTCCACTGTGGTGCCGATTCCGCCGCGGGGGCGGAAGACGCCGCGCACCACGGCCCACACCGGATCGGCAGCCTTGACTACGTCTTCGAGCACCTGGTTGACGATGTTCTCCTGAAAGATTCCCAGATTGCGGTAGCAGAACAGATATTCCTTCAGGGATTTGAGTTCCAGGCATTTTTCGCGCGGCATGTAGCGGATGGTCAGCACGCCGAAGTCGGGCAAGCCGGTCTTGGGGCAGACGGAAGTCAGCTCCGGATCGTCGATCAGGATCTCGTAGCCGGGGAACTGGTTCGGCCATGTTTCAATGGCCGGGAAGGCGAAATCCAGGCCTGCGTGCGCGTGTTCGTCGGTGTAGCGTGGTTCGAGTGCCATCTGTCGATTGTACGGGCCCTGCTTTCGCTCTGCCAATTGCAGGCTTTGCACAGCCAATCGGTCGGGGCGCGGATTAACCTGCGTCCCAGGAGCGTGTTTCGGAGTCCTATATACTGTCACTGGTTAGATGAATGACTCAAGAGAATAAGCAAATGGACCGCCGCTGGTTATGGTTGGGCTCGCTCATCCTTCTGATTGTGGTGTTTTTCTCGGTGCGGTCCATGACAAGGGATCGCCAGCCGGTGCGTGCTGTGCAGGTATCGCGCAGCGAGTTGGTCAATACGGTTTCGACCAACGGCCGCGTGGAGCCGGAGGCGAACTACGAGATGCATAGCCCTCTTTCGACCACGGTCGAGGCAGTCTACGTGCAGCCCGGAGAGCGGGTTCCTGCCGGCAAACTTCTTATGCAATTGGACGACAAGGAAGCCATCGCGAGGGTAGCCTCAGCCGAAAGTGGCGTGAAGTCCGCGCAGGCGGCAGTTGAGGCCGCCACGCACAACGGAACCTTGCAGGAACAACAACAGGCAGCCGCCGACATTTCCCGCGCCCGCATCGAACGGGATGCCGCGCGCCAGGAACTTGACGCTCTGACCCGTCTGAATGCCAGCGGATCCGCCTCGGCAAGCGAAGTGGCCGCTGCGCGTCAGCGGCTGGAAGCCGACGAATCCACGCTGCATGCATCGGAAGAGACCGCGCACGGCCGCTATTCGAAGGCTGAGATTGCACGCGCACAGGCAGCTCTTGGCGAAGCCGAAGCCAACCTGTCCGCGGCGCGCAATGTTTTGTCCCAAACCTCGGTTCATGCGCTGATCGCCGGCACGGTTTACAGCCTGAATGCCGGACGTACAGAGTTTGCCGAGGCAGGGAAGCAACTGCTGCAGATTGCCGACCTCAGCCATGAGCGTGTGCGTGCGTATTTTGACGAGCCTGAGATTGGCCACCTGGAAGTCGGACAAAAGATCCAGGTCAAATGGAATGCAGAGCCTGCGCGCGTTTGGAACGGCCACATCGTGCGGGTTCCGGTTACGGTCATCCCCTACGGCACCCGCAGTGTAGGCGAGGCGCTGATTGAGCTCGACGGCCCGGATGGTGGTTTGCTGCCCGACACCAATGTTACGGTTACCGTGACCACTTCCAGCGAGAACAATGCTTTAACCGTTCCCCGGGAAGCGCTGCATGCGGAGAACAGCAAGTACTTCGTCTATAAGGTCGCCGCAGACGGCGAAAGCCTGATTCGGACGCCGGTAACCATCGGAACGATCAATCTGACCCAGGTCTCCATTCTATCCGGATTGAAGGAGGGCGATTCTGTCGCCACCGGCTCAACCAATGGTCAACCGTTGCAAGAGGGAATTGCAATCAAGGTCGTACGGTGAGGACGCGGTTCATTTCGAGCCGGATTCTGCTGGCTGCCGCGCTGGCGGCATTTGCAACTGTCGCGGCGAAGGCGGATGCTCCCGCGGTTATGTTGGCGCAGGCCAATGCCGCGCTCCAGGCTGGAGAGGCGGACAAGGCTCTGGCACTGTTACACCCGCTGACGCAGCCCGATTCCGCGCAGTACGGAACACACAACCAGGCCGAAGCGCATAACCTGGAATGCCGGGTCCGGTACATTCTGGAGCAATGGGATCGAGCGGTGAGCGATTGCGAGAAGGCCGTCGAACTGGACCGCGAGAACGCCGCATATCATATGTGGCTGGGCCGCGCGCTGGGAGAAAAGGCTGACCGGGCTTCTTTCCTGAGCGCCTATTCTCTCGGGAAAAGAGTGCGTGACGAATTCGAAGAATCCGTCCGGCTGAATCCGCGCAGTGCCGAAGCATTGGGTGATCTGGCAGAGTTTTACTATTCCGCGCCGTCGGTGGTGGGTGGTGGCACGGATAAGGCGGAAAAGATCGCTGTGCAATTCGACAAGATTGAGCCGGCCGGCGCCCACGAACTGCGCGGCCACATTGCCGAGGAACACAAGGACTTTGGCGCCGCGGAGCGGGAGTATAAGCAGGCGATTACCGTAGCTGTGCATCCGGCCTTCCAGTGGGAAACGCTGGCCAGCTTTTATCGACGTCGCGAAAGGTGGATGGACATGGAGTCGGCGCTGCTGAGTTGCATGACCGCTGCCGAACACGACAAACATGCAGCCGTGGCGCTGTATGACGCGGCATCGGTGCTGATCCGCACCAATCGCAATCCTGTGCTGGCGGCAAGAATGCTTGAGGGCTATCTCGGGAGTTCGCAAAAGACAGAAGAGGCTCCGGCCTTTGTGGCCCATGTGCGCCTGGGACGCTTGAAGGAACAAATGGGAGACGCCGAGAGCGCGAAGCGGGAACGGGCATCGGCGTTGGCGCTGGCACGCGACTACAAGCCCGCACAGGAAATGAAACATTGACGACCAAAGAGAACCTAAAGGCAGGAAACAGCCCGCGCCATGCCTGGGCCATTTTGTTTGCGGGCATTTTTGTGTCTGCTCCCTTGCTGTTGCCGGCGCAAGTGTCGCTGACCACGGTCGTCGACCTGGCGCAGCGGAACAGCAGCGCGGTGATGCTCGCCAACGCCGCGGTGCAAAAGGCCCAGGCGGCCCTCGACCAGACGCAGGACGCCTACATCCCCAATTTGGCAATCGGCTCCAATGTTGGCTATTCGCATGGTTTCCCTACCGGCCAGCCTTCTGTAGCAAGCGTGACCGTCCAATCGCTGGTTCTGAGCTTTTCGCAGCGCGAGTACATCAAGGCCGCGCATACCGGCCTGGATGCTGCCAATTTGAGCCTTAAGGATGCGCGGGAGCAGGTGGCATTGGACGCGTCCACCACCTACATTGAGTTGGATACCGTCAATCGGGAACTGGATGCCGTCCACCAGCAACAATCCTTTACCGAGAATCTGGTTCGCATCGAGCAGGAGCGCGCCGAGGCAGGCATTGATTCCGATCTTGACCTGCTCCAAGCCAGGCTCAAATTTGCCCAATTGAAGCTCCGGCGGCTTCACCTTGAAGCCCGGGCTGCCACGCTTGCCAAACAACTCGCGGTGCTCACCGGCTTGCCGTTGGGATCCCTCACCCCTGACCGTGCCAGTATCCCCGAGATTCCCCGGGTGACAGCAGGGGAAGCGCCGAGGACGTTGCCGGGGATCGATGCGGCCAGTTCCCTCGCACGCGCAAAGCGGTTCCAGGCCAAAGGAGACGACCTGGCATGGCGTCGGCCCCTGATCGGATTCGGGGCGGTCTACAACTACGACTCGAACGAGTTGAACAGCTACAGCACGTACTACAACAACTTCACGCCCAACAACGTCAGTTTTGGCCTCCAGATCACGATCCCTTTCTTTGACTTTGCCCTTCGTGCAAAAGCCAAGGAAACTGCGGCGGATGCCCTGCGCGCTACCGTGGAGGCCGAGCAGGCCCAGCGACAGAACGATGTCCTGATCGCCCAGCTCACCGGCAATCTGCGCGAATTGGACGCAATGGCAGAGGTTTCGAGTCTGAACCAGCAAATTGCAGATGCGCAGCTCAAGGCTGTGCTGACACAATTGGAATTGGGAAATGGAGCCGAAAACGGTCCAGGCGCACCCCCGCAACTGACCCCCAAGGCGGAACAGTTGGCCCGTATCGACGAGCGCCAGAAATTTCAGGATGCGCTCGATGCCTCGCTGGAACTCGCCAAAGCCCGTCTCGGGTTGTTGCGCGCCCTCGGACATATGGAAGACTGGCTCCACGAACTGCACGCGAAATAGTCCGACCAACCCCGCTAGCGGCAATAAAACGTCGAAATGTTAGAATGGAAGGGATGCCTATGCCTTTGAAGACACTGTTTCTGAATCCGCCTTCGTTTGAGAACTTTGACGGTGGCGCGAGTTCCCGTTGGCCTGCCACGCGCGAGATTGAGTCCTACTGGTATCCCGTTTGGCTGACCTACCCCGCCGGCCTGCTGGAGGGTTCGCGCGTTCTCGATGCGCCCCCGCACCACGTCTCCGCGGAAGAGACGATCAAGATCTGCAAGGATTACGAGTTCCTGGTCCTGTTTACCTCGACGATGGGATGGGAGGGCGATCAGCGCCTGGCCGAAACCATCAAGACCAAGTATCCCTCGATCAAGATCGCCTTCGTTGGCCCGCCGGTGACCACCGACCCGGACAAGGCGCTCAACGAATGCTGGGCTCTGGACTTCATCTGCCGCCGCGAGTTCGATTACTCGATCGTCGAGTTCGCGCAAGGCAAGCCGCTCGCCGAGATCCTCGGCATCAGCTACAAGGCAGACGGAAAGATCCAGCACAACCCGGACCGTCCGCAGATCGAAGATCTGGACGCGATGCCCTGGGCGACAAAGATATACAAGCGCGATATGGATGTGACGCGCTACAACGTGCCCTTCCTGCTGCATCCGTATATCGCGCTCTATTCCACGCGCGGTTGCCCAGCGCAGTGCACCTTCTGCCTGTGGCCACAGACGCTCTCGGGCCATGCCTGGCGCAAGCGCTCTACGGACGATGTTGCTGCCGAACTAAAGTGGGCCAAGGAGAACTTCCCTGAAGTCAAGGAGTTCTTCTTCGACGACGATACCTTCAATATCCAGAAAGCGCGCACCATCGAGCTTTGCGCCAAGCTCAAGCCGCTGAATCTGACCTGGAGCTGCACTTCGCGTGTGACCACCGAGTACGAAACGCTCAAGGCGATGAAGGAAGCCGGTTGCCGGCTGCTGATCGTGGGATTCGAGTCCGGCGATCCGCAGATCTTGAAGAACATCAAGAAGGGCGCAACCGTCGAGAAGGCGCGCGAATTCGCCAAGAACTGCCACGACCTGGGCCTGGTGGTGCACGCCGACTTCATTCTCGGCCTGCCCGGCGAGACCAAGGAGTCGATCCGCAACACCATCAACTTCGCCAAGTCCCTGGATTGCGAGACGATTCAGGTCTCCATCGCCCATGCCTATCCGGGCACTGAGTTCTACGAGTTCGCCAAGACCAACGGCTACATTACCAACGAGAAGATGGAAGACGGGGGCGGCCACCAGATGGCGCACATCGAGTACCCCGGCCTGCCTGTCGATTACGTGATGGAGATGGTGCACCGCTTCTACGACGAGTACTATTTCCGGCCCAAGGCGGCGTTCCGCGTGGTCTGGAAGGCGGTCATCAACCGCGACGTGCCCAGGCTCTACAAGGAAGCAAGGGAGTTCCTGAAGCTGCGCAAGCAGCGTCAAAATGGCGTGAAGGAAGTGCGCAGCAAGAAAGCTGCAGCTACTGCTTAAGGTATGGATTCGAATCAGACAGACATTGGAGGACAGCGCGGTGCGTTCGTCCTCCTTTTTCATATCCGAAGTAGTGTCGGCTGATCACAGAAGCCCGGCCTGCTTGATTGGAAAAGAAAGCAAGAGCCAATGTCCCATCCGCGATTGAACCTCCAGCAGATTCTGATCCTGGCTTTCGTTTCGGTCAGCACGCCATTGGGAGATGCCTGCCTCAAGCGGGGCATGACGCTGGTCCCGCCGATCTCGCTGGCTCATCCCTTATCGCTGATCACCGCCGTCTTTACGCCCTGGATCGCGCTTGGAATCGCCCTTTTGATCGGCTACTTCGCCAGTTACCTGACTGCGCTCTCCTGGGCCGATCTCACTTTTGTCATGCCGGCCACCGCCATGGGCTACGTCTTCATGACCCTGCTCGCTCATTTCTGGCTGCATGAGGCGATCAGCTGGCAGCGCTGGCTGGGCGTTCTCCTGATTACGGCAGGCGCAGGCTATGTGACCAGGGGGCCTGCCAATACCACCACCGCGCCCGTCAACTTCCCGGACGCACTCGAAGCCGGCCATGGCGTTCACCCCGCCCGCCTGAATACAGCAAATGATCGGGAGGCGCGATGATGGACACAGTGCTCTTCTGGAAGTCTGCGGCGATGATCGCTGCGGTCGTCTTCACCTCCTCCGCCGGCGAGGTGCTGACCGCGGCGGCGATGAAGTCCATCGGCGATCTGGACGAGATTCGTGCGCACTCGGGCATGAAGGGCGCCATTCGCGCTGTGGTTACCTGCCCGTTCTTTGTCTTCGGGATTTTCTTCATGGCGGTGGCTTTCTTCGCGTTGCTTTTCGCATTGAATCAGAAGAATCTCGGCCTGAGCCTGGTGGGCCCGGCCGCGGCGTCGCTGACGTTGGTCACCAACACCATTGCCGCGAAGCTCTTCCTGAAGGAAAAAGTGGACCGTCGCCGCTGGACCGCCGCTGTGCTGGTCATTATGGGAGTCTATTTCCTGGCGCACTGACCCACTTGCCCCCAGGGGCCTTTTTCTGACTGGATCGAGACCCGCGTTTTTACCCTGCAGAGTCTCGCGATGTGGTCCTGACAAAGGGGTCCAGGTAACTTTTCTGGTTCATTTTTCCAGAAAATCCGAAGATAACCGGATAAAAGAGGAAAAGATCGGGTTCCACGTGGAAAACGCGGTACGAAATTAAAGCCGAGATGAAAGCAAGGATTGATTAGAATTCCTTGCCCTGATACGGGGAATTCCCCCCTTGAAATGCTCCTTGCAGGAGCTGCCCGGAGGGGAATGGCTCAGATCCGTTCCGGCGCTAGCAGATCGTCCATGGTTTCGCGACGCCGAATGAGGCGGGCCTTCGCGCCTTCTACCAACACTTCGGCCGGGCGCAGGCGGGTGTTGTAATTCGAGCTTTGCGCCATGCCGTAGGCCCCCGCGTCCAGCACCGCCAAAAGGTCGCCCGGCTTGATGGAAGGCAGTTCGCGGTCGCGGGCAAAGAAGTCGCCGGTCTCGCAGATCGGTCCCACCACATCGACCGGCTTTGCCTTACCGGAGCGCGGGCGGACGGGCGCGATCTCGTGGTGTGCCTGGTAAAGGGCGGGGCGGATGAGGTCGTTCATCGCCGCGTCGGTGATCACGAAGGTCTTTTTGCCATTCTTCTTGACTTGCAGAACGCGAGTCACGAGCGCGCCGGCTTGCGCCACGAGAAAACGGCCCGGCTCAACCAGCAGCTTCCCTTCGAAATCGCCCAGTCCCTGTTGAACAGCGGCGGCGTACTCGGCGACCTTGGCGGCCGCGTCAAATTTGCCGAGGTGGTAGTCGATGCCCAGGCCTCCGCCCGCGTCGATGGCCGCCAGCTCGATTCCCGCACGCTTCAACTGGCGCGCCAGCTTGCTGAGCCGTTCGATGGCCGCGCCAAAGGGATCGGCGGAGCGGATCTGCGAGCCGATATGCACGCTCACGCTGTGCGCCTCGAGCCAGCGATTGCCGGCGGCGCGCTTGTAGATCGACAGCGCCTGGCTGATGCCCACGCCGAACTTGTGCTCGCTGAGACCGGTTGAGATGTACGGGTGGGTCTCCGCAAAGACGTCGGGATTGACGCGCAAAGCAAAGCGGGCTTTTTTCTTCAGCTTGCGGGCGCGCTCGGCCAGCAGTTCCAACTCGGCTTCGCTTTCGACGTTGAACTGCAGGATTCCCGAATTCAATGCCAGATCGATCTCGGCCATGGTTTTGCCTGCTCCTGAGAAAACTACTCGGCCCACTGCTTCCGGAGCCGCTGCCAGCACCCGCTGCAGTTCGCCCCCGGAGACAATGTCGAAGCCCGCCCCGCGATCTGCGAGCAGCTTCAGAATCGCCAGCGCCGAATTGGCCTTCATGGCAAAACAGACCAGGTGCTCCCGGCCTGCCAAAGCCTGCTGAAAGAGCCCGAGCCGCTCAACCATCTGGTCGGCGGAGTAAACGTATAACGGCGTTCCGTAGCGCTTGGCGAGCGACTCGATCGAAACTTTGCCGCAGTGCAAAGCGCTCTCCGGCTGGGGATGATGAAAAGGGCGGGGCGCGTCGGTCGAAGAGGTGTTTTTGGCTGAGCTCAAGAGGTCTTCCCAAAAGAAAATGGTTTCTTTGAGCCTACAGCATTCCCGGTTGCGATTCGAGCGGGCACGCTGCCCGCCCCAGGGCAATCGCATTCGAAATTGCAATCATGAACCGCAGTGGCTTTGAAGGCGCGCGGCTTTAGCCGTGCCGTAAGGGTCCGCAAAATCGACGGGGCTTTAGCCCGTCGTGGAGGCATGCTGCCGCGTTCTAAAACCATCCCTCGGGGGCTGAAGCCCTAATCTTTCTCTTTCGCCTGCCTCGGCACGGCTAGATAGACTGCGGAAAAAGGGCTGCCTTTGGCGGAGAATCTCAAAAGACATCCCTCGGCGGCTAAAGCCGCGTTCATTCTATTGCCCTTATCGGCACGGCTGAAGCCGTGCCCTTTCAAAACAGAGGCCAAATTGGAGTTTTTCCGCAGCCTGTAAAGC
>Ga0181519_10000261_pt1 | contig 49350 bp, 40 predicted proteins | sample PEATcosm2014_Bin_26_FD_121102 | JGI IMG/M metagenome (GOLD analysis project Ga0181519, IMG submission 121102) | Peatland microbial communities from MTU Mesocosm Facility, Houghton, MI, USA - PEATcosm2014_Bin02_10_metaG | ecosystem: Environmental > Terrestrial > Soil > Wetlands > Peat | place...
TGATCAGGCCAAGCTTGCCGCACTGACGCGCCAGACGACGCGCACGCGCGCGCAGTTCCATCGGATTGAGCGCAGGCGTCTCATCGACGAAGAGCTGCGTCTCGTTCATCTTCTGCATGGCGTGCGTGAGCTTCGGCCAGTCTTCGTCGACCAGCTTGCCGGTACGCAGACGATGCTGATCGAGACGTCCCACCGAGCCCAGCATACGCATGGCCAACTGCGTGCCCGGCATTTCCATCGAGAACACGGCGACGGGCAGCCCTTCTTCCACGGCGATATGCTCGCCGATGTTCATCGAGAAGGTCGTCTTACCCATCGACGGACGGCCGGCCACGATAATCAGATCGCCGCCGTTGAAACCCGACGTCATGCGATCCAGATCGACGAACCCCGTCGGAATACCCGTGATGTCGCTGCCGCCCTCGCGGTGATACAGCTCGTCAATGCGCTCGACCACCTGCGTGAGCAGCGGCTGCAACTCAAGGAAGCCGTTCGCGCTGCGCGAGCCTTCTTCGGCGATGGCGAAGACCTTCGCTTCCGCCTCGTCGAGCATCTGACGCACTTCCTTGCCCTGCGGGTTGAAGGCGTCGGACGCGATTTCGTCGGCCACCGTCACGAGCTTGCGCAGCACCGCCCGGTCACGCACGATTTCCGCATAGCGGCGGATGTTCGCGGCACTCGGGGTGTTCTGTGCTAGGGCGTTCAGATAGGCGAGCCCGCCCACGTCCTCGGCTTTGCCGGCGGAAGTGAGCGATTCGAAGACGGTGATGACGTCGGCCGGACGATCGCTGGCGATCAGGCGGCCGATGTGTTGATAGATGATCCGGTGATCGTAGCGGTAGAAATCCGCGTCGGCCAGAAAGTCGCCGATACGATCCCACGCGCTGTTATCGAGCAGCAACCCGCCGAGCACGGATTGCTCCGCCTCGATGGAGTGCGGCGGCACTTTGAGTGAATCGAGCTGGGGATCGGGCGCGTTCATGCCAGGCATTATACCGTCCCCGCGATCACGGTCTCCCCCGGCAAAATCCCGCTTGCGCGACGATTTTTCCGAGCGCGGTTTGTTCAGCAGTTTCCCTGGAGGCAGCATAAGGTGGAGCTATCGAACGTGACGAACGTGGAAGGGGCGCAACCGGAAGGCGGTCGGCATAGATCGGTGCATGACCGGTGGCCAGGCAATCCGGCAACCCGCACAACACAATAGAACAGAACAGACAGGCATAAAAAAACGGAAGCCGGCTGACCGGCTTCCGTCTTTTATTCGCGTCGGGAAGCTGACGCGGATACGACTTAGGCGTGCTCGCCCAGCACCGACACGTTCACGTCGATGACGACGTCAGTGTGCAGCGCCACTTGGACCGGGAAGTCGCCCACGGTCTTGAGCGGGCCATTCGGCAGACGCACTTGCATCTTCTCGACCTTGAAACCTTGGGTGCCCAGGGCTTCAGCGATGTCGAAGTTGGTGACCGAACCGAACAGACGACCGTCAACACCGGCCTTCTGCGAGATTTGCACGGTCAGACCGCTCAACTTTTCGCCTTCGGCTTGTGCAGCAGCCAGCTTCTCGGCGGCAGCCTTTTCCAGTTCGGCACGGCGAACTTCGAATTCGGCGATCGCGTCCTTGGTGGCGCGACGAGCCTTCTTGGTCGGGATCAGGAAGTTACGTGCGAAACCATCCTTGACCTTCACGATGTCGCCCAGGTTGCCCAGGTTGACGACCTTTTCCAGCAGAATCACTTGCATTATCTATTCTCCTTCGTCGACTGGCGATTAAGCACCGTGCAGATCGGTGTACGGCATCAGCGCGAGGAAACGCGCGCGCTTGATGGCCGTGTCGAGCTGGCGCTGGTAGTGCGCCTTGGTGCCCGTCAGGCGAGCCGGGGTGATCTTGCCGTTGTCGCCGATGAAGTCCTTCAGCGTTTCGACATCCTTGTAATCGATCTGCTCGACACCAGCGACGGTGAAGCGGCAGAACTTCTTGCGCTTGAACAGCGGGTTTTGCTGTTGGCGGCGGCGATCAAACTTCTTGTTTTTACCGTTAGGACGCGGCATGTTCAACAATCCTTTTCAAATTCTTGCAATGCTGTGATGTGAAACACCAGGGTTCGGCTATTGCGATGCTTCTTGGCCAGGAAACCTGCCCACCGGGCCGGTTTCTCGAGTCCCAACGCCATGACTTTGGCACTGATGGGACCGATCGCAACTGCGGGTATCGAGAACTCGACCTGACGGGCTACGCCCGCCTCTTCAACTGTTCCCGCATGCGCTAGCGAGACATCGATCACGGGAAGTCCGGCCGGGGTATAGCGCAGCGTGCCGATTTCGACAATGCTGGCCTCGAGCCGTAAGCGATTCACGCGGACGATGTTTTCGTTGGCACCCTGATGCGTTCCGATGCGCTAATTACGAAGCAGCGGCTTCGGTCGTGGGCACGGCGGCAGCCTTCTTGGCTTCTTCGCGGGCCACTTCCTTCATCATCGGCGACGGCGCGGTCTCGGCCTTCTTCATGCGAACCACGAGGTGGCGCAGAACGGCGTCGTTGAACTTGAATGCGTGTTCCAGCTCGTCCAGGGTTTCCTGGTCGCACTCGATGTTCATGCAAACGTAGTGAGCCTTCGCCAGCTTCTCGATCATGTAGGCCAGTTGACGACGGCCCCAGTCTTCGACGCGATGGATCTGACCAGCCTTGGCCGTCACCATGCCCTTGTAGCGCTCGATCATCGCAGGCACTTGCTCGCTCTGATCGGGGTGAACGATAAATACGATTTCATAGTGACGCATATGGTGCTCCTTATGGACAAAGCCGCCTGGGCGTCATAACCAGTGCAGCAAGGTTGCAGAACCCGCGATTCTAGCGGAATTCATGTCGATCATCAACTCCCGCCCTATCGGCACCGGCCAACGCACCGACCGGCGCCCGCTTTCAGGCCCCGCCAGCCCTCGCTCAGGCGTTCTCCAGCCAATAGTTCGGACGGGCATAAATCTGGCGCAACTGTTCGATGAAAAGGCGCACCCGTGCGGGCTGGAAGCGCTGTTGCGGGTACACGGCGAGGATGTCGTAGTCGGGCAGCGCATATTCGTCGAGCACGGTTTCCAGCTCCCCGGAGAGCAGTTCGCGTTGAATTTCCCACGTCGAGCGCCAGCCCAGCCCCAGCCCTTCGAGCGCCCAGCGGTGCAGCAACTCGCCGTCGTTGCAATCCAGATTGCCGGCCACACGAATCGTCACGAGCTTGCCCTGCCGCTTGAAGTACCAGCCGCGCTGCTGGCCGCCTTGCAAGTTGAACGCAAGGCAATTGTGTTTGGCGAGATCCTCCAGCGTCTTCGGACGGCCATACCGCGAAAAATACGCCGGTGTGCCGCACACCACGCGCCGGTTCTGCGCGAGTTTGACGGCCACGAAATTCGGATCGACGGAGCCGCCGATGCGAATGCCCATGTCATAGCCCTCGCGCACGATGTCGACCACGCGATCGGTCAGATTGAACGAAATCTGCACCTCCGGATGCACCCGCAGAAACGCCGGGGCATGCGGCGCCACGTGCTTGCGGCCGAACGCCGCGGGCGCCGACACGATCAAGTGTCCCGAGACGGCATGACGCCCCGCGCTGATCTCGTTCTCCGCCATCTCCCAGTCGCCCAGCAACTGCTTGCAGCGCTCGAGAAAAGCGCCGCCCTCTTCCGAGAGCGCGAGCCGGCGCGTGGAGCGGTACATCAGCTTGATGCCGAGCCGCTTTTCGAGCGCATCGATGCGTCGCCCCAGAATCACCGGCGAGACCCCCTCCTTTAGCGCAGCGGCGGCCAGACTGCCCGCTTCGGCCACCTGCACGAAGGTTTCGATCTGTTTGTAACGGTCCATCACGTCTCCATTCGATACTTTTTGTTCTTAAAAAAACGATCTTTTGTGATCTTATCAAACAAATCGTACCGGCTTAAAGTGACCTCCAAGATCACTATCAATTACCCATTGGAGGAGTCACATGGCCAAGATGACCGCCGTAGAGGCCGCCGTCCGAGTGCTGGAGAAGGAAGGCATTACCACCGCATTCGGCGTGCCCGGCGCTGCCATCAACCCGTTCTATTCGGCACTGCGCAAGGCTGGCAGCGTCGAGCACGTGCTCGCCCGCCACGTGGAAGGTGCGTCGCACATGGCCGAAGGCTATACGCGCGCCGAAGCCGGCAACATCGGTGTTTGCATCGGCACCTCGGGCCCGGCGGGCACCGACATGATTACCGGTCTCTATTCCGCATGGGCCGATTCGATCCCCATCCTGTGCATTACGGGTCAGGCGCCGCGCGCCCGTCTGTACAAGGAAGATTTCCAGGCTGTCGACATCGAGTCGATCGCCAAGCCGGTCACCAAGTGGGCCGTGACGGTGCGTGAACCCGCACTCGTGCCGCGCGTGTTCCAGCAGGCCTTTCATCTGATGCGCTCGGGCCGTCCGGGTCCGGTGCTCATCGACCTGCCGTTCGACGTGCAGGTCGCCGAGATCGACTTCGATCCGGAAACGTATGAGCCGCTGCCGGTGTACAAGCCTTCGGCCACGCGCCCGCAGATCGAAAAGGCGATTCAGATGCTGGTCGCGTCCGAGCGTCCGCTGATCGTCTCGGGCGGCGGCGTGATCAATGCCGACGCCGCCGACCTGCTCGTCGAGTTCGCCGAAACGGTGAATGTGCCGGTCGTGCCCACGCTCATGGGCTGGGGCACCATCGCCGACGACCATCCGCTCATGGCCGGCATGGTCGGCTTGCAGACCTCGCACCGCTTCGGCAACGCGACGATGCTGGCTTCGGACTTCGTGATGGGCATCGGCAACCGCTGGGCCAACCGCCACACCGGCAGCGTGGAAGTCTTCACCAAGGGCCGCAAGTTCGTGCACGTCGACATCGAGCCGACGCAAATCGGCCGCGTGTTCGGCCCGGATTACGGCATCGTCTCCGACGCCAAGGCCGCGCTCAAGCTGTTCGTGGAAGTCGCCAAAGAACTGAAGGCCGCCGGCCGTCTGCCTGACCGCTCGCAGTGGGTGGCCGACTGCCAGAAGCGCAAGCGCACCATGCTGCGCCGCACGGACTTCGATCAGGTGCCGATCAAGCCGCAACGCGTGTATCAGGAAATGAACGCGTTCTTCGGCCGCGACGTGCGTTACGTCTCGACCATCGGCCTGTCGCAGATCGCTGCCGCGCAATTCCTGCACGTGAACAAGCCGCGTCACTGGATCAACTGCGGTCAGGCGGGCCCGTTGGGCTGGACCGTACCTGCTGCCATCGGCGCGAAGGTCGCATCGCCCTCGTCGGACGTGGTGGCGATCTCGGGCGACTACGACTTCCAGTTCATGATCGAAGAACTGGCCGTGGCCGCGCAGTTCAAGGTGCCGTACATCCATCTGGTCGTGAACAACTCTTACCTGGGCCTGATCCGTCAGGCACAGCGTAACTTCGACATGGATTACTGCGTGCAGCTCGCGTTCGAGAATGTGAACTCGCCGGAATTGAACGGTTATGGCGTCGATCACGTGAAGGTGGCCGAAGGGCTTGGCGTGAAGGCGATCCGCGTGTTCCAGCCGAACGACATTCAGCCCGCGTTTGCGCAGGCTCGCAAGCTGATGGCCGAGTTCTCCGTGCCGGTGATCGTGGAAGTGATTCTCGAGCGCGTGACCAACATCGCGATGGGCACCGAGATCAACAACGTCAACGAGTTCGAGGAAATCATCGACATCGTGGAAGAAGACAAGGCAGTGACGGCATAAGTCGGACCCTGCCGGATCTGCAAAAGGATTGCGGGGCGCGTGCGTCCCCTGCGCTTTCGGCTAGACCCCGTGAACGACCCAAGCGCGCGCTCCGCAACCCGGCAACACCCTTGCATCGAAATCGTCGAAACCCCCCCCCCTAAAAAGAGAGAGGAGTCAGCGCAATGCCGAAATTTGCCGCCAACCTGACCATGCTGTTCAACGAGGCGCCGTTCCTCGACCGCTTCAAGGCGGCCGCCGCAGCGGGCTTTCGTGGCGTGGAGTTTCTGTTCCCCTATGCGTTTCACCGCGACCAGATCGCCGACAAGCTCAACCAGTATCAGCTCGACCTCGTGCTGCACAACCTGCCCGCCGGCAACTGGGAGGCGGGCGAGCGCGGCATCGCCATCTTCCCGGATCGCGTGGCCGAATTCCGCGACGGCGTGGGCGAAGCGATCACCTACGCCAAGGCGCTGGGCGTGAAGCAACTGAACTGCCTCGTGGGTAAGCAAGGCGCCGATCTGTCGACGCAGGCCGCTCAGGAAACGCTGGTGGAAAACCTGCGCTTCGCCGCCAATGCGCTCAAGGCCGAAGGCATCCGTTTGCTGGTCGAACCGATCAACACGTACGACATTCCCGGCTTCTTCGTGAATCGCACGAAACAGGCGCTGGAGATCTTCGACGCGGTCGGTTCGGACAACCTGTTCCTGCAGTACGACATCTATCACATGCAGCGCATGGAAGGCGAACTCGCCAAGACCATCGAGACGAATCTAGCGCGCATCGCTCACGTGCAACTGGCGGACAACCCGGGCCGCAACGAGCCGGGCACGGGCGAGATCAACTACGCCTACCTGTTCGCGTTGCTCGATCGGATTGGCTACGACGGCTGGATCGGCTGCGAGTACAAGCCCGCCACCACCACGACCGACGGCCTCGGCTGGTTCAAGGCCGCGGGCTTGCGCGAAGCCGCCTGATTTTCCGCCCCCGTTCACCCCGCACGACGCCTCCCCCGGCGGCGTGCAGACGAAACGACGGCGTCGCTGCACGACGTGACAGAAGCGTCACGGACGCAGCACGCCGGCTGACCGGGTTTCGACGAGGAAGGGCCCCGCCGGCCGCATGCAGGGGGCATGCGGCCGGGGTACGGGGCGAGGGGTACGCGCTTGCGCGCCACCGCCCTGCTCGTCCGGGCGTCAGCGACAACATTTAAAACTTTGGCAACAAGGAGTCTTGAAATGGCACAACTCGGTTTCATTGGTCTGGGCATCATGGGCGCGCCGATGGCGAAGCATCTGCAAAACGCCGGTCACAAGCTGTTCCTGTACGAGCGCCGCACGCCCCCGCAAGACCTGATCGACGGCCAGGCCACGGTCTGCACGTCGGCCAAGGAAGTCGCCAAGCGCGCCGACATCGTCTTCGTGATGGTGCCGGACACCCCGGACGTGGGCGCCGTGCTGTTCGGTCAGGACGGTCTGGCCGAAGGTCTCTCGGCGGGCAAGATCGTTGTCGACATGAGCTCGATCTCGCCGATCGAAACGAAGGAATACGCCAAGAAGGTCAAGGCACTGGGCGCCGAATACCTCGACGCGCCGGTCTCGGGCGGCGAAGTCGGTGCGAAGGCCGCCTCGCTGTCGATCATGGTCGGTGGTTCGCAAGCCGCGTTCGACGACGTGAAGCCGTTCTTCGAACTGATGGGCAAGAACATCACGCTCGTGGGCGAGAGCGGTGCCGGTCAGACCTGCAAGGTCGCCAACCAGATCGTGGTTGCCCTGACGATCGAAGCCGTGGGCGAAGCCCTGCTGTTCGCCTCGAAGGCCGGCGCCGATCCCGCCAAGGTGCGTGAAGCGCTCATGGGCGGCTTCGCCTCGTCGCGCATTCTCGAAGTGCACGGCGAGCGCATGGTCAAACGCAACTTCGAGCCGGGCTTCCGCATCGCCCTGCATCAGAAGGATCTGAATCTGGCACTCCAGAGCGCCAAGGCCCTCGGCGTGTCGCTGCCGAACACCGCAACGTGTCAGGAGCTGTTCAATGCGTGCGCCGCGAACGGAGGCGCCGCGTGGGATCACTCGGGCATGGTGCGCGCGCTGGAAATGCTCGCCAACCATACCGTGGCGTAACGCCGTCACGCGCTAAGGCAGTCACGCACCGGTCAGATCGGTAGCGTGAGGCAATCAGGGAGATGGGGTGGACGTTGGCGGGTGCCGGGCTACAAAGCCCAGTGCCCGTCGACCGAAGCCACATGCGAACACACGGCACCGTCGTTGCGCCGCACGCCGGAATAACCGGCGTGACGAGGTGATTCGGGGTGATTCGGGGCAATTCGAGGTATTTCGCTCAATACTCCGCGAACACACTCTGCATGCGCTCGCGCGGCACGCCCGCCTGCAAGGCCAGCATCAGCAAGACACGCGCCTTGAACGGATGCAGATTACCCGCGCTCACGAAGCCGTACTGATCGTCAGGTGCGGCGCCGTTGTGCATCACGTGTCCGCTGCCCACGCGCGTGGCCCGCACGACCGTCACGCCGCGCTGCACGGCCTCGGCCAGCGCCTGTTGCAGCAGCGCATGCAGCGAACCGTTGCCCGTCCCCGCCACAACAATGCCCTGCACACCGGCCTCGACCAGAGCGTCGACGGCGATGCGCGACACGCCGGCATAGCTCGACACCACTTCCACCGCCGGCAATTCGCCCGAAAGCCCGACAAACTCGCTCTCGACGGTGTGGTATTGCAACGCGGCACGCTGATACGCCACGCGCTCGTCCTGCACCCAGCCCAGCACGCCGATTTCCGGCGAGTGGAAGGCATCGACCTTGTAGGTGCTCGTCTTGATGACGTCGCGGGCACAGTGAATCTGGTTGTTGATCGCCACCATCACCCCACGTCCCGTCGAAATCGGGTCGATGGCCACCCGCACCGCGTTGAGCAGATTGAGCGGTCCGTCGGCCGAGAGCGCCGTTGCGGGTCGCATCGCCGCCGTGAGCACGACCGGCTTGCGGCTATTGACCGTCAGGTGCAGATAGTAGGCGGTCTCTTCGAGGGTGTCCGTGCCGTGGGTGATGACCGCCCCCGCCACATCGGGCTGCGAGAGCAAGGCATTCACACGGGCGGCCAGCTTCTGCCAGAGCGCCACGCTCATGTCCTTGCTATCGATCTGCGCGACCTGCTCCGCATGGATATGCGCAACGGTGCCCAGCGCCGGGACCGCTGCGAGCAGGTCCTGGACACCGAGCGCCCCGGCCTGATAAGCGGCGGTGCGCGTGGCATCGGACGCGCTGCCCGCGATCGTTCCGCCCGTGGCGAGCAGCGCAATGCGCGGCAGATCGCCCGAGGACAAGGTGTAATGAGGAATCGGGTTGAATGAGGTCAAAGTCATATCAACGATTGTATCCAATACTGCCCGGCTTCCCAATCGCTGAAAATATCGATCCCGCCTCATGGGGCGGGATCATGGCCGGACCACGGCCGAACGACCGGAACGCGCCGGAGAACGCCTGAAAACCTGTTCCGGCCGCCCCGGGACGCCTAGGGGCGCCCAGGATCTCGTCAGGCCGCGAACTCCAGTGCTTCGCGTAGTTGCGTCGAGATTTCCTGCTCCTTGAGCGCCGGGGCAAGCATTTCGATGAAACGGTACGCGTACGAACGCAGGAACGCGCCGCGACGCAAGCCGATCCGCGTCGTGCTCGGCTCGAACGCGTTGTCGAGTTCCAGCACGGCCAGATCCTGATCCTTGCGCGGATCGACGGCCATCGCCGCCACGATCCCCACGCCCAGGCCCAGTTCGACGTACGTCTTGATCACGTCCGTATCCAGTGCCGTGAGCACGATATCCGGCACCAGCCCCTGATCGGCGAAGGCCTTGTCCACGTGCGAGCGGCCCGTGAAATCGCCATCATAGGTGATGATCGGATATTCGGCGATATCCGAGAGCGTCACGCTTTCACGCCCGACCAGCGGGTGATCCTTCGGCACGACGGCAACGTGATGCCATGAATAGCACGGAAACGTGACGATATCGGGAAAGCGGTCGAGCGCCTCGGTCGTGATGCCGATGTCGGCTTCGCCGTCGATCACCATCTGCGCGATCTGACGCGGGCTGCCCTGACGCAGCGCCAGATGCACCTTCGGATACACGCTCGTGAACTGCTTGATGACCTGTGGCAGGGCGTAGCGGGCCTGCGTGTGGGTCGTCGCCACCACGAGATGGCCGCTGTCCTGATCCGCGAACTGACGCGCCACACGGCGCAGGTTCTCGGCGTCGAGCAGCATGCGCTCGATCAGTTGCAGCACGGCCTTGCCCGGCTCGGTCAGGCCCGTGAGACGCTTGCCGCGACGCACGAACACATCCACCCCGAGTTCGTCCTCGAGATCCTTGATCTGCTTGCTCACGCCCGACTGCGACGTGTACAACGCACTCGCGGCTTCCGTCAGGTTGAGGTTCTGCCGAACGGCTTCGCGCACGTAGCGCAATTGCTGGAAATTCATGATGTGACTCCGCCCTGTTGCTTTGTCTGTCCGTGACGTCTGATAACGTCAATTACTTGTGCCAAATAGGTTCAGCCTGTTGTTCTGTTCGATGCGTCGCGCGGCTCACGCCTGCGCGGAAAACACCCGCAACTGCCGCGGCACCGCCCGCAGCGCCGCACCGGCATCGGCGCCGAGCGCCTGCCAGCCCGAGCGCGTGAGTTCCGCTTCCCACACCGCGTTGCCGGGTGCAGAGAGTTCTACGCGCACGGTGCCGCCCAGCGGAATGGCACGGCGCACGGCCACGTCGATGCCCGGCCCGCCGTCGTGCGCGGGCAGCAGTGTGAGATCGTGCGGACGCACGTACGCAATCGCCCGGCCATCCTGCGGCACGGCCGGCAGATCGTCCTTGTGCACGGTCACGCGAAACGCGCCGGCATCCGCAATGAAATCATGCGTGCGCAGCTCGCCCGACAGCCGGTTCGACGCGCCGAGAAACTCGTACACGAACGCGCTCTGCGGCGTGTCGTAGACGTCTTGCGGCGCGCCGATCTGCTCGACCTTGCCGCGATTCATCAGCACGATACGGTCGGCCACTTCGAGCGCCTCTTCCTGATCGTGCGTGACGAAGATCGTGGTGATGTGCAGTTCGTCGTGCAGACGTCGCAACCAGCTACGCAACTCCTTGCGCACCTTGGCGTCGAGCGCACCGAACGGCTCGTCGAGCAGCAACACCTTCGGCTCGACGGCCAGCGCGCGCGCCAGGGCAATCCGCTGGCGCTGCCCGCCCGACAGCTCTGCCGGGTAGTGATCGGCCAGCCAGTCGAGTTGCACGAGGCTGAGCAGTTCGTGCACCTTGTTGCGAATCTGGGCGTCCGGCAGGCGTTCGCGGCGCGACTTCACGCGCAGGCCGAACGCCACGTTCTCGAACACCGTCATGTGACGGAACAGCGCGTAATGCTGGAACACGAAGCCGACCTGACGCTCGCGCGTGCCGACCGACGCCACATCTTCGCCGTTGAGAACGACACGCCCGGCGTCTGCAAACTCCAGCCCGGCGACGATGCGCAGCAGCGTAGTCTTGCCGCAACCGGACGGTCCGAGCAGCGCGACCAGCTCGCCCGTGGGGAATTCGAGACTGACGTCGTCGAGTGCGGCGAAATCGCCGAATCGCTTCGAAACCTGTTGTACCTGGATGCTCATTGTCTTGCTCCTCGATGCGATGTCCGCTCAGGCCTGCACGGCGTCTTCGCGACGCGCGGCCTTGTCCTGTGCCAGCTTGCGCTCGGCCCAGAGCTTCAGGGCCAGTGTGGCGAGCGCGAGCAGCGCGAGAATCGACGCTGCCGCGAATGCCCCCACCGTGTGGTAGTCGTTGTATTCAATTTCCACGTGCAGCGGCAGCGTGTTCGTCTCGCCGCGAATGTGGCCGGAGACCACCGACACGGCACCGAACTCGCCCATTGCGCGGGCATTGCACAGAATCACGCCGTACAGCAGACCCCATTTGATTTTCGGCAGCGTCACACGGGTGAACACCTGCCAGCCGCTGGCGCCCAGCACGCGCGCAGCTTCTTCTTCCTCGCTGCCCTGCGCCTGCATGAGCGGAATCAATTCGCGCGCCACGAACGGGAACGTGACGAACACGGTCGCGAGCACCAGCCCCGGCAGCGCGAACACGATCTTCAGGTTGTGCGCGTCGAGAAAGTCCCAGATCGGCCCCTGACGGCCGAAGATCAGCAGGAACGTAAGCCCCGCGATCACCGGCGAGACCGAAAACGGCAAGTCGATGAGCGTGGTCAGCACGCTCTTGCCCTTGAAGTCGAACCGCGCAATGGCCCACGACGCCGCCACACCGAACACGAGATTCAGCGGCACGGCGATCACGGCGATCAGCACCGTGAGACGAATGGCCGAGAGCGCGTCGTCGTTCGTCAGACCATCCCAGTAAGCGGCGAAGCCCTTGCCCAGCGCGGTCACGAAAACCGACGCGAGCGGCAACACCAGAAACAAGGCAAAGAACAGCAGCGCCACCCCGATGAGTATGGCTTTGACGAGCGCCGGCTCGTCGGTCGGATCGGCTTTACGGGCCTTGGTCGCTTGCGGCAACGTACGCGACAGTGCGAGTGAATCTGACATGATCGAAACGTTCTCTATCGTTTTCCGGCATCACGCGCCACTGGCGCGCCGACCCGAATGACGGCGTTGCAGCCACCATTGCAGGGTATTGATAAGCAGCAGCAACACGAACGAGATCATCAGCATCACCACAGCCAACGCCGCAGCGCCTGCGTAGTCGAACTGTTCGAGCTTGGTCACGATCAGCAGCGACGTGATCTCCGAGACCATCGGAATGTTGCCGGCAATGAAGATCACCGAGCCGTACTCGCCGACCGCACGCGCGAAGGCCAGCGCGAAACCGGTCAACAGCGCAGGCAGCACGGCCGGGAAAATCACGTGGCGCAGCGTTTGCCAGCGCGTCGCGCCCAGGCATGCGGCCGCCTCTTCCTGCTCGCGCTCGAACTCTTCGAGCACCGGCTGAAGCGTGCGCACCACAAACGGCAAGCCGATAAACGTCAATGCCACGAAAATGCCCAGCGGCGTGAACGCGATCTTGATGCCGAGCGGTTCGAACCAGCGTCCGACCCAGCCATTCGGTGCGTAGATCGCCGCCAGCACGATGCCCGCGACGGACGTCGGCAAGGCGAACGGCAGATCGATCAGCGCGTCGACGAAACGCTTGCCCGGAAACGTGTAGCGCACCAGCACCCACGCCAGAATGAAACCGAATACGGCATTGAGGATGGCCGCCGCCAGCGAGAGGCCGAACGTGAGGCGGTACGACGCCAGCACGCGCGGCGAACTCACGGCGGTGACGAAGCTCGCCCAGTCGAGCGAGCTTGCCTTGATGAAGACCATCAGCAACGGCACCAGCACCACAAGACTCAGGTAGGCGACGGTGTAGCCCATCGTCAGGCCAAAGCCCGGCAAGGCACTCGGCTTGCGCCAGAGAGGAAACAGTGCGGTACTCATGCGATGGTCCCTTTGCTCGTCAAGTTACTTCTTGGTGTAGATCTGGTCGAAGATGCCGCCATCGGCGAAGTGCTTGGCCTGCGTCTTCGTCCAGCCACCCAGATCGGCGTCGACCGTGTAGAGCTTGAGCTTCGGATATTGCGACTCGTACTTCTTCGCGATTTCCGGCAAGCGCGGACGGTAGAAGTGCTTCGCGGCGATTTCCTGACCTTGCGGCGAGTACAGCCATTGCAGATACGCTTCGGCGGCCTTGCGGGTACCGTGCTTGTCGACGTTCTTGTCGACCACAGCCACCGGCGGCTCCGTCAGAATCGACGACGACGGCACCACGATGTCGAACTTGTCCGGACCGAGATCCTTCACCGACAGCAGCGCCTCGTTCTCCCAGGCGATCAGCACGTCGCCGATGCCGCGCTCCACGAAGGTCGTGGTGGCACCGCGCGCGCCGGAGTCGAGCACGCCAACGTTCTTGTAGAGCGCCCTGACGAAGTCCTGCGCCTTTTGCTCATTGCCGCCCGGTTGCTTGAGCGCATAGAGCCATGCCGCAAGGTAGTTCCAGCGCGCGCCGGCCGACGTCTTCGGGTTCGGCGTCACAACGCTGATGCCCGGCTTGACGAGATCGCCCCAGTCCTTGATGCCCTTGGGATTGCCCTTGCGCACCAGCAGCACGATCGTGGACGTGTACGGCGTGGCGTTGTCCGGCAAACGCTTCTGCCAGTCCTTGTTCACGAGACCAGCCTGTGCCAGTTCGTCGATGTCGGCCGAGATGCCGAGCGTGACGACGTCGGCGGGCGCGCCATCGAGCACGGTACGGGCTTGCTTGCCCGAGCCGCCGTGCGAGGCCTTCACCGTCACCGTGTCGCCGGTGGTCTGCTTGTAGTGGGCTTCGAAGGCCTTGTTGTAGTCCGAGTACAGCTCACGCGTCGGGTCATACGACACGTTGAGCAGCGACAGGCTCGCCGCCTGCGCCTGAATCGTCATGCCGGCGGCCAGTGCCAGGCCACCCAGTGCCACCACCAGCTTTTTAGCTTTCCATCCCCGTGCTGCTTTGCTCATGACTTGCACTCCTTGTTTGCTTCTCGTGTGTAGGAGGCCAGTCTATGAGGGCGGCTAAATAATTAAAAATAATATTTTTTCTTTTGTTTATGCCGGAATAAGGATTAGAGAAATCGTGCTGAGGGCGCGAACCGGGCCCCGCAAACGTGCGCAAAGCCCGTCCCTGCGGCCTGCCGAGAGCGCCGGGGCGACCACGCTGTGGCAAGAACTTCATGCACTACTTGAAGTTTTCCCTTGCGTTTTTGCAAACACTGTACAAAAATACAGCCACCTGTGCTTCCATACAGTGATGCCATGATCAAACTTACCGCCCGACAACAGCAGGTCTACGAACTGGTCCGACAAGCGATCGAGCGCACCGGCTTTCCGCCGACGCGCGCGGAAATCGCCGCCGAACTCGGCTTCTCTTCCGCCAATGCCGCGGAGGAGCACCTGCGGGCGCTGGCGCGCAAAGGGGTGATCGAATTGGCGCCGGGGCAGTCCCGCGGCATCCGCCTCAAGCGTCTGGACGAAGCCGGTGGCGTGCACCAGTTCACGTTGCCGCATATGGGCCTGATGCAACTGTCGCTGCCGCTCGTCGGACGCGTCGCTGCCGGCAGCCCGATCCTCGCGCAGGAACATATTGAACGCAACTTCCAGTGCGACCCGAACATGTTCGCGCGCCAACCCGATTACCTGCTGAAGGTGCGCGGGATGTCGATGCGCGACGCCGGCATTCTCGACGGCGATCTGCTGGCCGTCCAGAAGGCTGCCGACGCACGCGAGGGCCAGATCGTCGTAGCGCGCCTTGGCGATGACGTGACCGTCAAACGCTTTCACCGTGTGCCGGGCGGCGTCGAGCTGATTGCCGAGAATCCCGACTTCGAGAATATCAACGTCGATGAAGGTAGCGGCGACTTTGCGCTGGAAGGGATTGCGGTCGGCCTGATCCGCAACAACGATCTCTAAGCGCGAATCCGGGGACTGCGCTGCGTAGCGCAGCACCCCACTCCCTGAAGATTTGCATTTCCGACTGCGCCGGGCTGGGTCCGGCGCCCGTGCCCTGCTGCGCCCGCGATTTGGAAATACGTGGCAGGACGCGTCCCTCAGACCCACATTGGAACAAGGATCGCATCATGGCTCGACTCTTTGGTTTGCTGCGTACGTCTTTCGGTCAACCGCACGTGCGCGTGTCGTCTCAGGCTCGGCTGTCTGCCGTGTATGGGCTCTCGGCCCTGTCCGGCCCGTTTGCCTGCGCGCCTGCCATCGCCCGCTCGTACACAGTGCCCGCTCGTGCACGCACCACGGCCCTGCCCCGCACGCTTGCGGCCGCTGTAGCGTCGGCAACGCGTCGCGCATGCCCGTCCGGAAACGCCGTCAAGGCGTCGCGTACCGTGCGCGAACGCCAACGTAGCGACGTGCAAGACACCCCCGCAGGTCATGACGTGCGCGTGTATCGCGACGTGTCGCATATCGTGATGGTGGGCAGCATCGCCGATATCTGCCGCAAACTCGATCAGGCGGTCGGCGAGCAGTTCTGCCTGGCCGCGGTTTAAGCGTCCAATCTAAGCGTCCAGTCGCTTCAGGCTCCCCGCTGCCACATCACGCCATGGGCTTACTGTCCTAGCTGACGCAGCGGGTTGTCCGCACCGAGACGATCCCCTTCGAAGAAGCGCGCGACGTCTGCCGCTTTGACGGCTTCAATGTCGGCGTGCTGCCAACGCGGCGCGTGATCCTTGTCGACGACCAATGCGCGAATGCCTTCGACACTCTCGGCCCCCGTACGACCGTCGAGATTGAAAACGCTGCGCATCATCAACCACTCCTCGCGCAGCTCTTCGGCTAACGACAACTTGCGTGCGCGGCGCACCTGCTCGAGCGTGACGCACACCATCAACGGCGAGCGTTTGGTGCGCAGCAGATGTTCCGTCTCTTCCGCCCAACCCGAGTATTCGCAACGCGCTTCGTGCTTGAGCGCCTTCAGGATGGCCGGCATGTCCGAGAGGCCGAAGTGACTGTCGATCACGTCGCGCAGCGGTGCGAGCTTGCCCGGCGCCAGACCCGCAGGCGGCAGACCTTCACGGGCGAATGTGCGTGCGGCATTGAGCACCGCGTCGCTGTCCTGCCATTCGCCGTTCGCCAGCAACTCGCACAGTGCGGGCAATGAGGCGCGCGGGATGACCACGTCGGCCAGACCGATTTCACACGCGTCGACCGCGCCGAATACGATGCCGGTCGTGCCGAGATACTCGCCGAGATGGCCCGCCAGATTCGCGAGGAAGTAGCCACCGCCCACGTCAGGGAACAGACCGATGGCCGTCTCCGGCATCGCCATGCGCGTGGCTTCGGTCACGATACGCAGCGCCGCGCCCTGTGAGATCCCCATGCCACCGCCCATCACCACACCGTCCATCAGCGCAATGTAGGGCTTCGGGTACGTGGCGATCGTGTAGTTCAGTGTGTACTCGTCCGTGAAGAAATCCATGATGTCGGTGCGCCCGGCGCTCACGGCTTCGTGGAAATAGCGAATATCGCCTCCGGCACACAGCCCCTTCTCGCCCTCGCCCTGCAAGACGACACCCAGCACCCTGGGATCGTCGCGCCAGGCGTCGAGCGCCAACGCCATCGCACGAATCATGTCGTGAGAGAGCGCGTTGAGCGCCTTCGGACGAGCGAGGGTAATGAAGCCGATGCGGCCACGGATTTCGGTTCGAACAAATTCGGTCATGTCTGGCGAGTGCTTCGGAAATGTCAACGGAACGGACGCGCGCAACACGGTCCTCTCTCAGGGGCTATCGACAGCGTGCGGACACCACTGCGCCGCACTTCGGAAACCACCACAGAAACAAAAAAGCCGGTGCAAGGCACCGGCTTTCTTTCCAACAGACTGGTGTCGAAGCGAAGCAGACTCTCATCCGCTACGCCGCGATACCGACGCCGGCTTTACTTCTCTTCACGCGAAGCGCGCTTACGCTCATGTTCCTTGAGGTAGCGCTTGCGCAGACGAATCGTCTGCGGCGTGACTTCGACCAGTTCGTCGTCGTCGATGAACTCAACCGCGTATTCGAGGCTCATCGCGATCGGCGGCACCAAACGCACGGCTTCGTCGGTACCCGACGCACGCACGTTCGTGAGTTGCTTGCCCTTGATCGGGTTGACCACGAGGTCGTTATCACGGCTATGGATACCGATGATCATGCCTTCGTACAGGGCGTCGCCCGGCGACACGAACATACGGCCGCGATCTTGCAGCTTCCACAGCGCGTAGGCCACGGCAGCACCGTCGTCCTGCGAGATCAGCACGCCATTGCGACGTTCACCCAGCGTACCGTCCTTGAGCGGTGCGTAGGCGTCGAAAATGTGGCTCATCAGGCCCGTGCCACGGGTCATCGACAGGAAGTCGCCCTGGAAGCCGATCAGGCCGCGAGCCGGAATGCGGTATTCGAGGCGCGTACGACCGCGGCCGTCCGACACCATGTCCAGCATTTCGCCCTTGCGGCGGCCAATTTCTTCCATGACCGCGCCCTGGTGATCGTCTTCCACGTCGATGGTCAGCATTTCGTACGGCTCATGCTTCACGCCGTCGATTTCCTTGAGCACCACGCGCGGACGCGACACGGCCAGTTCATAGCCTTCGCGACGCATGTTCTCGATGAGAATCGTCAGGTGCAGTTCGCCACGGCCCGACACTTCGAAGACAGAGTCTTCCGCAGTATCCTTCACGCGCAGCGCAACGTTGTGATTCAGTTCCTTGTGCAGACGGTCGCGGATCTGACGGCTCGTCACGAACTTGCCTTCACGGCCGGCCAGCGGCGACGTGTTCACGCAGAAGTTCATGGTGAGCGTCGGCTCGTCCACGGTCAGCAGCGGCAGGGCTTCCGGCGTGTCCACGTCGCAAATCGTTGCGCCGATACCCACGTCTTCAATCCCGTTGATCAGCACGATGTCGCCGGCTTGCGCGCCTTCGGGCGACATCACGCGCTCCAGGCCTTCGAACGTCAGCACCTGATTGATCTTGCGCTTGAGCACTTCGCCTTCCGGACCGAAGCGCATCACCACTTGCTGACCCGGCTTGATACGGCCACGCGTGATACGGCCAATACCGATCCGGCCAACGAACGTCGAGTAGTCGAGCGAGCTGATCTGCAATTGCAGCGGGCCATCGACGTCGGCTTCGCGGACCGGCACGTGTTCGAGAATCGCTTCGAACAGCGGGCGCATGGTGCCTTCGCGGGCTTCCGAGTCGAGGCTGGCATAGCCGTTCAGGGCCGACGCGTACACGACCGGGAAGTCGAGCTGCTCGTCGGTCGCGCCCAGCTTGTCCATCAGATCGAACGTCTGGTTGATCACCCAATCCGGACGTGCGCCCGGACGGTCGATCTTGTTGACCACAACGATCGGCTTCAGACCGAGGCCGAGGGCCTTGCGGGTCACGAAGCGGGTTTGCGGCATCGGGCCTTCGACAGCGTCGACCAGCAACAACACGCTGTCGACCATCGAAAGCACACGCTCCACCTCACCGCCGAAGTCCGCGTGTCCCGGGGTATCGACGATGTTGATGTGGGTGCCTTCGTACTCGACGGCGCAGTTTTTGGCGAGGATCGTGATGCCGCGCTCTTTTTCAATGTCGTTCGAGTCCATCACGCGTTCAGCGACTTGCTGGTTTTCGCGGAAAGTGCCCGACTGGCGCAGCAATTGGTCGACGAGCGTGGTTTTGCCGTGGTCGACGTGCGCGATGATGGCGATGTTACGGAGAGCGCGGGTCATGAAGAAGGTGCTCGAAAAAGCCTTTGGAGAATCGGCGATTCTACCACTTGCACATGTCTCACGTCATGGCATTTCTGCAATGCAACAAGGGGGTACGGCTTTGACTCACCTTCGTCACGAAATTTTCCGCGTCCTCCCTCCCCGCTTTCTTGCCGTCTTGCACCAATTTAGAGCAAACAATCTAATTTTTACTCCAATATTTGCCTAGTCAACTATTGCATGACCTTGAATTTTATTAAGTGGACGCTATAATCGTGACTAGTCAACCATTGCAGTAACACGAAAATGAGCGAACCGCCCGTCACCCTCTCCGCTACGACGCCCACGTCGCAGCCGGACGCGCCCCACAGCGATCCGCCTCGCAACGCTTACGACATCGATGATTCCCTCGGGTATCTCGTCGCGCGAGTGCGTCAGTTGATCATGGCCGAGTTGACGAAGGAAACGTCGCAGTACGGTTTGACGAGCACGCAGGCGACCATGCTCTATAAGGTGGCCACGGGCAAGAGCAAGACGGCCGCCGATCTGGCGCGTGATTACTGCATCGACGCGAGCGCGGTCACCCGCCTGCTCGACCGGCTCGAAGCGCACGGTTTGCTGGTGCGTGAGCGCAGCAAGATGGATCGCCGCACGGTGAACCTGAGCGCGACCGAAGCCGGATATGCGATGGCCGACCGGATGCCCGACATTTTCGTGCGTGCCGCCGACCATCTGATGCGCGGTTTTACCTTGGAGGAAGTGGGTTTTCTGAAGAGCCTGTTGCGGCGAGTCATCGCCAACGGCGAGTCGGGGTGACGGTGAAAACGTTCCGATCTGCCCCAGAAAAGTATGACGAGTCCACTATTTCATGCCCTCGTCAGTGCCCGATTCCCGATTATTGTCAGTACAAGACGTCACCCGTAAAGGTTTTGCGATGAAAGCCGCCTCACCATTCCTCCCGCGTGTGCGGGCCCGCTCAGCGATTTCCGCCCTCTGTCTGGCGGCTGTGACGCTGGGCTTTGCCGGTTGTGCGAACTTCGCCGGCATCCACAGCGACAAGCAGATCAGCTCGCCCGATCAGTATCAGACCCAGCGCAGCCTGCCCGCCGAGGGCGGCCAATGGCCGGGCACCGACTGGGCGAAGCGCTTTGGCGATCCGCAACTCGTCGCGCTGATCGACGAAGCCCTTGCCGGCAATCCCGATCTGGCCATGGCGGCCGCCCGGTTGAAGGCGGCACAGGCACAAACCGAAGGCGCGGCGGCTGCCCTGCTGCCGTCGGTCGGCTTCTCGGGCGATGTCTATCGCACCCAGTTCACGCAAAACACCATCTACCCGCCGGGCTACGGCGGTACGTGGTTCACGCAGGGCGACCTGACGGCCTCGCTGTCGTGGGAACTGGACCTGTGGGGCAAGAACCGGTCGGCACGCGCCCAAGCGATCTCGGCCGAGCGCGCCGAAGAGGCGGAAGATCAGGAAGTGCGGCTCTCACTGGCCACTGCCGTAGCACGTGCGTACAACCAGCTCGCCCAGCAATATGCGCTGCATGACGTGCTCGAGCGCATCAGCAAGCAGCGCCAGGACCTGGGCAAGCTCACCGCCGATCGCGTGCGTGCCGGTCTCGACACGCAAGTCGAGCAGAAGCAGGCCGACAGCAACAGCGCCGACATTCAGACGCAACTCGCACAACTCGACGGTCAGATCCTGCTCACGCGCCATCAACTCGGCGTGTTGCTCGGCAAGGGCCCGGACCGTGGTCTGGACATTGCGCCGCCGAAGCTCGCGCAATTGGCCACCCCCGCCCTGCCCGATAACCTGCCGCTCACCCTGCTCGGCCGTCGCCCCGACATTGTGTCGGCACGGTGGGCCGTGGAAGCGCAGCTCAAGGGCGTGGATGTCGCGAAGGCGCGTTTCTACCCGGACGTGAACCTCAACGCCGCGTTCGGCTTCTCCACCTTCGGGCTGGGCAAGCTGATCGATCCGACCAGCCAGAACATTCAGGCCGGCCCTGCGATTTCGCTGCCGATCTTCGACGGCGGCCGTCTGCGCGCCAACCTCAAGGGCCAGTACGCCGCGTATGAAAACGCGGTGGCGAACTACGACTCGACGCTCAACCAGGCGCTCGGCGACATCGCCGATCGCATGTCGTCGATTCGCTCGGCCGACAAGCAGATGGTGTCGCAACGCGTCGCGCAGGACGCCGCGCAGCGTGCCTACGATCTGGCCGTCGAGCGCTACAAGGCCGGCCTCACGCCGCAGTTGACCGTGCTCACCGCCGAATCGTCGCTGCTCGCGCAGGAACAGGCGCGCGTGAATATCGACAGCGCACGACGCGACCAGCAGATCGGCCTGATCAAGGCATTGGGCGGCGGCTTCGATGCGCAAGCGTCGGGCCTCGTCGTGGGTCAGGAGCGCCCGGCAACGACCGAAGGCGACGCCACACAGACGCACTGACCGACAGCGGCACGTCACACATACAAGACGAACAACGTCAAAGCACATTGAGAGATTAGTACGGAGCAAATGATGAGCGAGAACCAACAACAAGCGCCTGCCCAGCCGGCACCGAACAATGGCAAGCGCCGTCGCATGATGCTGACGCTGACGGCCGTGATTGCCATTGCGGCCATCGGCTACGGCGCCTACTACGCGCTGTATGCGCGCTATTACGAAGACACCGACGACGCGTATGTCGCGGGCAACGTGGTGCAGATCACCCCGCAGGTCGCGGGCACCGTCACCGGCGTGAAGGTCGACGACACGCAGATGGTCAAGGCTGGCCAGCCGCTGGTCACGCTCGACGAGACCGACTCGCGCGTGGCGCTGCTGAAGTCCGAAGCGAATCTTGCGCAGACAGTGCGTCAGGTGCGCACGTATTTCGTGAACAACGACGCCTATGCCGCCACCGTGGCAATGCGCGAATCGGAACTTGCGAAGGCACAGGCCGACGTGAAGCGCCGCGAAATGGCCATTGCGTCGGGCGCCGTGTCGCGCGAAGAACTGGCCCATGCTCAGGACGCCGTGAAGACGGCACAAGCCAGCCTCGAACAGGCACGCGCGCAGTTGGTGTCGAACAAGGCGCTGACCGACAAGACCACGGTGACCACGCACCCGAACGTGCAGCAAGCCGCCGCGCAGGTACGCGCGGCGTATCTGGACTACGCCCGCACGACGATTCCGGCGCCGGTCGATGGCTACGTGGCCAAGCGCTCGGTGCAGGTCGGCCAGCGCGTGGCCACGGGTGCCCCGCTCATGGCCCTGGTGCCGCTCAACCAGGTCTGGGTCGACGCCAACTTCAAGGAAGTGCAGATCGCGCACATGCGTGTGGGTCAGCCGGTGACGCTCACCGCCGACGTGTACGGTTCGGCCGTCGAATACAAGGGCACGGTCGCAGGCTTCTCCGCAGGCACGGGCAGCGCCTTCTCGCTGCTGCCGGCGCAGAACGCCACGGGTAACTGGATCAAGGTCGTGCAACGTCTGCCGGTACGTATCGCGCTCGACGCCAAGCAGTTGCAAGAGCATCCGCTGCGTGTCGGTCTGTCGATGCAGGTCAAGGTCAATGTGCGCAACACGGACGGCAAGGAGCTGGGCAATGCGCCGACGCTGCCGGCGTACTCGACCGACGTGTACGACAAGGTCGGCCACGACGCCGACGCCATCGTCGCCAAGATCATCACCGAAAACGCGGGTGCCGGCGCCTCTGGCGCAGGTGGCGCCAGCGACACGCGCAATCAGCCGGCTCGCGCACGTCCCCTGTAAAGCGGAGGGGGGTGCCCTCCACCCCCTTTGACATCTCATGGCAACTCAAAACGCTCCTGCCCCCCTGAAGGGGGGGCAGTTGGTACTCGGCACCATCGCGTTGTCGCTCGCCACGTTCATGAACGTGCTCGACACCTCGATTGCCAACGTATCGATTCCCGCCATTTCCGGCGACCTTGGTGTCTCGTCGAGTCAGGGGACCTGGGTGATCACGTCGTTCGCTGTCGCCAACGCCATTTCGGTGCCGCTCACGGGCTGGCTCACCGAACGCTTCGGCGCAGTGCGACTGTTCATCACGTCGATCCTGCTGTTCGTGCTGGCCTCGTGGCTGTGCGGCATGGCGCCCACGCTCGAGATCCTGCTCGCGGCACGGGTGCTGCAAGGCGCCGTGGCCGGACCGATGATCCCGCTCTCGCAATCGCTGCTGCTCTCGAGCTATCCCCCCGCGAAGAGTTCGATGGCCCTGGCGCTATGGGGCATGACAACACTCGTCGCGCCGGTGATGGGCCCGATTCTCGGCGGCTATATCTCGGATAACTACCGCTGGCCGTGGATTTTCTACATCAACATTCCGGTCGGTATTGCCGCCGCGTATGTCACGTGGCTGATCTACGCCAAGCGTGAAACCCCGACACAGCGAAAACCGATCGATACCGTCGGGCTGGCGTTGCTCGTGCTGTGGGTAGGCTCGTTGCAGGTGATGCTCGACAAGGGCAAGGAACTCGACTGGTTCAATTCGTCGACGATTGTCGTGCTCGCACTCGTGGCGCTGGTGTCGTTCTGCTTCTTCGTCATCTGGGAAATTACCGAGAAGCATCCGGTGGTCGACCTCACGCTGTTCAAGCGGGTCAACTTCACCGGCGGCGTGGTGGCCATTTCGGTGGGCTACGGGCTGTTCTTCGGGAACCTCGTGATTCTGCCGCAGTGGTTGCAGATCTACCTCGGCTATACCGCCACGGAGGCCGGTCTGGTGATGGCCCCGGTGGGTCTGTTCGCCATCATTCTGTCGCCGATCATCGGCAAGACGCTGCCAAAGCTCGATGCGCGATGGGTCGTGACCGTCTCGTTCCTGCTGTTCGCGCTGGTGTTCGTGATGCGCTCGCACTTCAACACGCTCGTCGATACGCGCACGCTGATGATCCCGACGTTCCTGCAAGGCGTGCCGATGTCGATGTTCTTCATCCCGCTCACGGCCATCATTCTGTCGGGGCTGCCACCGAGCCGTATTCCGGCAGCGGCCGGCCTGTCCAACTTCGTGCGGATTACGTGCGGTGCCGTGGGCACGTCGATTGCGACGACCGTGTGGGATAACCGGATCACGCTGCACCACGCGCAGTTGACAGAGCATCTGACGCCCTACGACTCGACGTTCAATGCCTCGGTAGAGAGCCTCAACCAGCTCGGCATGACGACGCCACAGGCGCACGGTTACATCGACCGGCTGGTGACACAGCAGTCGGCAATGCTCGGTGCCAACGACATTTTCTGGGTCTCGGCGCTGCTGTTCGTGCTGATGATCGTGATGGTGTGGATCACGCGTCCGATGAAGGGCGGCGGCGGCGCAGACGCCGCAGCGGGCGCCCACTGAAGTCAGGTCTTCCCCCCGAGTGTCCGGACCTGCTCTGTACTACCGGGCACTTCTTGAACCCCGCTGAGGTTAGCGGGGTTTTTTTGCATTTGGAGGGACGCCGCAGCTCAATGCGGCCCATGCAGCTCAACCGACGAGATAACGCAATGCCCCGGTGGCGACAATGCTGAGAATCACCGTCGGCAATAGCGAAAACCGCATCGCGACGAGCAGCGTGAGCGCCAGTGCGATCAAATCGGCCGGCCGGTCGGCGACGAACGACGGCGCGATCACCGAGATGAGCACGCAGCCCGGCAGGCTCTCCATCACCGCGCGCATGCGCGGGCTGAGCGTGCGGTCGCGCAGCACCAGAAAGCCGACGATACGCGTGGCGTAGGTCGTCAGCGCCATCAGCGCGACGGTCGCCAACGGCAGGAAGAGAGTGGCATCAGGCATCGCGCGGTTCCATCAGAATGGCAGCCAGCAGCCCGGTGCACGCGCCCGCTGCGACATACCACGCGCCCGGCACGTAGAGATAGGTCAACGCCGCGGCCACGAGACTGACGAGCCACGGCAGACTCTTGCGCCAGCCGCGCCACATGCCCTTGAGCAGCACGAGGAAAACCGCAGTGAAGGCCATGTCGAAGCCGTATTGCTCGATGTCGCCAAGCACCGGCCCGAGCACCGCGCCCAACGCCGTAAAGGCAATCCAGGTGAGCCAGAGATTCACGGCAACGCCGAGGTAGTACGGCAGACTGATTCGGTCCACGCCGCGCGACTTCACGTCGGCCAGTGCCATCGCCCAGCTCTCATCGCACATCAGAAACAGTGAGGCGAGCGCGCGACGCAACGGAACATGCCGCATGAGCGGCGCCAATGCCGCGCCCATCAGGATGTGACGCGCATTGACCAGACACGACATCGCAACGATCAGCGCGAGATGCGGCGGCGAGGTCCACAGACGCACCGCCGTGAACTCTGACCCGCCGGCGAAATTGAGCCCGGTCATGAGCGGGACGAGAAACGCGGGCATACCTTTTTGTGCGGCTTGCGCACCCAGCACCATCGCGAACGGCACGAAGCCCAGCATGACAGGCAACGAGGCACGCATACCGCGCGCCACTTCGAGTTTTACGTACGACTGCGGTGACGATGCCGTCGACGATGACATTCCAGACACAAAGACTCCTGCTTGATTCTGCTTGATCCATCGGCTTGGCAGCATAGCGAAAACCGACCGTCCTACGCTTGTACATTCTTGCGCTGCACGCGTCGGCGAGCGGCGGTTATACCCATTAAAACGCTACGAATGGAGGGGAACGCACAGCGCTGCCGGGTCGCGGCACACCTCACGCAATCGCAGTATCATTGCGGTTTCCCCGACCAACGGCCCACAGGCCGTGCGGCTGCCGGGAAAGCACCATTAGCCCCCAACAACAGACATCATGAATACCCCGCAGAATCAGAGCGAACGCTCCGAAGTCACTTTCCGCTTTCTGGCCGAGCCGGCCGCTGTCAATTTCGGCGGCAAGGTGCACGGGGGCTCGCTGATGAAATGGATCGACGAAGTCGCGTACGCCTGCGCGGCCACGTGGTCGGGCCGCTATTGCGTGACGGTCAGCGTGGGCAACATTCGCTTTCGCCGTCCGATTCTGGTGGGCAATCTGGTGGAACTGCGCGCCCGTATCGTGGCGACGGGTCGTACCAGCATGCACATCCATGTGTCGGTACACGCGGGCGATCCCAAGTGGGGTGAGCTGCGTCAGACAACCGACTGCCTGATGGTGTTCGTCGCCGTCGACGAAAGCAATCACCCGGTCAGCGTGCCGTCCTTCGAGCCGAAGACGGAAGAGCAAAAAGCGTTGGCGAAGTACGCGATGGACGTCAAGGCAGCACTGGACGCGATCGTCGAACTCAAGCCCGATAACGTCGCCCACTGACGACCCAGGCCCCCGACCGGCAAGCGGTGACGGTGATGGCGAAGCGCGGCTCGGGAAGCCCCGTGACCGCATCCGCCACCGCACCGCCAGCCCCCGCGCTTACTGCGTCCTTACTGCGTCTTCAAAAGGCGCTGCGGCGTGAGCAGCGCCGCTTCATCCAGCCGTGCGACGCCCAGCAATCGAGCGGCAACGTCACCGACGGCTTCTGCGTAGACCTTCACTTCGATGTCCTCATGAGCCGCGGCGCATGCGCGCAGCGGCAGAGGGCAGCGCGTCTCGTCCAGTCGCAGGCGTTGCCCATGAGAGAAACGCTTCGCGAGCGTGTCGTCGAGCCAAACCGTCGGGAGTGTCTTCAGAAGCGCATCGACCGGCGCGAGCTTCTCCACGCGTTGCGCGTGATCGATCGCACCGAGGTCTTCAAGTGTGACCGCCCCTTCCAGCGTAAGAGGGCCGACTGCCGTGCGGCGCAGCGCACGCAAATGCGCACCGCAGCCCAGCGCTTCGCCAATGTCCTCTGCCAGCGTGCGCACATACGTGCCTTTGCTGCACGTCACGCGGAAGGTGAATTCGGCCACGTCGGGCAACGAGCAGGCCGTCATCTCCAGCAGATGGATCGTGATCTCGCGCGCTTCGCGCTCGAGCGTCTGCCCCGCGCGCGCATATTCGTACAACGGCTTGCCGTCGCGCTTTAACGCCGAATACATCGGCGGCACCTGCGAGATGGCGCCCGTGAAGCGCGGCAGCACGGCACGAATCGCCGCTTCGTCCACCGTCACGGGACGCGTCACCAGCACCTCCCCTTCCGCGTCGCCCGTCGTGGTCGTCTCGCCCAGACGCACACGCGCCTCGTACGTCTTGTCGGCTTCGAGCAAGTCCTGCGAGAACTTCGTCGCTTCGCCGAAGCACAGCGGCAACAAGCCGGTCGCCAACGGATCGAGCGTGCCCGTATGCCCTGCCTTGAGTGCCTGCAACAGACGCTTGGCTTTGATCAGCGCGTCGTTGGACGACAGGCCCAGCGGCTTGTCCAGCAACAGCACGCCATCGAGGGCGAAACGGGGGAGTTTTTGGCGGGGTGCCTGCGAGCGCGGGTCCGTCATGATGCGAGGAGGGCTTGAGAGATTCTTGTGGGCGGCGCGCCGTTGCACTCATCACGAGCGCTCGGGCATCGCCATACTACCGGGCTCGCCATCGGGCCAGCCCGGCAGGCTGCATCGTCGATCGACGTCGATCGACATCGATCGATGGCTTACTTGCCGTCGTCTTCCTTGTCGCTGTCTTGCGCATCGCCCTCGCCCGCTTCTTCTTTCGCGCGCGTGGCGTTGGCCGTGTCGATCAGTCGCGACATTTCGATCGCACGTTCGATCGACTGATCGAAGTGGAAGTGCAATGTCGGCACCGTGTGGATGTGCAACCGCTTGAACAGCAGGTTGCGCAGATAGCCGGCCGCTTCGTTGAGCGCCTCACCGGTAGCCTTCGGGTCGCCGGTCAGCGTCGTGTAATACACCTTCGCATGCGCATAATCAGGTGTCACTTCCACGCTTTGCAGCGTCACCAGACCAATGCGCGGGTCTTTCACTTCACGTTGAATCAACTCCGACAGATCGCGCTGGATCTGGTCGTTGATACGAAGATTCCGACCCGGAACGCCACGTTTCTTTGCCATAACAAACTCGCTAATAATGCAATGGCCCACGCCACCGGTTTCCCGGCTTGGTGGGCCATTCCACATCCGTTGTACAAATCGCGTTACAGCGAGCGCGCAACTTCCGTGATTTCGAACGCTTCCAGTTGGTCGCCTTCCGTGATGTCGTTGAAGTTCTTCACCGACAGACCACACTCGAAACCGGACTTGACTTCCTTCACGTCATCCTTGAAGCGCTTGAGCGAATCCAGTTCGCCCGTGAAGATGACGACGTTGTTGCGCAACACACGCACATGCGACGAACGCTTGACGAAGCCGTCGAGGACCATACAGCCCGCCACCTTGCCAATCTTCGGCACGCTGAACGTCTGGCGAACGTCGATGAGACCCGTGATCTCTTCCTTCTTCTCCGGCGCCAGCATGCCCGACATCGCTGCCTTCACCTCATCCACTGCGTCATAGATGATGTTGTAGTAACGAATGTCGATACCGTTCGACTCGGCCAGCTTGCGGGCCAGCGCATCGGCACGCGTGTTGAAGCCGATGATGACCGCCTTCGAAGCCGTTGCCAGGTTGACGTCGCTTTCGCTGATGCCGCCCACCGCAGCGTGCACGATCTGCACGCGCACTTCCGGCGTCGAGAGCTTGTTGAGCGATTGCGCCAGCGCTTCCTGCGAACCCTGCACGTCTGCCTTGATGATCAACGGCAGCGTCTTGACTTCGCCTTCGGTCATCTGCTCCAGCAGGTTCTCGAGCTTCGCGGCCTGTTGCTTGGCCAGCTTCACGTCGCGGAACTTGCCTTGACGGAACAGGGCGATTTCACGCGCCTTGCGCTCGTCCTGAACCACCAGCACTTCTTCACCGGCACCCGGCACTTCCGACAGACCCTGAATTTCCACAGGGATCGACGGACCGGCTTCCTTCGCGTTCTTGCCGGTTTCGTCCAGCATGGCACGCACACGGCCGTAAGCCTGACCGGCCAGCACCATGTCGCCACGCTTGAGCGTACCCGACTGCACCAGAATCGTTGCCACCGGACCCTTACCCTTGTCCAGCTTCGCTTCAATCACGATGCCCTTGGCCGGCGCGTCGACCGGTGCCTTCAGCTCCAGCACTTCGGCTTGCAACAGCACGTTCTCGAGCAGATCGTCGATGCCCGTACCCGCCTTCGCCGACACCGGCACGAACGGCGAATCGCCACCGTACTCTTCCGGCACCACGCCCTCGGCCACGAGTTCCTGCTTCACGCGGTCCGGGTTGGCTTCCGGCTTGTCGATCTTGTTGATCGCCACCACGATCGGCACACCGGCCGCCTTCGCGTGAGCAATCGCTTCCTTCGTCTGCGGCATCACGCCATCGTCCGCCGCGACCACCAGAATCACGATGTCCGTTGCCTGTGCACCGCGAGCCCGCATGGCCGTGAAGGCCTCGTGACCCGGCGTGTCGAGGAATGTCACCGTGCCACGCGGCGTTTCCACGTGATAGGCACCGATGTGCTGCGTAATGCCACCGGCTTCGCCCGACGCCACCTTGGCGCGACGGATGTAATCCAGCAGCGAGGTCTTGCCGTGGTCGACGTGACCCATCACGGTCACGACCGGGGGACGCGGCAGCGCTTCGACTTCCTTCGCTTCGTTGCCCAGGTCCAGCAGCGTTTCAGGATCGTCCAGCTTCGCGGCGATCGCACGGTGGCCAAGTTCTTCCACCACGATCATTGCCGTTTCCTGATCCAGCACCTGATTGATGGTCACCATCTGGCCCATCTTCATCATCAGCTTGATGACTTCGGCGGCCTTGACCGACATCTTGTGCGCGAGATCGGCAACGCTGACGGTCTCCGGCACATGGACGTCACGCACGACCGGCTCGGTCGGCGCCTGGAATGCCTGGCCATCCTGCGAATGACGGTCGCCACGACGGCCGCCACGGCCACCGCCACGCCAACCATCCGAACCGCCGTTCGCATCACCGCGCGTCTTCATGCCGCCACGCTTGTTGCGGTTATCGGCATCTTTCTGCCAGGCACCGGCCTTCTTGTCCTTCTTGTCCGCTGCACCGGCCGTCGTCGACGCCGGCGCTGCCGTTGCCGGCTTCCTGTCTGCCGGCTTGGCCGCCGTGGCACCTTCCGGCTTGGCCGGCTTGTGCAACGTGCCCTTCGCTTCGGGCTTGGGCGCGACGGCGGCAGCAGGTGCCGGCTCCGGCGCCTTCAGCACGCGACGCGGTGCATTCAACATTTCGCGAATCGCACGCGCCTCGGCTTCTGCCACAGCACGACGCTTGCGAATCGCTTCTTCCTCGGCACGCGCCTTGTCAGCGGCAGCGCTCGCCTTTTCGGCGGCGGCACGCGCTTCCTCGCTCGCCTTGCGGGCTTGCTCGCGCTCGGCATCCGCCTTGGCTGCGGCAGCCTTCTCGGCTTGCTGGGCCTTTTCCGCCTTTTCCGCGTTTTCGGCATCCGCCTTGGAAGCCGCTTCGGCGTCCACAGCCGAAGCCTTTTCGACTTCGGCGTCAGCCTTGGCTTCGACCTTGGCCTTCTGCTCTTCGGCGGCCTTGGCCGCTGCGGCTGCGCGCTCCGCTTCCTCACGCACCCGGCGCTCGGCAGCTTCCTTCTCTTCGCGCTCGCGACGCTCGGCTTCTTCGCGTTCCAGCTGTTCCTGGCGACGCTTGAGCTCAGCAGCTTCCGCCGCCAGACGCTCCGCTTCGCGGCGTGCGTCTTCCTCACGCTGACGAAGCGCTTCGTCTTCCGCGGCGGCGGCTGCGGCGTTATCCGTGCCTTCCGCGACGTCGTCACGCTTGACGAAGGTGCGCTTCTTGCGCACTTCGACTTGAATCGTGCGCGCCTTTCCGGTCGCGTCGGCTTGCTTGATTTCCGAGGTCTGGCGACGCGTCAGAGTGATCTTCTTTTTGTCGCCGTCGCCAGCACCGTGCGACCGGCGCAGGTGCTCCAGCAGACGGGCCTTGTCGGCTTCCGTCAGCGAATCGTCGGCGCTGAGTTTGTCCACGCCTGCGGCTTTGAGTTGCTCCAGCAACACGCCGGCCGGCATTTTCAGTTCTGCAGCAAATTGGGCTACGTTGATGCTCGCCATTCAAACCTCTTCAAGCAAGGCCAGGCGCCTTGCGGTTAACTTCAAAGTTCACTGTTCCATATACATGCCGGGGCAGGTCATCATTGGAACCAGTGCTCTCGCGCTTTCATGATCAGGGCTTTCGCAGCTTCTTCGTCGACGCCGGTCATCTCGGTCAGTTCGTCGACAGCCAGCTCGGCCAGATCATCGCGCGTCTGAATTTCATGCTCGGCCAGCTTGGCCAGCAACTCGGGCGTCATGCCGTCGAGGCTTCGAAGATCGAGCGCAACACCCTCGACCTTTTCCTCGGTGGCAATCGCCTGCGTCAGCAGAGCGTCGCGTGAACGATTGCGCAGCTCGTGCACCGTGTCCTCGTCGAATGCTTCGATCTCGAGCATTTCGTTCAGGGGCACGTAGGCGATCTCTTCCAGGCTCGTGAAACCTTCCTCGATAAGAATATCCGCCACTTCTTCATCCACATCGAGACGCTGCATGAACAAGGTACGCAGCGTGCCGCGCTCTTCGTTCTGCTTCTCGGCCGATTCATCCGGCGTCATGATGTTGATTTGCCAGCCAGTCAGTTCCGACGCGAGACGCACGTTCTGACCGCTGCGACCGATCGCCACCGCCAGCTCGTTTTCGTCGACAACGACGTCCATGACATGCTTTTCTTCATCCACGACGATCGACTGCACCGCCGCAGGCGCCAGCGCGCCAATCACGAATTGCGCGGGGTCTTCCGACCACAACACGATATCGACGTTCTCACCGCCCAGTTCGTTACGCACTGCCTGCACACGCGTGCCGCGAATGCCCACGCAAGTACCGATCGGATCGATGCGCTTGTCGTAGGCCACCACGGCGATCTTGGCGCGCACGCCCGGATCGCGGGCGGCCGACTTGATCTCCAGCAAACCTTGCTCGATTTCCGGCACTTCCATGCCGAAGAGTTCGATCAGGAATTCCGGCGCCGTGCGCGAGAGTTCGATTTGCGGGCCGCGTGCCGTGCGGTCGACCTTCACGATGTACGCGCGAACGCGGTCACCGATACGCAGGTTTTCTTTCGGGATCAGTTGATCGCGACGCAGCAGCGCTTCGACACGGCCCGACTCGACAATCATGTTGCCCTTGTCGAGACGCTTGACCGTACCGGTCATGATCTTTTCGCCGCGCTCGAGGAAGTCCGACAGGATCTGCTCGCGCTCGGCATCGCGGATGCGCTGCAAAATGACCTGCTTGGCTGCCTGCGCACCGATACGGCCGAATTCCAGCGATTCCACCGGCTCTTCGATGAAGCCGCCGATGTCGATCGACGGGTCTTCTTCCTTGGCTTCGAACAGGAGAATCTCTTTGTCCGGCTCTTGCAGACCCGCTTCGTCCGGCACCACCTGCCAGCGACGGAAGCTCTCGTGCTCGCCCGACTCACGGTCGATGTGCACGCGAATGTCGACATCCTCGGTGTAGCGCTTCTTGGTGGCCGAAGCCAATGCTGCTTCAAGCGCGCTGAACACGACATCCTTGTCGACGTTCTTTTCGCGCGCGAGCGCATCGACCAACAGCAATACTTCGCGACTCATCGTTTGCGACTCCTAAAATCAATCTGCGGCACAAGGCGCGCACGGTCAATATCCGCGAGGGTGAAATCGAGCAGCGCCGGGCCGCCCTTGCCTTCGAACTCGAGGCTCAAGTTTTCGCCTTGTGGTGCCTGCAGGATGCCGCGGAACTGCTTGCGTCCTTCAAGCGGTACACGCAACGTAAGACTCACTTCCGCACCGGCAAAACGCTCGAAGTCACGCAGCTTGCGCAGCGGACGATCCAGCCCCGGCGACGATATTTCGAGTCGGTCGTAATTGACGTTCTCGACCATCAGGACATGCGAGAGCTGACGGCTCACCGTCTCGCAGTCATCGATCGTGATGCCCTCCGGCTTGTCGATGTAGACGCGCAGCAAACCGCCGCCGGCGCGTTCAAGATCGACCAGCTCGTAACCCAGGCCTTCGACCGTGGTCTCGATCAGTTCTGGCAATTGCAACTTTGCTCACCCTAGAAAAACTCGCGCGCATTAGCAGCGCCCGACATGTCTGCGCGCCCCGCATGGAGCGTCACACGATACCTGCCTCGACTGTCCGGGCCGGCGTACCTGTGTCGGCACACCCACTCCCCGACGCGGCGGCATCGGCCGCGCGTTAAACGCTCGCGGCAAAAAAAAATGGGCGAAACGCCCATTTCTTACAGCCTCATTGCGCATGAGGTGCGCGCCGCAACAGATCGCGCGGCACGCAAACAGCTTATTCGTTGATTTTATATGGTTTTGGGCCGATTTGCAACGCTTGGCGCCCCAAATACCTGCCTGGCAGGCATCAATGCGACGTTGCTGCACTGCCAGATGGGCGGGCCGCGACGCTGACCACCGCCCATCCGCCTCAGCCGCCCCATCGGGACGCTCAGACAAGCTCAACGCGAGCGGTTGCCGCCGCGATTGCCACGGTTGCCGTAGTTACCACCACCGGCATTACCGCCGCCGCTGTTCCCGCCGCCGCCACCACCCGTCCGGTTGCCGCCACGGCTGCGATTGGCGTTACCGTTGCCATTACCATTGCCGCTGCGCGACTGGCCGCCGAAACCACCGCCGCCCGTCGCGTTGCCGCCGCCGAAGCGTCGCCCTTCACCGCGCGGCGAAGGCGTCTGCCCCGGATAACCGCCGCTCGGGCCGACAAACGCCGTCAGCGGATTGGCACGCGGACGACGCGACTGCCCCGGCTCACGGCTGAACACGCCCAGAGCGGTCTGCATCGGATCCGGCTGACGACGCGCCTCTTTCGGCGCGCCAGCCTTGCCACCACGAGCACCCTTGGGCTTGTCGTCTGTACTCGCGCCAGGCAGCTTCATGCCGACGGACGCAAACAGCGAGCGAACCTGTGCGTCGTCCAGCTCTTCGTAACGACCGCGCTTGAGACCGCGCGGCAGCGCCAACGAACCGTAACGCGTGCGGATCAGGCGACTCACCATCAGCCCCGCAGCCTCGAACATGCGACGCACTTCGCGGTTGCGGCCTTCGGCCAGCGCCACGTGATACCAGTGATTCGAGCCCTCGCCGCCGCCATCTTTGAGGCGCAGGAAGTTGGCCTCGCCGTCATCGAGCTTGATGCCATGCAGCAGTTGCTGGCGCGATGCCTCGCTCAGTTGCCCCACGGTACGCACGGCGTATTCACGCTCGATTTCATAACGCGGATGCATGAACCGGTTCGCCAGATCGCCGGACGTCGTCAGAATCAACAGGCCTTCCGTGTTGTAGTCCAGACGACCGACGGCGAGCCACTTGGCGGTCTTCATCGGCGGCAGGCGGTCGAACACCGACGAGCGGCCTTCCGGATCGGCGTGGCTGACAATTTCACCCGCCGGCTTGTGATACAGCAGCACGCGAGGCGGCTTGCTGGTGATACGGCGCTTGACGAGCTTGCCGTTGATACGCACCTGATCGGTCGGCAGAATGCGCTGGCCGATGTGGGCAGGCTCGGCGTTGACCGACACGCGTCCGGCGAGAATCAGTTCTTCCATCTCGCGACGCGACCCCATGCCGGCTTCGGCGAGCACCTTGTGCAGCTTCGGCGCTTCGTCGTCCGGCGACAGCACTCGGCGGTCTGCCGGACGGCGGCCGCGCTTGGCGGCAGCCTTGGCATCGACTTCGGACTCTTCACCGTCGAAGCCGCCCGACGTCACGAACGAGAACAGATCGTCGTCGCCGCCCTTGCTGGCGTTACCACTGCCCTTGCCACCCGCATTACCTCGGGCACCGCCAGCGCCTGGCGCGCCCTTGCGGCCACGCCCCTTGGCACCTTGCTGCGACTTGCCGGCCGGTGCCGCGCCGTTGGCAGCACCGCTACCGGGCTGTGCCGGTTGCGCCGTCTGCGCCCCCTGCGAGGCACCGTCACGCTTGGCGCCACGAGGCTTGCGGGCGGCACCACTGCGGGTGCGCCCCTGAGCGGCTGACGGCGCGCCGTCAGCGCCCGACACCGGCGCTTGTGGCGCGTCGTCAGACTGGGCGCCTTGAGCGGCGTCGGACGCAGCGAATTCGCCTGCGCCGCCATCTTCGCCTTCGCGTTTGGCTTGCTGAGCCGCACGACGGCGGGCAATCAGACTGCGCGGACCACGGCGCAAACCGCGACGCGACGCTTTCTCGTCGCCACCCTCGCCTTCCGGCGCACGTGCTTCGGCACCGGCATCGCGTGCGTGCAGGTCCTGGGATTCTTCGTTTTGTTTCAACACAACCTCATTGGAAAACGGGTTGGAAAACGGGATCGTCGTGGGCAGGCGTAAATTGCTGTCCTGATCCGTGTTCGCACCATGAATGCGCGGCAAACCGTTGCCGCGACTTCGTTCTTATCGCTAACGGCCCTGTGGGTGTTCCCGGCGCTAATGCCCCGGTGCCTCAGGTACCAGTGACGAGATTCTTGTCATCCCCGTCGTTCTCGTCGCCATCCGTCGCACCGGGCGTGGGCTGCCCGGCGGCGGCTTCGTTCGCTGCCGAGTCGACAGCGTGCGGGGAAACCTCCTGCGTAACCGACGCCGCGGGATCTGCCGCCTGCATCGCTACTTCCTGCGTATCTTGCGGCGGATCTTCACCGATCGATACCGCAGACTCTGATTCTTCGGAATATTCCTCATTCAGCGTCACATCGCCCGACAGGCCGGCCATATCGCCCTCCGGCAGTTCGGCATCAGGCGAGGCCGCGTTGTCTTGCGTGTCATCACCGGACAATGCGGGCCCTGCACCAGACGCTTCGCCATGCAACGCACCGGCATCGACTTGCTCACTGACGTGTGCGATGTCCGCGAGTTCCGCGGCGGCCGGCATCATTTCGTTCGACGGCTGCGCTGGCACCTCTGCCAACACCTCGCCCGGCGCTTGCGGAACCTGCGGCGCGTCCTCGCCCTCCGCCATCAAGGCATCGAGCAAGGCGTCTTCAGCCACCTCCGCTTCGGCCGACGGCAACGGGCGCTGATCTTCCGGCAGCCCCTGCGCAAGCGGCAGTGCGTCGGCGCGGGCTTGCGCCAGACGTGCCAGCGCATCGGCATCGGCCACCGGCGCGTCGTCGAACGTCGCCTCGTCGCCTGCCTCGCCCTCGGCACGCTCGCCGAATTCGATGTTTTGCTGCGCGAGCAGATCGATCTGCGCCTGCGCGGCCGGATCTTCCAGCGGCGGCAACTCATCGAGTGCACGCAGCCCCAGATCATCGAGGAAGGCCTTGGTCGTAGCATACAGGCCGGGGCGTCCCGGCACGTCGCGATGACCGATCACCTCAATCCAGCCACGATCTTCGAGCTGCTTGACGATCTGCGTATTGACCGTGACACCGCGAATCTCTTCGATGTCGCCTCGTGTCACGGGCTGACGGTATGCAATGATCGCCAGCGTCTCCATCACGGCGCGCGAATACTTCGGCGGCTTCTCCGGATTGAGGCGATCAAGGTATTCACGCATGCGCGGACGGCTCTGGAAACGCCAGCCGGTGGCCAATGCCACCAGCTCCACACCTCGGCCATCCCATTGCACGCGGATTTCCTCGAGCAGCGCGCGCACCGTGTCACCAGACACGGCGTCATTGAAGAGCTTGCGCAGATCGCCGACCTTGAGCGGCTCCTGCGCGCAAATCAACGCGGTCTCGAGGACGAGTTTCGCCTCTTGGGTATTCATGTGCGACTAAGCAAACCGGGGGCTTGGCGACCCGGTATCAGGAATAAATGGATGCTTGGAGCAAGAGAAGCGGTCATAGAACGAAAAAACAACCGCTTCGCTTAAGTGCGCGCCCGTTTGTGTTCGGTCGTAGTGACGGCGGCGCAACCTGAATGCTTCGAACGACCTGCCGGGAAAACGCCCAGGCCGATAGTGCGGCGAGACGGACGTCCGGTATGTGCGCAATTATTACTGAAACACCGGCGCCCGTAAAGCGCCGTCGAAACCCTGACGTCTTGGCAGGGAAAACGATGGGTCGACGCCCCATGGTAAACTCGTTAAATAACTTCAAGGGCTTCCATGACCACCGACATCGGTCGCATTCCCATTGCTCAGCCCCGTTGTTCCACGTGTTCGCTGGGGCAGTTCTGCCTGCCCGTCGGCATTCCGGAACCCGAGCTGGAACGACTGGACGCGCTCGTGAGCGAGCGCCGTCGCCTCAAAAAGGGCGAAGTGCTTTATCACGCCAACGATGATCTGAATGCTGTCTACGGCATCCGTTTTGGTTCGCTGAAAAGCTGCGTTACGGCCCCGGACGGCCGCGAGCAGGTCGTCGGCTTTCACCTCCAGGGCGAGTTGATCGGCCTGGACGCCGTGGCCGACAACCATCACCCGACCACCGCCGTCGCGCTCGAAGACAGCGAGTTGTGCATCGCCCGTTTCGGCGAGTTGGAGACGCTGTCGCGTCAGTTGCCATCGCTGCAACGCCAGCTCCATCGCCTGATGAGTCAGGAAATCCGCAACGAGCACCAGCAACTGCTCGCACTCGGCACGATGCGCGCCGAGGAGCGTCTGGCGGTCTTCCTGATCAACCTTTCCGAGCGGCTCGCCGCTCGCGGCTATGCCGCCAACGAGTTCGTGCTGCGCATGAGCCGTGAGGAAATCGGCAGTTTCCTAGGCCTCAAGCTCGAGACCGTCAGCCGTCTGTTCTCGCGCTTCGCCCAGAACGGCATGATCGAAATCCGCCAGCGTCACGTCAAGATCGTCGACGCCGTCGCCCTGCGCGAACTCGCCGGCGCACCCTGCTAAGACCAGCAACCGGGGACGCCTGAGCGTCCCCGCCCCCGCCGCTATTTCCGGTTCACGGACCGCTCACGGGGCCCTTATGTCCCGCTGAGGCCCGCTGAGGCCCGCTGAGGCCCGCTGAGGCCGGCTGATAGCCCGCTGCCAGCCCTCTCGCTGGCTCACACTTGCCAGCGCGCTACCCACATAAGCTACCGGCTCCGCACCGGCGTTGCCTTGCGCCAGATCAAGAGTCTCTCACCGTTGCCGGAGCGCTCCGCGCGCGTTCGACAAGCCCGGGCAAACCCTCCATAATCTGCGCGTTCGCCGGACGGCACACCCGCTGCCCGGCGCATCACCCCGACGGAGGCTGCCGATATGCCCGCTGCCATTTTCCTGAGTCCGGAAGACGCCGAGCACGCTTACTACGAAGCGCTGCGCGCCGGCGACACCGATACGCTGATGGATGTCTGGTCGGAAGACGAGGAGATCGTCTGCATTCACCCCTCGGGGCCACGGCACGTCGGCCCGGCGGCCGTTCGCACGAGTTGGCGCCAGATCCTCGCCAAAGGGGGACTACAGTTGACGGTCAGCCATCTTCAGGTCGCGCACAATCCGCTATGCGCCGTGCATAACGTGCTTGAGCAGATTCAGGTCGAAGCGCATCCCGAAGCCCGTTACGCCTTCGTGCTCGCCACGAACGTCTACCTGAAGGAAGCCGACGGCTGGCGGCTCGTGCTGCATCACGCCAGTCCGGCCATCGGTCACGAAGAACGCAGCGCACAGCAGTCCCGCGCCCATCGGCTGCACTGACTCGCGGTCGCCTCACGGCGTCATTGCGATGCACCGGGTGCTGGCTGGCTATGCGTCGCGTCCCAATACGGCGTCGGCCCGTAGCGGTTCTGTAGAAACTCGATGAACGCGTGGGTCTTCGGCGGCACGAACGCCCGGCTAGGGTAGACAGCCCAGATCGCCACCTCCTCCGCCAGCGGATATGCCGGCAACACCGGCACCAGTTCCCCGCGCTGCAAGTGCGCGCCAATGTCCCAGGTGGACTTGAGGGCAATGCCCAGACCCGCGAGGACGGCATCGCGCAGCACCTCGCCGTTATCCGAGGCAAGACGCCCGCCCACACGCACATTGAGCGTGCCGCCCGGCGTCACGAACCGCCAATCGCGTTGCTCACCGAGAATCAGGCAATCGTGTGCCGCCAGATCGCCGGGGTGCTTGGGCGCGCCGTGCGCCGCGAGATACGCCGGCGACGCGCACAACGTACGCCGATTCGTTGCGAGCTTGCGGGCCACGAGCGTCGAATCGCGCAGTGCCCCGACACGAATCGCCAGATCCACGCCCTCCTCGATCAGGTCGACGATGCGGTCCGTGAGCCGGAAGTCGAGCGAGATGCCCGGATAGCGCGCCAGGAACTCGGGCAGCGCGGGCGAGACATGCTGACGGCCGAACGACGACGAGCACGACACCCGCAAACGCCCCTGAGGCGCCGCCCGCCCCTGCCCCACACTCGCCAGCGCCTGCGCCTCGGCGGCGAGCAGCGCCTGCGCCTGCGCGAGGAAGACCTCCCCCTCCTGCGTCAGCGCGACACGGCGTGTTGTCCTGTGCAGCAGCCGCGTGCCGAGCGCTCCTTCCAACTGCACCAGACGCGTACTCGCAGTGGCCGGCGACAGCCCGCGCTCGCGCCCTGCCGCAGAGACATTGCCGAGCGCCGCCACGCGCACGAACAACGCGACCGTATCGAGGTCCAATGCCATTTGATGGATTTTCCAAAAAATCTTTTCCGCATTATCCGAATTATCAAAGCAATCGACTAGCCTTAATCTTTCGTCACCTCTCGCAACCGCTCGTTAACGCATGGCGTGCGTCGTCGAATCCCTAAAGTCGGCGCACGGCCACCTCAGGAGAAAACAGATGAAAGCCATCGGATTGACCCGTTATTTGCCCATTGACGATCCCAAGTCGCTCGAAGACATCGAACTGCCCACGCCGACACCGGCCGGACGCGACCTGCTGGTCAAAGTCGAAGCGATTTCCGTGAATCCCGTCGACACCAAGGTGCGCGCCCCGAAAGACAAGGTCGAAGCCACGCCGCGCGTACTCGGCTGGGATGCGGCCGGCACCGTCGCCGCCGTCGGCCCGGACGTCACCCTTTTCAAGGTCGGCGATCCGGTCTACTACGCGGGCAGCATCACCCGCCCCGGAGCGAACAGCGAATTCCATCTGGTCGATGAACGCATCGTCGGCCACATGCCCGCGTCGCTCGACTACGTGAACGCCGCCGCCCTGCCGCTCACGACGATCACCGCCTGGGAAGCCCTGTTCGACCGGCTGGGTATTGCCCCGGATGGCAGCGACGAAGGCAAATCGATCCTGATCGTCGGCGGTGCGGGGGGCGTAGGCTCCATTGCCATTCAGCTCGCGCGCCGTCTGGCTCGCCTTAACATCGTGGCGAGCGCGTCGCGTCCGGAGTCTGCCGACTGGTGCCGTCAGTTGGGCGCACAACACGTGATCGACCACTACCAGGACATTCCCGCGCAGTTGCAGGCCGTGGGCCTGCCGCAGGTGGATTTCGTGCTGTGCCTGAATGACACGGATGCACACTTCCCCGCGATGGCGGCGGCCGTCGCTCCGCAAGGCAAGATCTGCTCGATCGTGGAGAACCTGGGGCCGCTCGATATCGGCCTGCTCAAGAGCAAGAGCGCCACGTTCGTCTGGGAATTCATGTTCACGCGCGCGATGTACGAGACGCCGGACATGATTGCGCAGCACAAGCTGCTGACCGAGGTCGCACGGCTCGTCGACGCAGGCACGCTGCGCACGACGCTCGGCGAGTTCATCGGCCCCATCAACGCCGTGAATCTGCGTCGCGCGCACGCGCAGCTCGAAGGCGGACGCACCATCGGCAAGCTCGTGCTCGCCGGGTTCTGAGCGGCACGCGGCGCCCCCATCGTCAGCATAGACCAACGAAAAACGGCGCTTGCCCCCGAGAGGCAAGCGCCGTTTTTTCATCGGATACCGCCGCTCACTTCGCCGCCGGCGCCGTCCCGTCCGTTTGCACACCGGCCTCGGCCGGATGAATGATCTCGCCACCCAGCGCGGCCACCCCGGCAATCAGGCGGTCGAACGCCGCGCCAACGCGCGACGGATCGCCCTTCACGCCCAGATCGATGTGACGGCGCGCGTAGATCTCCCCGCGCTGCGCGTCGCCCACGCTGGGCAGGCTGAACACCTTCACGCCGTCGTACTCGGCCTCGATGGCCTCCATGAGCGGCGTCAGCGTCGACTCGGCGAGTCCGAACACCAGCACCGATCGCTCGGCGTGCTTCGTCAGGTGATGCAGCGCCGCGTAGTCCGTATCGAGCACCCACGCCATCATCGGCCACGCCATGACCGGGAAACCGGGCATGAAGTGATGCTTGCCGATCGAGAAACCGGGAATCTTGTTGTATGGGTTCGGCAGCACGCGCGAACCGACCGGAAACTCGCCCATCTTGAGACGATGCCGGTTGTCCGGCTGACTCATGTCGGCGCGTCCGTCCGGGCTTGTGTCGGCGATGCGCTCCATGATGAGGGCTTCGGCTTGCGGCGTGAGTTCGAGTGGCACGCCCAGCGCCGCCGCCGCGCACTGACGCGTGTGATCGTCAGGCGTAGCGCCAATGCCACCGGTCACGAAAACGATGTCGTCGCTGGCGAACGTGCGGCGTAGGGTCGCCGTGATGCGCGCCGGATCGTCGCCCAAATACTCGGCCCAATCCAGTTGCATGCCACGCTCGGTGAGCAACTCGATGAACTTGGGCAGATGCTTGTCCTGACGGCGTCCCGAGAGGATTTCGTCGCCAATGATGATGATGCCTACCGCCATGATGCTTCCTTTGTCTTGTCGTCAACGCCAGGGGGAAACGCGCGGCACCGCCCGGCGGCAGCGCGCAGTGAAGCGATTGTGCCACTTTCACGGCGAATCGTTACTGCGAACCGTTAGAGCGAACCGTTGGGGTGAACCGTTAAGGCGAACCGTTCGATGACCCCGGCCCGGATCCGGGGGCCGGCAACGCGGGCGGCAGGTCTTCGCTCTCGGGCGAGAGCGTGCCCGCCGCAGGCGGCTCCGAGACGCCCAGCGTCGGCTCGTGCTGCGTGGCGTCGTGCGCGCGCAATCGCGACAGCGCGCGCAGGCAGTAGTGGGCGAACCACAGCGCCGAGAACACGAAGATCACGACATAAAGCCAGATGGCCAGCAGCGCGATGACCGGAAACAGCACGATCATGATGACCGACGAGACCCACAGCAGCGTCGGCAGCGAGCCGAGCAGCCCCGTCGCCACGCCGATCACGAGCAGCGGCAAGCGGTGCTCTCGTATGATCCGGCGTCGCTCTTCGGCCGTGGCATGAAACGCCAGAGCGTCGTAGGTCATCACGCGATACGTCAGCCAGCCCCACAGCAGCGGCGGCACGATTGCGAAGAACGGCGGCACGAGCCACAGCGGCAGCGTAACGAGGGCCGCGATGAGAAAGACCACCGTCGCCCCCAGCGACTGCGCGAGACTGCCCCAGAACGACCCGCCCTGCCGCGCTTCCAGATGAATGAAGTGGCGGCGCGAGAGATGACGCAGCACCGCAGGCATCGACCATCCTGCGATCAGCAGCAGCGCCGTCACAACGATCAGCGGGATGAGCAGCGCCACGAGAATGAACGGGGCGAGCGCCATGCGCACGCTGTCCACGCCGAAAAAGCCGAAGAAGCGGTAGATCCACTGCGTGAACTGCCACTGTTCGAGCCAGACGCGCAGGAAGTCGGTGAACGGTTCCCAGCCAAACCAGATCACCGCCCCCCAGATCAGGCCGGAGACGATGAAGGGCATTGCGGTGAGCCACAACATGCGCGGATGCAACAGGCTCACGAGCGCGCGGCCAAGCGCGCGAAGAATATCGTTCATGCAGATTCGGTACGGTCGGTGCCGTCAGTACGAGAAGCGGAATCAGAAGCGTTGGGGCGACGCGGCAGCACGCTCGCCCACAGACGCCGCAAGCCGAGCCATTGCTGGGCCCAGAAGCCCTCGCCATAGTCGGTCAGGCGGCCCGCCGGCGGCGGGAGTTGATCGCGAATGCCGGTGGCGACACCGGCGTGCGAAAAGTCGGCGGTGCCAAACAGCATGTCCCACCATGGGAACAGCACGCCGAAGTTGCAGCCGCGATGGCGTCCTTCATGGCCGACACCGATCGCGTGGTGGCGCCGGTGAAACGCCGGGCTCACGAGCAAGCGCTCGCCGAGCCAGCCGAAGCGCAAGCGCGTGTTGGCATGCTGAAGGCTTTGCAGCCATTCCGAGACCGCCACGAGCAGCACGAACTGCACCGGGCTCACGCCGATCAGGATGGCGATCGTGGCGAAAAAGGCTGCCTTGATGAGGTCGTCGAGCAAATGGTTGCGGTTATCCGTCCAGAGCGACATCTGTCGTTGGCTGTGATGCACCGCATGCAGCGCCCACCACCAACGGAAACTGTGCCCCCAGCGGTGATACCAGTACCCCGCGAAGTCGAGCACCAGCAGATAGATCACGAAGCTCGCGAGCGCATGATCCGTCACCGACGGCCACAGATCTTCGACGTTCAGATTCACGAAGCCGACCAGACGCAGCCAAGATTGCAAACTGTCGAAGCACGGGCGCAACGCCAGGAAGAACACCAGATTGAAGAGCCCGAGCCGGTGCACGAGCGTGTAGATCACGTCCACGCGCACGGCGCGGCGTTCCTGCCAGCGTTCTGCGGGCGCGAGCGCCTCGAGCGGACGCAGCAGCACGAGCATGAGCACGATCTGGAGCACGCCGATCAGGAAGAACTGGACACCATCGAAGGCGTCGTCGGCAAGCGACATCAGTCCGGTGGCATACAGCACCGGCTGCACGATGCGGGTGTAGATCTCGGTCTGCACCGCCGAGAAGGCGGTAGAGAAACCGTCGACCAGCGAATCGAACATGTTACGGGGCCAGGCGTCGTCACGACGCCCGGTCATCAGTAGGGCCTTGGCGGCAATGCCCCGATGTTACAGCACCGGTGCGCGGTCGTAGAAATAGATCCCGTGCGGCGAGCGTCCGACCGGAATCGTATTGATCAGCTTGCGCTGCGCCATATCGATAATGCCCACCTTGCGCGCCCAGCGGAACGTCACCCACAGCGTCTTCCGGTCGGCGGAGAGCTCCATGTCATCCGGCCCCGGCGGCAGCCCGGTGATGTTGCCCACGTTGGTCAGGGCGTCCTGATCGATGATGCTGATCGTGCTCGACACCCGGTTCGAAATCAGCACGTGCTTGCCATCAGCCAACGAGCGGAAGTTGTGCGCGCCCTTGCCCGTCGGAATGGTCTTGATGACCTTCTGGTGACGCCAGTCGACCACTGCGGCGTAATCCGCGCCCGTCATGCCCACGAGCAGATACTTGTCACCCGGCGTGAGCCACACGCCTGCCGGGCTGTCGCCCACCTTTAGCTTCCAGAGCACTTTCTGGGTCGCCAGATCGATCGCGGCGATCTCGTTCGATTCCTGCAACGAGATGAACACGAGCTTGCTGTCCTGCGTGAAGACCAGATGGCTTGGCATCTTCTTGATCGGAATGCGCTGCGCCACGCTCAGGTTCTTGCCGTCGAAGCGGTAGACGTCCACACGATCCAGACGCAGCGCGTTGGCCACGAACCACTTCTTGTCGGGCGAGAAGCCGATCTGGTACGGGTCTTCGATGTTCTCGATCTTGCGCTGGATCTGGCCCGTCTTCGGATCGAGGAAGACGAGGTTGTTGCCCACCGAGTTCGCCACGATGAGCGACTGATTGTCGGGCGTGGCCATCAAGTGGTGCGGTTCTTTGCCGACCGGGAACGTCTGGATGACCTTCTGCGTCGCCTTGTCGATCAGGCTGACACTGGCGTCGGCCGAGTTGAGCACGACCACGACATTGTCGGGCACCGGCGCGGCCGCTCTGGCCGGCCCGGCGAGCGCAGCCAGGCCCAGGGAGGCAGCCAGACTGGCAGCGATCAGAAGTTTGCGCATTACAGAGTCTCTCGGGAGAAAAATGGGCAGAAAAAGTAGCGGGAACACTGGCTGAACGAGGTCGCTGAGACGGTCCGCAAGCCTGCGGCGGCGACGCCTCGAAAAAGTCTCGCTATTGTAGGCCGGGAACGCCCCGCCAGCGCGCCCCCGACGCAGCTTTTTTGATCTGGCGAAACACAATTCCGGCACTTCCTGATGTAGCGCAAACCGGCGCGGGGAATGCCGATAAAAATGGCGTCCGGGAAAGGCTCCGGACGCCATGTTCTCGCAACCACCGCGCGCGCCTCGATCGCTCAGCGAGACGCCAGTTCAGCCGGTTCAGCCGGTTCCGGCCTTGTCAGCGCTGCAACGCTTCCCAGACCTTGTGCAGACGCTTGACCGACACCGGCATGGGCGTACGCAACTCCTGCGCAAACAGCGAGACGCGCAACTCCTCGAGCAACCAGCGAAACTCTTCGAGCCTTGCGTCGCCCTGATCGCGGCGTTGCGAGGTCGCTCGCTGCCAGTTCTGCAACAGCGGCCCGAGTTCGCTCATGGCACGCGCATCACGCGTCGGGTCGGCCTTGAGTTTGTCGATGCGTGCGGTCATCGCCTTCAGATAGCGCGGGAAATGCGCCAGTTGCGCGTAAGGCGTGTCGATCAGGAAGCGCTTGCCGACCAGCCGCTGCAATTGCGCCGTCAGATCGGCATGGGCCTGCGCAAACGGCTTGGCTTGCGCCAGCTTCTTCTGCAACGCGGCGTACTCGGCGAGAATCTGCCCGGCCAGTCGCGCGATCTCCTGCGCGAGCAGCGTGAGGCGCCCTCGCCCCTCGTCCTTGCGCGCGACGAACGACGCGTTGTCGCTCGGCCAAGGCAACTGGAGACAAGCGCGCTCGAGCGCCAGATCGACGATCTGGTCCCGCAACGCCTCCTGCGTGCCCAGACTCATGTACTGCATCGCCATCTGCTGCAAGCCGGGGATGTTCTTCTCCAGATACTTCACCTGCTCGCGCAACTGGATCGCGAAGAGCCGTCGCAGACCGGCGCGATGCTGACGTTGCGCCTCGTCCGGGTCGTCGAACACTTCGAGATCGCAGTGATCGCCCCGGTCGACGAGCGCCGGGTAGCCGAACAGTGTCTGGCCGCTGCGACGGATTTCGAGCATCTCCGGCAGTTCGCCGAAGCTCCACGTCGTCAGGTTGTCGTAGCGGCCGGGTTCAACGGCGGCGGCCGAAGGGGTTGCCTGCGAGGCTTGCGAGGCGGGCGTCGCTGCCTTGCCACCGCCCTTGCCCACCCCCTTGCTGTCACCGCGCCCCGCCGCCGACGCCACCGACGCCGTGCCCGACGCACCGCGTGCGTGTGCATCTGCCGCATGACCGCCGGTCGGCGTCGCACCGCTCTTCGCCGCGAGTTGCTGGAACGTGCGCTGTGCCTGCTGGCCGAGTTCTGCGCGCAGTTGCGCGAGATTGCGGCCCATGCCGAGTTGCCGCCCGTGCTCGTCGATCACCTTGAAGTTCATCGACAAGTGCGCCGGGAGCATTTCGAGCTTGAAGTCGCTCGACTTGAGCATGACGCCGGTCAGTTCGCGCGCGTCGGCCATCAAGGCATCGAGCAACGCGCCCTGCCCGAACGTCACCCGATCGAGAAAGCCCGCCGCGTACTCGGGCAACGGCACGAAGTGACGCCGCAACTTCTGCGGCAGCGACTTCATCAGCAGATGCGCCTTTTCCTTGAGCATGCCCGGCACGAGCCACTCGCAGCGGCGCGCATCCACCTGATTGAGGGCGTAGAGCGGCACGGCGAGCGTCACGCCATCACGCGGCGAGCCCGGCTCGAAGTGGTACGTGAGCGCCATCTCAATGCCCGCGATGACCGTCTTCTTCGGGAACAGGTCCGTCGTGACACCGGCCGCCTCGTGACGCATCAGATCGTCGCGCACGAGGTAGAGCAACTTCGGCGTGCCCTTGGCCGTCTCGCGATACCAATGCTCGAAGCTCGCGCCGTCGTAGAGGTCTTCGGGCACATGGGCGTCGTAGAACGCGTAGATCAGTTCGTCATCGACGAGCACATCCTGACGGCGCGACTTGTGTTCGAGCTGCTCGATATCGGCAATCAGCTTGCGGTTATGCGCGAAGAACGGCAGCTTCGTTTCCCACTCGCCTTCCACGAGCGCACTACGCAGGAAGATTTCTCGGGCGCGGCGCGGATCGCGCGGGCCGAAGTTCATGCGGCGGCGCGCGTAGATCGTCAGGCCGTAGAGCGTGCCGCGCTCGTACGCGGTCACTTGCGCGGCCTTCTTCTCCCAATGCGCGTCGGAGAGCGATGTCTTCACGAGGTGCTTGCCCACGCGCTCGATCCATTCCGGTTCGATGCGGGCGATGCAGCGCGCGTAGAGGCGGCTCGTCTCGACGAGTTCGCCGGCCATGACCCAGCGCCCGGCCTTTTTCACGAGCGACGAGCCCGGCCAGATATGGAACTTAATGCCGTGTGCGCCGAGGAAATGCGGGTCGTCGTCGGCCTTGCAGCCGATGTTGCCGAGCAGCCCCGCGAGCAATGCCAGATGCAACTGCTCGTAGGTGGCCTCCGATTCGTTGATGCGCCAGCCCTGCTCTCGCACCACCGTGAGCAACTGGCTGTGAACGTCGCGCCATTCGCGCAGGCGCAACTGCGACAGGAAGTTGTCGCGGCACGCCTGTGCGAGCAGACGGTTCGACTTCTTGTGCGCAATCGCCTCTTCGAACCACTGCCAGATCTTCAGCCACGAGAGGAATTCGGACTTCTCGTCGGCGAACTTGCGATGGGCGTTGTCGGCCGCATCCTGCGCCTCGATGGGTCGGTCGCGCGGGTCCTGCACCGCCAGCGCGCTCGCAATGATGAGGACTTCGCGCAGCGACTGGTGGTCGCGCGCCGCCAGAATCATGCGCCCGACGCGGGGGTCGAGCGGCAGACGCGCCAGTTCGCGCCCGAGCGGCGTGAGCTGGTTGGTGTCGTCGACGGCGCCCAGTTCGTTGAGCAGTTGGTAGCCGTCGGCAATCGCGCGCCCGGGCGGCGGTTCGATGAACGGGAATTCCTCGACCTTCGCGAGCCGCAGCGATTGCATGCGCAGAATGACGGTAGCGAGCGACGAGCGCAGGATTTCGGGGTCGGTAAATCTCGCCCGCGACTGGAAGTCCGTCTCGTCATACAGACGAATGCAGATGCCATCGGCCACACGACCGCAGCGCCCTGCACGCTGATTGGCAGCGGCCTGCGAGATCGACTCGATCTGCAATTGCTCGACTTTGTTGCGGTACGAATAGCGTTTCACACGCGCCGTGCCCGCATCGACCACGTAACGGATGCCCGGCACGGTGAGCGACGTTTCCGCCACGTTCGTTGCCAGCACGATGCGGCGCGCGTTCGACGGCTTGAACACGCGCTCCTGGTCGGTCGCCGAGAGCCGCGCGAAGAGCGGCAGGATTTCGGTATGCGGCGGATGATGCTTGCGCAGCGCCTCGGCCGCTTCGCGGATTTCGCGCTCGCCGGGCAGGAACACGAGCACGTCGCCCGAGCCTTCGCGGCAGAGTTCGTCGACAGCATCGACGATGCCGTCCATCAGATCGCGTTCGCGATCGCGCGCGCTGGCGCGGCTGCCCTCACGTCCTTCGGCGTTGGCGATGCGCGCGTCGTCCTGAATGGGCCGATAGCGTATCTCCACCGGGTACAGACGGCCGCTCACCTCGATGACGGGTGCCGGGCGCAAGTCGTCGCCCTCGCCCGTGCCGAAATGGCGGGCGAAGCGATCGGCGTCGATGGTGGCCGAGGTGATGATGACCTTCAGGTCCGGGCGACGCGGCAGCAGTTGCTTGAGGTAGCCCAGCAGAAAGTCGATGTTCAGGCTGCGCTCGTGCGCCTCGTCGATGATGATGGTGTCGTAGGCACGCAACAGCGGATCGGTCTGCGTCTCGGCAAGCAAAATGCCGTCCGTCATCAGTTTGACGGACGCGCCATTCGACAACGTGTCGTTGAACCGCACTTTGAAGCCGACGATCTCGCCAAGCGGAGTATTGAGTTCATCGGCGATGCGGCGCGCGGTGGCCGACGCGGCAATCCGGCGCGGTTGGGTGTGGCCGATGAGGCCGGTGCCGCCGGCGCCGAGTCCGCGCCCGAGCGCCAGACAGATTTTGGGAAGCTGCGTGGTCTTGCCCGAGCCGGTCTCGCCGCTCACGATCACGACCTGGTGCGCGGCGATGGCGCGTGCGATCTCTTCGCGACGGCCGGACACCGGCAGCGCTTCGGGGAAGTTGATGTCGGGCACGCGATTGGCCGCCGCTTGCCGGGCGGCCAGGCGTTCGGCGTCGCGCGCATCGCGCTCGGCGGGCGTCAGACGGCGTCCGCCCGCAGGGTTATCGGGGTTCGGGCCTCGCGTGTGGCCTGCGGCCGGGGGTTTCGAGGCGCCTTTGGCGGCCCTCTGGGTTGACGCAGTGGCCGTGGATTGGGCACGCGTGTGCCCCGGCGCCGTTATTTTCGGCTTCGGGGGCTTAGATTGTCGATTTCGTTCATCACTTGCCATGGGCGCGCATTATATAATCTGCGCATGTTTGCGCACGTACACCCATGCTGACCGAACCCGACCCCGCCGTACA
>Ga0181519_10000262_pt1 | contig 49346 bp, 44 predicted proteins | sample PEATcosm2014_Bin_26_FD_121102 | JGI IMG/M metagenome (GOLD analysis project Ga0181519, IMG submission 121102) | Peatland microbial communities from MTU Mesocosm Facility, Houghton, MI, USA - PEATcosm2014_Bin02_10_metaG | ecosystem: Environmental > Terrestrial > Soil > Wetlands > Peat | place...
GACAGCGCGCTCGAGACCGCGGCGAGGCACCGGCTGCTCGAGTACAACGAGGACGACTGCAGGGCGACGAGGGCGCTCCGGGACTGGCTCGAGGGACCTGCGAGGGACCTGCCCGACGTCGAGGGGGCCCGACCGTCGCCAACCTAGGCTCACAGCCCGTGGCGGCCGTCGAGACCCAGGCGAGGCCGACGGCGCGCGACGCGCGACGACTGCGCGCCGAGCTCGTGCCCGGCGCCTCGGGCCGGATCCGGACGATCGAGGTGCTCGACGCCCTCGGTGTGGCACTGGGTGCCGCCGCAGCGCTGGCGCTCGCAGCGCTGGCGACGACGCTGCTCTCGCGCCCGGTGCCGCTCCTGCACGCACCCGGCGCCTGGTCCGTCGTCGTGGCCGTGCTCCTCGTCGCGCGGGGTGCCCTCGGGGTGGCGAGCAGCCAGGTCGCCGCCAGCACCGCCGGGCGCGCCGAGGACGAGGCCCGCACGGTCCTCGCGGCGGCGATCCGGCTCGCCCAGCCCGCGCGGCCGGGGGCCTTCGCCTCGCTCCACGCGACCGGATCGGCCGAGATCGGGCGGTACGTGGCGAGAGCCGTCCCGGCCAGGGAGGCGGGCCCCCTGCTCTCCCTCGGCGTGCTCGTCCTCGTCGCCGTTGTCGACCCGATCTCAGCGCTCGTGGCCGCGGTCGTGCTCTCGATCGCCGTGCCGGTGCTCGCCACGGTCGGCCGCGCGGCTGCCGCCGAGTCCGCAGTCGGCCTGTCGCGGCTCTCGTCGCTCACGTCGCGGGCACTCGAGCTCATCGACGGTGCTGTCGAGCTCCGCGCGCTCGGCGCGCTCGCGAGAGGACGCGAGGAGCTCACCGCGGCCACCGAGCGGATGGCCTCGTCCACCATGCGGTCGATCCGGATCGGGCTGCGGTCCTCCTACGCGCTCGACTTCCTCGCGGGAATCGCCGTGGGGCTCGTGGCGATGACCGACGGCTTCCGCCTGCTCGGCGGCTCGATGGGCCTCTTCCATGCTCTCGGCGCCGTCCTGCTCACCGTCGAGGTCGCGGCTCCGCTGCGGCGCGCGGGCAGCGAGTTCCATGCGGGCGCCGACGGCCTCGCGGCCCTCGAGATGCTCGGCTCCGTCCGCGCTCCGGCCGACTCAGCCGCCGCAGGTGCCGCCGTGCCGTCGGCCTGTTCGATTGACGCCGTGGGCCTGCTGGTCTCGGCCGTCCCGGGAGGAGCAGCGATCGCTGCGCCGATCTCCGTGTCGGTCCGAGCGAGCAGCGGGCTGCTGCTCACAGGACCGTCGGGATCGGGGAAGACCACCCTCCTGCGCGCGCTGTCCGGTGAACCGCTCGTCGCGGGGGGCGAGCTCCACGTCGGCGGCACGGCACCTGCACTGTGGAATCCGCGCCTGCGATGCGACCTCGTGGCCATGGTCGACCAGCGGCCCCTGGTGGTCGCCGGGTCGATCTACGACAACCTCGTGCTCGGCAGGCCCGCCTCGCGGACCGATGCCCGCGAAGCGGCGCTGGCGTGCATGCTCGGCGGCCTGCTCGACCGTGCTCCCGAGGACCTCGACACCCAGGTCGGCGAGGATGGCCGCCTCCTGAGCGCGGGCGAGCGCGTGCGCGTGGCGCTGGCTCGGGCGATGCTGCGCGAGCCGCGGCTGCTGCTCCTCGACGAGGTCGGGGCGCACCTTGACGGCGCAACACTCGACGCGCTGCGCATGTCGCTGGCCGCGTTCCTCAGCGGGCGCACCGTCGTCGAGGCCGCCCACGGCCGCCCACTGCTGGCCGATGCACAGGCGCTCGAGCTCGTCCCCGCCGCGGTGCCGACATGACGCAAGGGGTCGACCACTCGATTCTGCGCACGGTCGCCGAGCGCGGAGCACCCAGTCGCCGGCGGCTCATCCGAGCGGTGGCCGCGGGCGCGGGCGCCCAGATCGCGGGCATCGTCCTCGTGGGCGCCGCGACCGCACTCTTGTGCTGGTCGTCGCAGCGGCCGGGCCTCGGTGCCGTCGCGGGCATCCTCATCCTCGTCGAGCTGGTCGCGTTCCTGCGTCCGCCGCTTCGCCACACGGAGCGGGTCGCCTCGCACGACCTCGGGCTCGAAGGGCTGGCGGGATGGCGTCGTTGGTTGCTCGACGCCGTCGCGACCTGGAGCCCGGGCCGCCTCGCCGCAGCGCGCACCGGGGACCTCCTGACGCGGTGCATCGACGACACCGACCGCCTCCAGGACTACTGGGTGCGCGCCGACGTCCCCTTCCGCAGCACCGCGGTCGCCATCGGGGTCGGTGCCGTCGCGCTGGCCCTGCTCGAGGTCGCCGCTGGTGCCGCGATCCTGGCCGCCGCCGCGCTCACGCTCGGGCTGCTCCGCATCGTGCGCGAGCGAGCGCTACGGTGCGCGGTCGACGAGGCCGCGCACCGAGGCCGGGCTGCGTCGATCTCGGTCGAGCTGGCCCACGGCGCAGCGGCCCTGGAGCTGCTCGGGGCGGCCGGACGCCTCGCGGCCGAGAGCGACGCGGCCGCGGCAGCCGCCCGCGAGGCTCGCCGAACCCGTGAGCGGATCATCGCCCGCTTGCACATCGCCGTCGCCCTGCTCGCCGGCCTCGTCGTCATCGCCGCCGTCTCCGGCCGGCACGCCATCGGGTGGGGATTCGCCGTGGGCCATCCGGCCGGCATCGCGGGCGTGGTCGTCGCCGCCCTGGCCGCGACATCACTCCTCGATGGCTGGGTCCAGGACCTGGACGCCTCCTGCGACGTCTTCGGCGCCGCGGTGCGGCTCGCGGGGCTCGAGGAGCCGCTCCCAGCGGGAACCGCGACCGCGATCGCCGGCCCGCTTCGCCTGGATTCGGTGGACGTCGCCGCCGCGCAGGACGGCCCGACGCTGCTCCGCGGGGTGTCGCTCGTCGTTGCGCCCGGGGCATCGATCGCCCTCGCGGGGCCAACGGGCGAGGGCAAGTCGTCGCTGCTCGCGATCGCCGCGCGCCTGGAGCCCGTGCGAGCGGGATCCGTCACGCTCGCCGGCCTCACGCTCTCGTCGCTGGAGGAGGACTCGCTGCGCCGGCAGGTGGGCTGGCTCCCGGCGGTCTCGTCCCTCCTCGAGGGACGAATCCGCGACATCGTGGATCTCGGGCGGGGCTTCGACGACGAGGCGATCCTCGCCGTCCTCGACCACGTCGGGCTCGCCTCAGTGCTCGCTCCGCGCGGCGGGCTCGACGCCGTCGTCGGATCGCGCGGGCTCGGGCTCTCGGGCGGCGAGCGGCGGCGCCTCGCGCTCGCCCGTCTCCTCATCGCGAGGCCCGGGCTGCTGCTGCTCGACGAGCCGACGGCGGGCGTCGACGAGCAGACAGGTGCAGGGGTGCTCGCGGCGATCGACGCCACCGGTGCGGCATCGCTGGTCGCCACCCACGACGACGACGTCCTGCGCTGGGCCGACGTGACCTGCTGGGTCGCCGAGGGCCGGGTCTCCTAGCCGTTGATGGTCTGCATGCCCATCGCGTGGTAGCGGTCCCCCGCAGCGGCACCCGGGATGAACGCCTCCTCGAGCGCGGCGACATCCTCGTCGGGCAGCACCAGGTCGTCGGCCGCGACGTTCTCCTGCAGGTACGTGCGTCGCTTGGTGCCCGGGATGGGCACGATGTCGTCGCCCTTGGAGAGCACCCACGCGAGGGCCACCTGCGCCGGCGTCGCGCCGAGCGAGGCCGCGACGGTCGCCACGACCTCGACGAGTGCCGCGTTCTGCGTGGCGTTCTCCTCCGCAAACCGCGGCATGAACCGGCGCGTGTCGCTCTCCTCCAGCGTGTCAGGCGTGCTCACCTTCCCGGTGAGGAAGCCCCGCCCGAGGGGGCTGTACGAGACGAAGCCGATACCGAGCTCGCGGCAGGTGTCGAGGATCTCGCCCTCGGGATCGCGAGTCCACAGCGAGTACTCGGTCTGCAGGGCGGTGACCGGGTGTGTCGCGTGCGCGCGGCGGATCGTGGGCGCTGCCGCCTCGGAGATCCCGAGGTGGCGCACCTTGCCGAGGGTCACGAGCTCCGACATCGCGCCGAAGGTCTCCTCCACGGGGACCGTGCGGTCCACGCGGTGCTGGTAGTAGAGGTCGATGGTCTCGATGCCGAGTCGCTGCAGGGACCCGTCGCAGGCCTCGCGCACGTACTCCGGTCGCCCGTTGACGCCGAGCCAGCTGCCGTCAGGGTTGCGCTGGTTGCCGAACTTGGTCGCGATCACGTACGAGTCGCGGTTGCCGGCGATCGCCTTGCCCACGAGCACCTCGTTCGTGAACGGACCGTACACGTCGGAGGTGTCGAGGAAGTCCACGCCGAGCTCGAGGGCCCGGTGGATCGTGGCGATCGACTCGGCCTCGTCGCGACCCGCGTAGAAGTCGCTCATCCCCATGCACCCGAGCCCCTGCGCGGAGACCTCGAGCCCCTGTCCGAGTGTGCGTCGTCGCATCGCCCCTCCTTGTCGTCGTCCCGATCCTAGGGAGCGTCGCAGCGGCCGCTCGCGTGCCTGTCGCGCTTGCCGACCGGGGCTGCCGCCACTACGTTTCTGCCATTGGCAGGGGGGGCCAAGGTGCCCGGTCGTCCGCCCGCCTCGGCGGGCGGACGACCAGAGGCACTTCGGAGGGAACGATGGACCGACTGAAGACCCCCGCAGACCGCTTCGACGCAGTCGTCGGATTCGACTTCCCCGTCGTCAATGTGCCGGTCGCCGATCCGACCGGCGGGCCCCCGCTCGACCTCGCCGTCGTCGACACGGGACCCGGATCGTCCGGCGAGTCGGTCCTGCTCCTGCACGGCGAGCCCTCATGGTCGTTCCTGTACCGGAAGGTCATCCCTGTCCTGACGGCGGCCGGCCACCGCGTGGTCGCCCCCGACCTGATCGGCTTCGGGCGCTCGGACAAGCCCACCTCGCGCGAGGACTACACCTACGCGCGCCACGTCGAATGGGTGCGGGCGGCGCTGTTCGACTCACTGCACCTCGAGGAGGTCACGTACTTCGGACAGGACTGGGGCGGGCTCATCGGGCTCCGGGTCGTCGCCGAGCACCCCGGCCGGTTCCGGCGCGTCGCGATCGGCAACACAGGGCTGCCGACAGGCGAGGAGCGGCTCTCCGACGCGCTGCTCGCGTGGCAGCAGTACTCCCAGACCGCTGAGACGTTCGACATCGGCCAGATCGTCTCGTTCGGGTGCACGAGCACGCTCGACGAGGCGACCGTCGCCGCCTATGACGCTCCCTTCCCCGACGACACCTACAAGGCTGGTGCCAGGATCTTCCCGACGCTCATCCCCACCTCCGCCGACGATCCTGCGCACGGGGCGAACAAGGCGGCCTGGGAGGTGCTCTCGGAGTTCGCGCGGCCCTTCCTGTGCTGCTTCTCCGACGGCGACCCGATCACGCGCGGCGGTGACGCGAGATTCGTCTCGACCGTCCCAGGCGCGCTGGGACAGGCGCACACGACAATCGAGGGCGCGGGCCACTTCCTCCAGGAGGACGCGGGAGAGGAGCTCGGCCGCATCCTGGTCGAGTTCATCGACGCCACCTGACCGCACGGGCTCAGCGGGCGCCGCTCGCCTGCTCGTTGTAGGACGCGAGCACCGGGCCGGTCGGTCCGAATGCGATCCTCGTCACCGACGCGTTGGCGAGCCGCATCCGCACCGAGGCGATCGGATCCACGCGCAGGGCCCACGCGACGGCGACCTTGACCGGGGTCATGTGGGTCACGATCACGACGTCACCGTCCTCACGGCGGGCACCTTCCCCGGGCGACGAGAAGAGCTCCTCGAGCGCGCCCGAGACCCGATCGGCGACCATCTCGATCGACTCGCCGTTCGGCAGCACCGCAGCGGCGTCGGTCAGGTGCCGCTGCCAGACCGCGGGGTCCACGTCGGTGACGAGGGTCCCCTCGAGGTCACCGAAGTCCAGCTCGATGAACCGGGGGTCCACCACGGGATCGAGCCCGGTGCCGAGCAGCCCGGCGGTCTCCACCGCGCGGCGCAGCGGGCTCGTCCGCAGCGCCGCCACGGCGCCGAGCAGGGACGCCACCGATGCCGCCTGCGCGCGGCCGATCTCGTCGAGGGTGGGATCGAGCCGCCCGACGAAGCGGTGCTCCCTGTTCGCCGCCGTCCGACCGTGGCGGACGAGGATGAGCATCAGCGCACCAGCAGGCGACCGCACTCATCGCACACCTCGACGAGGCCGTCCTCGCCGTGGAGCAGGTGATCAGCGATCGCCGCGGGCACGGTCACCCGGCACCCGCCGCACCGCCCGTCGACGAGGCGGGCGGCGCCGACCCCGCCCGTGTGGCGCGCAGCCTGCTCGTACCGTGTGAGCAATCCCGCGTCGAGTGCCGCGGTGAGTCCGGGTCGCTCACCTTCGAGTCGGGCCACCTCGGCCGTTGCCGCGGCACGCTCTTCGTCGACTCGTGACGCGGCGGCATCGCGCGCGGCCATCGCAGCCCGCGCCTGCTCGCGCAGCGCCGCGTCGGCGTCCTCGAGCGGCTCAAGCTGCTCCAGCACCTCGAGCTGCTCGTCCTCGAGGGCTGAAGCCCGTTCAGCGAGGTGGGTGCGCTCAGCCTCCATCGCGGTCAGCTCGCGGGCGGCCCCGGTCGCAGCGGTGAGCTTGGCTGCGATGACCGCCGACCTGTCCCGGGCGGCCGAGGCCTCCTGGTCGAGCGAGGCCGCGCGTTCGTCGAGGGGCACACGCAGGGAGTCCAGTTCGCGCTTCCGCGCTGCCAGCGCTGCAAGCGTCTCGGACGCCTCCTCGTAGGTCGATGCGAACGGGGGATGCAGCGCCTCGTGGCGCGCGCGAACGAGCGCCTCGTCGTGGTCTGCAAGGGCAAGGAGTGGCTCGTTCATCGTCGCCACGATGCCACAGGATCAAGGCCGAAGCCTGCGGATGCCCGAAACCAATTGAGATGCCGATGTTCGCGGCATGGGAGAACAGTTTCGCCGAGCGGGGGCTGGTCGGGCACGTCAGACGAGGGGTATCCAAGGTTGGCACACTGATGCCCGTCGCAAAGAGCGCCCAGTCAGTCGCACGAATCCGCAACCGCGACAGGTTGAGGTCCGCGCGGGCGACGACATCCCGAGCTGCCGTCTCGAATTCCACGAGCTCACGATTGCCCGCTGACCCGTGCAGGTACGGTGATCCGGAGCGTCACGCCCGCGACGATGGCAGAACGCGTACGATCCGGATCAACAACTTCTGGATTGACCTGCAGGCCGACCAGCCGTGCGTCAGGAATCGGGAGGCATGCAAGTCACACGTGCAAACAGGGCCCGCCCGGGGACCGTGGGGCGCAACAGGATCCGGGTCATGACTGAAGCGGTGGCAGTCCTCGTCGCACTCGTGCTCCTCGCGTTCGGGCTCGACGTGCCTTCTGTCGCGAGCGCGTCCAGTGAAACGCCATCGAGCCCAACGAAAGTGACCGGATCGATCGGCAACACTGGGTGCAGCTACTCGATCACCGCCTCGTGGTCTGATCCCACCCCGGTTGCCGGGGACCTGAGCGGTTCGGTGCTTTGCGGATCAACGGCGTCGCTCTCCGTGACGGGATCGTGGGAGTCCGCCAACGTGACACTGAAGACCGTGGGAGGCACGCTTTACGGCCATACGGTCAGCCCCCAGACGGTGGACGCCGTGATATCGGACGACTACGACCCGACACTCGACCTTCCTGACTTCACATCCGAGTTCGCCGACGCCGCGCTCGTTCAGGCGCAGAGCACGATCTTCAAGAGCCCATGGACGTTCGGTCCCAGGTCTTTCGCGGGTGGCACATGCAGCTACACGCTCCAGGCGACCTGGTTGGGCGAGCCAACGAGCGGCACGCTGGCCGGGACGGTGGCATGCGGGACGGCGGCCTCGATCACGCTGACCGCCGACTGGGACGGCACGTCGAGCTTCGACGTGAGCGAGACCAAGGTGAGCTTCGGCAGCGTGACGGGGACGATCGCGGGTGTCGCCCTGCCGTCCGGCGCGATCACCCAATCGATCGATGTGCCCGTCGGGGGTGCGGATGACCTCGAGGGACTCGTCGATGGATTCGCCCAACAGGTGCCCGAGGCACTCGGTGAGTGGTTGGTGAGCAATGGTCCGCAGAGCCTGCTCGACGCCTTCCCAAACCCATCGCAGATCGCCGCCTCGGGAGACACAGTGGGCGGCATTCTGAAGAACCTCGACTCGTTGTGCCAGCAAACACTCAAGTACGAGGATCCGGTTCCGGACTGCCAGTTGCCCCTCATCAACGAGCCCGCTGGTGACACCGAGGACCCACCGTCGAATGCGACGCCCGGTCTCGACTCGATGGACGACTCCCAGGGCGGTGCCTGTCCCGAACTGGCGAACAACCCCCCTCCCAAGCTCTTCGTCGTCTGCGTGCCCGTCGGGCTCGCGGGTTCGTTCGACGCAGGGGACAAGAGCGTCATCGTGGTCCCCGGCGGGGCGATCCTGGCGGCCCCCGTTGGTGCGAGTCTCGGATCGGCAACCACGCCGACGATCACGACCAAGGGATCCATATTGGTTCTTGGAGGTGCGATCGAGGGGGTGAACCTCTCCATGACCGCGGCAAAGGACGTCGAGTTCGCGGGTGCCGATGTGTCGATGCTGGGCTCGCTCTCGATCAGTGCCGGTGGCGCGCTCTCGATCGGCGAGGTTGGAACGAAGGACGCGCTCGGTTTCGTGCCTTCGCTGCTCAACGACAAGGTCGACACCCAGACCGGCGACACCGGAACGGGGGCAAACGGAATCGCGGGCCTCTTCGCGACCGCGCTTCCCGCAACCACGACGCTCCCCGCGCAGCTGTGGGCCTCGAGGATCACCGTCAAGGCGGGAGCGATGACCGTCAGCTCCGGCGGGTCGATCTCGGCGGACGGGCTCGGTCAGGCAGGGGCTGCGTTCTACGGCCATGCGATCTATACGAGTGGGCCGTACACCGGTGCAGTCGCCGGTGGCGGCGGTGCCTACGCGAACTACGGCGGCAGCCACATCGGCTACGGCGGATGGCCGGTTGACGCCCCGATCTGGACCGACAAGACGTATGGTCCCGGCCCGCGAGGGCCCACGTTCGACAGCCCCTATCAGCCACACGAGCCGGGCGGCGGCGGCGGCGGCGGTTACGACTTCAGCGAAGGCTTCCCGGGAGGCGGTGTCATCACGATCAACTCCAGCTCGCTCGACCTCGCAGGCCAGCTCCTCGCCGATGGCGACAGCGACACGCAGGAGCACTGCGGCGGCGACGGGGCAGGCGGAGCGATCAATATCACCACCGGTACGTTCAGCGGGCACGGGACGGTGCACGCGAACGGGGGTGGTTCGCCCGAGGACTCCTGCGAGTTCGGCGGTTTCGGCGGTGGCGGCGCGCTCGCCATTCATTACACATCGGACACCTTCACGGGCTCCGAGCATGCCCACGGCGGCCTGCTGCCCGTGACCAAGGAGCCCGGGCTCAGCAAGGACTTCGGCGGTGCCGGCACGGTCTTCCTCCAGGACACGACCGTGGCCAAGCCCGCGAAACCGGCAACGGAGACATCGGGCGGCACGCTCATCATCGATGGCGACCAGCAGGACAGCTACCGCCCGACGAGCGAGTCAACTGATGTGTGGCCGACCGAGGACGGGACCCCGCTCCCTGACGGCTGGTCAAACAAGAGCGTGGAGCTCGAGATCACTGGCGACGCGCACGTCTACGCGACGAACCCGACGTTCGGCAAGATCGTCATCGCCTCGGACGGGGTCCTGAGCGCCGCGCCGCTGGCAAAGCGGCTCGTCGTGAGCGCCGAGGCCATCACGATCGAGAAGTCCGGCCGCATCGACATGAGCGGCCATGGGTACGCCGGCGGCACCGACGCAGATGGCGCATTCGGCATTGCGACGAGTCCACCGGGGACCACTCCGGCAGAGGCGAACCACGGCGGGTCGCACGGCGGCGCCGGAGGCACGGATATCGCGAGGCCCAAGGGCAACGCGGGAAGCACCTACGACAACCCCATGGACCCCGTCCTTCCGGGCGGCGGAGGCGGCGGCGGTTACGGGGACGACGACAATCGCGGATCGTACGGAGGCGGTGTGCTCCAGATCATTGCGCAGCAACTGACGAACGACGGCGTGATCTCGGCTGATGGGCAGGATGAGGACGGTCCAACGATCGCATTCCCGGTGCTGGGCCAGACCGAGGGCGCGAGCGCGGGGGCAGGCGGCTCCGTGCAGGTGCACGTCCAGACGCTCATCGGCAATGGGCCGATCGAGGCAGACGGCGGCAGTCTCAACTTGCCTCCGAGCGCGGGCATCGGTCAGCCCGATGCAGGGGGATTCTCCCAGCAGGACGGGTCGAACGGAGCCGGAGGTGGTGGTGACGTGCTCTTGGTCGCATCGGCGTCTCGCTCGTTCACAGGGCCCGTGACTGCGGCTGGTGGAGTCAATGTGACCAACAGGACGTCAGGCGGGCACGCTGGTCACGTGGTCCGGGTGCTGGGCACTCCCGTGCCGGTCGCAAAGCGCGCACGGGTTCGGACGGTTTCGCGTCACCGCAGCGGAACGCGAGGTCCACGATCAGCGGCAGTGAGGAACTGATCGGGCTCCTGAGACCTGTGCAGCCCCGGCACCTTCGGAATGCTCAACGCTGCCACGCCGTCACTGGATCGAGATTGAGGCGGGCGGCCTCCCGGAACGCTTTGCCCAAGCCATCGCGAAGCCCGGGCTCGCAGCGCTCCAGTGCCGCGTCGGGGAGGAACCAGTCGATCTCGCTGCTCTCCCCGTCACCGGGCGAGAAGCCGACCGGCTCGGCGACAAGCAGCCATCGGCAGTCATGATGCAGGTGGCCCCGCGGCCCGTCGTGGGTGTTGACGTGGATGAGGAGCGGCGGGGCGAGGTGGCGGGCGGCGATGCCGGCCTCCTCCTCGGTTTCGCGGAGCGCGGCCTGCGCCGGGTCCTCACCGGGGTCGACGTGGCCCCCCGGCTGCACCCAGATCCCCAGGTGCTTGTGGCGGTGCAGCACGATGCCCCGAGACGACAGGACGAAGGACGACGCGGTGACGTGCTCGGACTGGGCGGACTCGTCGAACGGACGGGCGAGCCTTTCCAGCGCGCCGATCGTCGCTGCGAGGTCGGCCGCCTCGCGCTCGCCGTCCGGCTCGACGAGACGGAGCTCGGCGATGAGCGCCGCTGCGCGCGGATCCTCGGTCACGAGGCGGTGATCGCCCGCACGCTCGGGGGGACCGAGATGGCGCCCGTCGCCATCGCGCCGTCGGTTGCGGGGACCGGAGCGAGGTACGTGGTGGCCGCGGGGACGTCGCCGGCCCACACAGCGGAGGCCTTGTCCTCGGGCTCGTCGTCCGTCGGGCCGGCGGACACCTTCGCACTGGCCTCGACAATGGAGATCGCGACGACGGTCGTGAGCGCGAGCTCGCGGTCGTTTGGCCTGCGCACCTCGGCGGTCCGTCCAGGAAGCACGGCATCGGTGAGCACGTCCAGCGCGTGCAGCCGCTCCACGGGGTCCTCCACGAGCGTCGCGGGCCCGAAGACGACGGCGCTGCGATAGGTGACCGAGCTCTCGAAGGCGGTCCGCGCGACGCGCAGTCCCTCGAAGGTCGTGAAGGCCGCGCACACCCGCGGCGCAGTCGTCATCGCGCGGAGCAGGGCATTCGACCGACTGCCATGCAGGTAGACGACACTCCCCTCTCGGGCGTGCAGGAACGGCAGCACGACAACCTCGGCGTCGCCGCCGAGGCTGACGCCCACGTGGCAGAACGACACGGCGTCGATGATGGCGTGCACGGTCTCGGTGTCGTAGCGCGCCTTCTCGGGAGCCCGCCTGACCCTCGTGCGGTCGGTCGGGCCGGTCACGCCCAGAGGTCCCCCGACATGAACGTGCGCGCCCGACCGATCACCTCGACGTGGTCCTCGAAAAGCGCCGCCGCCATCACACCGCCACGCCTCGAGACCTGTCGGACGAGCAGCTGGTCCTCGCCCGTGCGCGCCTTCCAGATCGGCGCGAGCGCGCACAGCGCCGAACCGGTGACCGGGTCCTCGCGGACGCCGAGTCGCGGCGCGAACACCCTGATCGTGACGTCAGCGTCGATGCCCCCCTCGCACACCGCGACGATGAGCGACGCGGGGACCAGGAACATCTCGACGGCATCGGGGTCGATGCCGCACAGTGCGTCGTACGAGTCGACGAGCGCGACCAGTGCGCCCGCCTCGGTCGTCCACGCGTGGTGCAGGGCGCCGAGGGCGCCGCCCACCGTGTCGAGCGGGACGTCGGCGATCTCGTGACGAGGCAGCTCGATCGTGAGCTGCCGCGGCGAGATCCGCCCGACGATCGGGCCGGAGCGGGTGGTGAAGACCTGCTCGGGACCCGAGACCCCGAGGTCGGTGGCGAGCACGTGGAGGGCCGCGAGCGTCGCGTGGCCGAACAGGTCGACTTCGACCGTCGGTGTGAAGCAGCGCAGGTCCCAGCCGTCGCGGGTCCGTCGCAGGAACGCGGTCTCCGAGACGCCGAGCTCGGCGGCGATCTGCTGGCAGTGCACGGTGGCGAGATCGCTCTCAAGAAGGACCACGACCGCAGGGTTCCCGCGGGCTCCCTCGCCGATGAAGGCGTCCACCCACCACATGCGCCTGCCGAAGTCGGTCGAGATCTCGGACATGACACGAGCCTGCCACAGCCCACCTCGGGGTCGGCGTAGGGTGCGGCGGTGCCCGTCCGCGTCGCGACCTTCAACGTGCACGCTGGCGTCGACGGCTGGGGACGCGAGACCCCGGTGGTCGAGGCGGCAACGTCGCTCGCGACCGACGTCCTGTTCCTCCAGGAGGCCTGGCGCAGCGACACCGTCGACCTCGCCGCTGCGATCGCCGATGCGACGCGCGGCACCGTCCACGCCGTCGCGCTCGCCACAGGCCAGCGCGCGACCGGAGGCACTGGGCCGGCCGCATGGGGCCCGCGATTCGGCGTGCTCCGCGCGGATCGGGGACTGTTCTTGGACTCGACGCGGCCGCTCGACAGTCGCCGCGCCGCCGTTCGGGCAGCAGCCCCGGGACTCGAGCCCGGCGAGTGGTGCATCGCGATCGTGACCTCGCTGCCCGTGCTCGCCTCGGATGTCGTGGAGCTCCGCCACCTCGCGAAGGACCGTGCGCGCAGGGCGCTGCTGATGGTGACCGTCGAGCACGAGACCGGCCCGCTCCGGCTCTTCGCCCTGCACGGCGCGCACCTCGGCCACGGCTCGATCGGCCAGTACCGCGAGCTCGCACGCGACCTCGGGGTCCTGTGCGCGGACGGGACACCGGCGATCCTCGGAGGCGACTTCAACTGCTGGGGACCGCCGCTGCGGGCGCTCCTGGGCGGGTGGCAGCAGGCGGGCCGGGGCCGCACGTGGCCCTCATGGCGGCCCCACAGCCAGATCGACCACCTCTTCGTCCACGGGCCCGTCTCGGTCGTCGGCGCCACGGTCGAGGACGTCCGGGCGAGCGACCATCGTCCCGTGACGGCGACCCTGGCGATCAGGGGCTCGTGAACCGTCGGCTGGCCGTCGCCGACCTGACGGCTACGTGAGCGCAAGTCCCCTGGTCTCTGGAAGCCTCCGCAGGAAGAACAGCACGGGCAGGCCCGGCAGGAACGCGGCGACCGCCGCCCAGGCGAGGGTCCCGGTCGCATCGGCGACCGCGCCGAAGATCGCGAGACCAACGAGCGCGCCCAAGACGCCCGCGACCCCGACCCACCCCGCAGCGCTCGCCCGCACCTCGCCGGGGAAGGACTCGGTCGTGAGCGCAGCTCCCGCCGGTGCGAGGACCGCCGCGGCGAGCACGCCCACCATGTAGCCGATCACGAACGCCGGGCGGCCTCCGGAATACGCCAGCAGGCTGGTGCCCGCGGTCGCGAGCACGCCGATCACGACCGTGGGGCGCCGGCCCCGTCGGTCCGCGAGCCGCCGGCCGATCAGCAGCCCGATGACACCGGTCACCGCAGAGAGGGTGACCACGAGCGCCACGACCTGCGGCCTGAACTTCAAGATGTTCTCCCCGTAGACGAACGCGAACCCGTTGGCCGGCCCGCTCACGGCGCCCACGGCCGCGGTGACGCCCATCACGATCGCGAGGCGTCCGCGCAACGCCACCGGGATGGCACCGAGGTGCGCGATGTGCGATGCCTCGTGGACGGGACCTCGGCTCTCGGGGATCCGCGGGACGAGGACGATCATGAGAAGCGCCGGCGCGAGCGCGCAGGCGAAGAGGATGCGGAATCCGTCGGGCCCGTGGAAGATGCCGTGGAGGATCGCCGAGCACCCGGCACCCACCGCAGCGCCCGCCGCGACGATCGTCAGCGCCGTCACGCGCAGGCGCGAACTCGTCAGCTCGGCGGTCATGACCTGGGCGAGCGAGCCGGCGGCCGTCAGGGCCGGTCGCGCCAGCGCGAAGAGCGCCACGAACCACCAGAATCCCGGGCTCAGCGCCGCCGAAGCAGTCACTAGCAACCCGGAGACCCCGCACACGAAGAGCATGCGGTGCCTGCCGACGCGGTCAGCCAGCGCCGACAGCGGCAGCGCGAGCAGCGAGGCGGCGCGCAGCACGCCGAGGCCGATCGCGATCGTGCCGCCCGAGAGGCCGGCCTGGGCGGTGAAGGTCTGCTGGTCCGTCACCGTGCCGAACGCCTTGGCGACCTGGCCCAGCGCCGAGGTCGCACCGAACTGCCCGAATCCCGCCGCCAGGGCGACGAGCCCGAGCGTCAGGATGAGCCGCCTCGTCGACAAGGCGGCCGGGGTCTGCACTCCCTGATCGTCGCAGGTCCGACCACGTCGCGTGGCGCCGGTAGGGTTGCCACGCCAAGGAGGTCGCGTGCCGTTCGACGTCGCCGACGCGTTTCGCGAAAATAGCGGGAAGCAGTTCGCACTGCATGCGGCACACCTCAACCCGCAGCTGCCCCGGGTGCTCAAGACCCTCGGCTTCGATCGCACCTACGTGCGCGGCGAGGGACCCTGGCTGATCGACGACCGCGGAGAGCGGTACCTCGACCTGCTGAGCGGCTTCGGCGTGTTCGCGCTCGGCCGCGGCCACCCGGGCGTGAAGGCCGCCCTGCATCAGGCGATCGACCTCGACCTGCCGAGCATGGTCCAGATCGACTGCGCCGTGCTGCCGGGCCTGCTCGCCGAGGAGCTCTGCCGCCGGAGCCATCCGGGCATCTCGAGGGTCTACTTCTGCAACTCGGGCGCCGAGGCCGTCGAGTCGTCGATCAAGTTCGCCCGGGCGTTCACCAAGAAGCCGAGGATCGTCTACCTGTCGCACTCGTACCACGGCCTGACGCTGGGCGCGCTGTCGGTGAACGGGGGCGGCGGCTTCAAGGAGGGCTTCGGTCCCCTCCTCGCCGACGTCGAGGAGGTCCCGTTCGGGGATCTCGTCGCTCTCGAGGTGGCGCTCGGCAGGGGTGACGTGGCCGCGTTCATCGCCGAGCCCATCCAGGGCAAGGGAGTCTACGAGGCGCCCCCCGAGTACTGGCGCGGCGCCGAGCGAGCGTGCCGGGAGGCCGGGGCCCTCTTCATCATGGACGAGGTCCAGACCGGCATCGGGCGGACCGGGACGTTCTGGTGCCATGAGCAGTTCGGCGTGGCGCCCGATTTGATCTGCGCCTCGAAGGCCCTGTCGGGCGGCTACGTGCCCGTCGCGGCTGTCCTCTCGCGAGACGACGTCTTCCGCGCTGTCTATTCGTCGATGGAGCGGGCCCTCGTCCACTCGACCACGTTCAAGCAGAACCAGCTCGCGATGGTCGCCGGCCTCGCCACCCTCGCCGCGTTCGACGACGAGGGCGTGGTCGAGCATGCGCGGGCCATGGAGGGGGTCTGGCGGGACCGGTTCGCGCCGCTCGTCGAGAAGTACGAGATGGTCAGCGACTTCCGGGGCAAGGGTCAGATGCTCGCGATCGAGTTCGGGCCCCCCTCAAGCCCGCGGCTCAAGCGCTGGTGGTGGGCCGCCGAGCGGATCCGCCCGGCGTTCTTCGCCCAGACGGTCGTGCTCCCCCTGTTCCATCGACACCGCATCCTCACCCAGGTGGCGGCGGACAATGTGAACATCATCAAGTTCCTGCCCCCTCTGACCATGGGTGCAGAGGAGATCGACCTCGTCGCCGCGGCCTTCGACGACGTGCTCGCTGACGCGCACCACGGCGGTGCGCTGCTTCGCGAGACGATGACCGCCATGGCGCGCGGGGCAGCGAGGCGACCGGCCCGGCACCGGACGCCGAGCCAGGTCCCATCGGCGCGATGACGACGATCGAGGCCGGTGACAAGGTCGTCGTCACCGGCGCCGGGGGTTTCATCGGCTCAGCGGTCGCACGTGCCCTGCACGCGAAGGGGGCCTTGGTCCGCGCGGTCGTGCAACCTGGCACCGAGGCGCTCGCATCCGAAGCGCTCGCAGGGCTCGACGCCTCCCTCGTGACGGCCGACATCGCTGATGCGGCGGGCCTCGACGGTGTCTTTGACGGGGCGCGCTTCTGCTTCCACATCGCTGCGCTGTACTCGTTCTGGCCGAAGGACCCGGATCCCTACTACCGGACCAACGTCGAGGGGAGCCGCAACGTCGTTGCCGGAGCGACGATCGCCGGCGTGGAGAGGATCTGCTACACCTCCTCGGTTGCGACCATCGGGCTCGAGTCCACGGGGAGCGGCGGCGAGGCCACCGAGGGCGACTACGCGCACGTCGAGCACCTCTTCGGCAACTACAAGCGCTCCAAGTACGTGGCGGAGCACGAGGTGCTGCGCCTCGCCGCCCAGGGCGCACCCGTCGTCCTCACCCAACCCACGTTCCCCGTGGGTCCCGGAGACCGCCGACCGACGCCGACGGGCAAGCTCGTCCTCGACTTCCTCAACGGGAGGATCCCCGGGTACGTCGACACCACGCTCAACGTCGTGCACGTCGACGACCTCGCCGCAGGGCACCTCCTCGCGATGGAGCGCGGGCGCCAGGGCACGAGCTACATCCTCGGCGGCGAGAACCTGACGATGCGTGCGTTCGTGGAGCTGCTCGCGTCGGTCACCGGGCTGCGTGCGCCAACCATCCGGGTCCCGAACTCAGTCTCGCTGCTCGCCGCGCGAGCGAGCGACCTCGTCGAGGCCGGCCTGCTGCGACGCGAGCCGCACGTCCCCCTCGAGGGGGCGCGCATGTCCGCCACCCAGATGCGCTACGACGACGCGAGGGCACGTGACGAACTGGGTTACGTCTCGCGGCCGGCTGTCGAGGCGCTGGTGGACGCGACTCGCTTCTTCCTCGACACAGGCAGGGTCGACGAGAAGCACGCCGCCGCGATCACCCTGCGTGGTGGCTAGGCCGCCGACACAGCATCCCGCTCGCGCCTTCGGGCCCATGAGCCGGTACATTTCTCCAATGAGCGACAACGAGTCGACATACCCGGATCCGGACGTCTCGGAGCACTTCCCCGAGAGCGACCACTGGATCTGGGCGGGCACGCACCGTCCACCGGTGCCGAAGCCGATGGCCGAGCTCATGACGAGGGATCGCGCGCCGACGTCCATCGACGAGCCGGAGCACCCCGCGGCGGCGTTCACCGCGCAGCGCCGGGCACTCACCCAGGCGAGCTTCCCCGATCGGGTGCTCGTGATCCCGACGGGCGGCCCGACGGTCCGCTCCAACGATACCGACTACCGATTCCGGCCGGGATCGGACTTCTTCTGGCTGACCGCGTGCGACGACGTGGACGGCGTGCTGGTCATCCACCCCACCTCGCACGTCAGCGTCGCGACCCTCTACCTCGAGGGCCGCAGGGACGCCAGCACCCACCAGTTCTACAGCGACGACCGGTACGGGGAGCTCTGGGTCGGACCTCGCCGCGGCCTTGCCGAGGCACGCCACCGCTGGGGGATCGAGACTGCGCCGCTCGAGTCGCTCGAGAAGGACCTCTTCGCGGCCGGGCTTGACACGGTGGCCGTGCTGCGGGGCTTCGACGGCGCCCTCGATGAGATGGTGCCAGAGACGGACACGGACGCGGCGCTCGCGGCGGCCCTCGCGGAGCTGCGCCTCACCAAGGACGACTACGAGATCGCCAGGCTCGGAGAGGCGGTGGATCTCACGATCCTCGGCTTCGAGGACGTGGTGCGCGCGCTGCCGACGGCTGTCGGGAAGAGCGAGCGCGTCGTCGAGGGCATCTTCCACCTGCGCGCACGGACCGGCGGCAACGATGTCGGGTACAACACGATCGCCGCCGCCGGCGCCCACGCGACGATCTTGCACTGGATGCGCAACGACGGCGCTATCCGGCCCGGCGAGCTCCTCCTCCTCGACGCCGGCGTCGAGGGACACGACCTGTACACCGCCGACGTGACCCGGACGATGCCGATCTCGGGGACCTTCACGACCGAGCAGCGCGAGATCTACGAGATCGTGCTCGCAGCGGCGGACGCGGGCATCGCCGCCGTGCGGCCGGGCGCGCTTTTCCAGGATCCGCACCGGGCTGCCAGCGCGGTGCTCGCCCAGGGCCTGTTCGACCTCGGCATCCTCAAGGTCGGCCCCGATGAGGCCATGCGCAAAGAGCTCCCGCTCCTCTACCGCTACATGCCGCACGGAACATCGCACATGCTCGGCATCGACGTCCACGACTGCGCCAACGCGCGACGCGAGATGAACAAGGGCGGTCACCTCGCTGCCGGCTACGTGCTCACCGTCGAGCCGGGCCTCTACTTCCAGCCCGGCGACCTGTCGGTCCCCGAGCGGTACCGGGGCATCGGCGTGCGCATCGAGGACGACATCCTCGTGACTGAGCGGGGATCCCGGAACCTGTCTGCGGCGCTCCCGAGGGGCCCTGACGAGATCGAGTCGTGGATGCGCTCGCTCTGGGCGCTGCCAGCACCCAACCTCGGCCTGTAGCAGTCCGATTTGCCTGGGGGCCTGCTAGTTCGTCGGCCCGCCGAGCCAGCCGCGCTTCTTGAAGAGGACCCCGAGGGCCACGACCGCCGCGAGTTCGAGGCCGATGCCCCAGATGGCGAAGGCCCAGGGCGACCGGATGTTGGTCACCAGGTACGCGAAGTTCTGACCGAAGAAGCCCGTGAGGAAGCTGAGCGGCAGGAAGATCGTGGCGATGATCGCCAGCTGCTTCATGATCAGGTTCAGCCGGTTGGACACCGTCGAGATGTGCGTGTCCATCACACCGGACAGCAGGTCCCGGTAGCCGTCAACGAGGTCGCTGATCCGGATCAGGTGGTCGTAGAGGTCGCGGAAGTAGGTGGCCGCGATAGGCGACGACCCCGGCAGCGTGATGATCCCCGCGGTCAGGGTCGCGAACATGTCGCGCTGCGGGGTCACCACCTTGCGGACGGTGAGCAGTTGGCGCTTCATCTGGAAGAGCTCGCCCAGCTGCGCCTCGGTCGGCTGCTTCAGGATCTCGTCCTCGAGCTCGTCGATCCGGTCGTCGAACGTCGAGAGCACCGGGAAGTAGGAGTCGACCAGGGCATCGACGACCAGATAGACGAGCGCGTTCGAGGGGCTCGATGTCACCGACAGCGGATGCTGGGCGATCCGGTGGCGGACCTGCTCGAGCGAGACGCAGGTGCCCTGGTGCAGGATCACCACGTACCGGTCGCTGAAGAAGATGTGGACCTCCTCAGTCCCCTGCAGCCCGTCGAGCGCGCCGTGGACGACCATGTAGTCGTAGCCGTCGTACTCGTCGATCTTCGGCCGCTGCCCGAAGTGATCCGCATCCTCGACGGCCAGCGGATGGAACTTGAACACGTCGGCCAGCAGGCCCTGGATCTCGTCGGGTTCCTCACTGGCATCAGCCTCGATCCAGAAGAAGGCCGATCCCGACAGGGCGGCGGCAGCCGCCTCGGCCGTCAGCTCGACAGGGGGACCGTCCGTCGTGAGCGTCCCGTGCACATGTGAAGTCTGCCGAGTGCGCAGCGCGATCCCCGGGATGCTCATCGAGGCGCCGTCACTACGCTCGTCGCGTGTACCTGGTCACAACCGAGCGGTTCGAGGAGTTCATGGCCGAGGCGCTTGCCGACATCCCCCCGCATCTGGCGAACGAGATCGAGAATGTGGCCTTCTTCGTGGAGGACGACGCCGACGGCCGCAGCCTCTTCGGGCTCTACGAGGGCATCCCCCTGACGAAGCGCGGCCCGCTCAGCTACAACGGGGTCATGCCCGACCGGATCACCCTGTACCGCAACGCGATCTGCAGTCGCTGCGACACCGAGGACGAGGTCCGCGCCCAGGTGCGCAAGACGATGCTCCACGAGGTCGCGCACCACTTCGGGATCGGCGACCCGCGACTCGAGGAGCTCGGTTGGGCGTAAGGGGTCCGTAAGAACCTCCACCGAGTTCCCTGATCGTGCACGTGTGAGGGCCTTGGCGAGGATCTCGCACGCCGGTCGATGGCTACCATCCGCGACGTGTCGGCGCTTCTGGACCTGTCGAGCGTGCCACGCGCCCGCGAGACTGGCGGAGCCGATCACGCCTCAGACTGCGCGGCGCCGTGACGAGGTCGCGATCGAGCGGCCGATCGCGTCGGCGGCGCTGGCCGAAGGTGGCCGTGATCCTGCTCCTGGTCCTGGTCCTCGCTGCGGCTGCGGTTGCGGTCGTCGCCGAGCGCGCCATCACCGATCGTCGGGACGCTGGGCAGCCCCTCGATGCCGCGTACTTCGCCGCCGGCTCGTGCGAGTCGTTCGCGCCGACCGCCGGGAACCGGCACCTCACGGTCTTCCTCGACGCCGGGCACGGCGGCATCGACCCCGGTGGCGTCGGGAGCACGTCCTCGGGGACGGCGATCGCCGAGTCGACCCTCACGCTCCCGGTGGAGCTCGACGCAATGGCACTGCTCCGATCCGACGGCTACCGCGTGGTCGTGTCGAGGACCACCCAGACGACGGTGCTGCGCCTGACGCCGGCCGACGTCGACGGAAGGCTCCTCACCCTCATCGGCGCGCACGACGACGTCGCGGCCCGCGACGTCTGCGCGAACCTGGCGAGGGCGAATGTCCTCGTCGGGATCTACTTCGATGCGGGCGGGTCGCCCTCGGACGCGGGCAGCCTCACCGCGTACGATGCCGACCGCCCCTTCTCCCAGCAGAGCCTGCAGCTCGCCGACCTCGTCCAGCACGACGTGGTCGCCGACCTCGACGCGCAGGGGTGGCAGATCCCCGACGACGGCGTCCAGGACGACACCCAGCTCGGCTCCTACGTCGGCTCACCCTCGTCGGGGGGAATCGCCGCCGGGGCCGCCGCCTACGACCACTTGCTCCTCCTCGGACCCGCGGCCCCCGGGTTCTTCACGACCCCGAGCCAGATGCCCGGCACGGTCATCGAGCCGCTCTACCTCACCGACCCGTTCGAGGGCACGATTGCGGCCAGCGCACTCGGGCAGCACGTGATCGCGAGAGGCATCGCCAGCGCGGTCGAACAGGACCTCGGCGGCTAGGTCCGCGGCCCGGTGAGGACGACCTGCTCGACGGCCGCGGCGACCGCCGTGACGACGCTCGGGTTGAAGACGGTGGGCACGATGTACTCGGCGGTGAGCTCCGTTGCGGTGACGACGTCGGCGATCGCCCTGCCTGCTGCGATCTCCACCTCCTCAGTGACCTTCTTGGCACCGGCGTCGAGGAGGCCGCGGAAGATGCCGGGGAAGGCAAGCACGTTGTTGATCTGGTTCGGTTCGTCACTCCGACCGGTCGCCACGATCGCCGCGTAGCGCCGGGCGATAACGGGGTCGATCTCGGGGTCGGGGTTCGCGAGCGCGAAGACGATGGCGTCCGGCGCCAGGAGCTTGAGGTGCTCCTCGTGGACGAGGTCGGGGCCGGAGACGCCGATAAGGATGTCCGCACCGGCCATCGCGTCGGCGAGCGAGCCGGTTCGCCGCTCGACGTTGGTGTGCTCCGCCAGCCACCGCCGGTCCTCGTCGAGGCGGGTGTCGGTCTCGTCGATGATCCCGTTGCGGTTCACGCCGATGATGTCGCCGATCCCCTCGGCGAGCAGCAGCTTGCTGATCGCCACTCCGGCAGCGCCGACGCCGAGCACGACTGCCCTGACATCCTTCATCTGCTTTCCCACGACGCGCAGCGCGTTGAGCAGGGCTGCGAACACCACCGTCGCCGTGCCGTGCTGGTCGTCATGGAATACCGGGATGTCGAGCAGTTCGCGGAGGCGCGCCTCCACCTCGAAGCACCGGGGTGCCGAGATGTCCTCGAGGTTGATCCCGCCATAGACCGGGGCGATGCACTCGACGATGCGGACGATCTCGTCGACGTCCTGGGTCGCCAGGCATACGGGCCACGCGTCGATGCCCGCGAAGCGCTTGAACAGCAGGGCTTTGCCCTCCATCACCGGCAATGCGGCCTCCGGCCCGATATTGCCCAGCCCGAGGACTGCGGAGCCGTCGGTGACGACCGCGACCGAGTTGCGCTTGATCGTCAGGTTCCTCGCGACGGACGGGTCCTTCGCGATGGCCATCGAGATGCGCGCCACCCCGGGCGTGTACGCCATGGACAGGTCGTCGCGCGTCTTGAGCGAGACCTTCGGCTCCACGGAGATCGTCCCGCCGAGGTGCAGGAGGAACGTCCGGTCGCTCATCGCCACGACGTGCGCGCCATCGACGGACTCGACAGCTGTGCGGAGCCGCTCGGAGTGGCCGTCGTCCGTCGCGTTGCACGTGAGGTCCACGATCATCCGCTTCGCGTTCGGCTCGACGACGTCCAGCGCGGTGACCGCGCCGCCGGCGTCGCCGACCGCGGTCGTGACCGCGCCGATGCCCGAGGCGTGATCGAGCTCGACGCGCATGGTGACGGAATAGGAGGCGCTGGGAACACTCATGGCGTCGAACCTACAGCGTCCCGCGGAGGGGCACCCGAGGTGGGGCTCCGACCACGCTGCGGCGGCACGCCGGCGACCGGCGGCTCACGTCCGCTCCCTGGCCAGAAATGCGGCGGTCAGGCGGCTCCCGATGTTGAGCGTGAAGACGAACACCATGAGCAGGAGCGCCGCCCCCCACGCAACCTGGACGAGCTCGGCGGACGGCTGGCTGGAGTCGTTGTAGATGACCAGGGGCAGCGCGTCCATCGGCTTCGTCGGGTTCCACTGCAGGTACTGGTTCCCGAAGATCGTGAGCAGGAGCGGCGCGGTCTCGCCGATGCCGCGGGCGATGGCGAGCAGGACGCCGGTGATCACCCCGGGCAGCGCCGTCGGCAGCGTGATGCGCCGGTCGAGGGTCGCCTCGCGCGCGCCCAGGGCAAGCCCCGCCTCGCGAAGGTCCGGATCCACGTTCCGGAAGGCTGTCTCGCTCGCGCGAATGATCACGGGCAGCATGATGAGCCCGATCGCGAACGCGCCTGCGATGCCGCTGTACTGCTCCCCGTCGTTGCGCACGATGGCGATGTACCCGAAGATGCCGATCGTGATGGACGGCACCCCCGTCATCACGTCGGCGGTGAACCTGGTGCCGTAGGCGAACCTTCCCCCGGACCCCGAGAGGAAGAGGCCCGCGCCCAGCCCGAGCGGGACGGACACCGCTGTCGCGATACCTCCGATGACGAGGGTGCCGACGATCGCGTTCCACACTCCGCCGCCCTCGATCCCCTCGGGGACGGTCACCTGCGTGAAGAAGTCCGCATTCCATGCCGGGAGTCCCTTGATGATCACGTAGATGAGGACACCCAGCAGCGGCACGATCGCGATCGCGAGGAAGGCCCAGCAGAGCCCGACCTGGATCCTCGATGCCAAGAGCCGGCGCTTCAGTGTCGCCGTCGCCGTCGACTGGACCAGCTGGCGGCGGGCCACCATGGGGTCCACCATGGCCTCGAACGGGTCGGCGGTCATGCCACTGCCACGGATGCGGCACTGCTGCGCGACGTCGATCGCACGAGCACCCGCGCGAGCGCGTTCACCACGATGCCGATCACGAGGAGCACGAGAGCCGCGGCGAACAGGACGCTCAGCTCGGTCCCCGACGCCTCGCCGAACTGGTTGACGATGAGCGAGGCGATCGTGGCGGAGCCGGACTTGACTGAGTGCACGATGTAGTTCGAGTTTCCGATCACCAGCGCCACCGCGACGGTCTCTCCAAGTGCGCGTCCTGTCGCCAGCGTGGCGGCTCCGAGGATCCCCTTGCTCGAGCCCCGCACGACGACCCGGCGCAGCGTCTGGGACCGCGTGGCTCCAAGTGCGAGGGCAGCCTCGACCTGGTCCTCGGGGACCGCGGCGATGACATCACGCGAGATCGCCGTCATGGTGGGGAGCACCATGATGAACAGGATGATCCCGGCGAGCAGCAGCCCGACCCCCTCGTTCGGGCCATTGAAGAGCCCGGTCCATCCGAAGGCCGCCGTAAGGAAGGGTTCGAGGCGGTCCCGCACGATCGGCGCGACGACGATGAGCCCCCAGAGGCCGTAGACCACGCTCGGGATCGCCGCGAGCAGCTCGACGGCGGTCGAGAGCGGCGGTCGCACCTTGCGCGGGACCAGGTACGCCAGCGCGATCGCGGTCCCGAGACCGATCGGGATCGCGAGGACCATCGCGATGGCGGTCGTCTCGAGGGTTCCGAGGATGAAGGGCAGCAGTCCGTACTGGCCGAAGGCAGGGCTCCATGTCTTGCCCACGATGAACGAGAAGCCGAGCTTCGAGAACGCGGGCCGCGCCTGGATCGCGAGACTCACGACGAACCACGCCGTCACGGCGCCAAAGGCAGCCGCGAGGATCCCGAGCGCCACCTTGTAGGTCCGGTCTGCCGGGACGAGGCGGCGCCGCAGGGTCCTCGGGGCCATGGCCATTGGTCGCTCGTCAGGCACGATCGAAGCCCTCGGTCAGCTGGCGAGCAGCGACGTGCCCGACGGCCCGGTCACCTTCATCAGGCTCGCGCGGTCCGAGGCCTGGATCGCTTGGGGCAGTGCGACGTAGCCGAGCCCCCTTGCCTGGCGCTGGCCGCCGCCCGACTGGGTCGTCCAGTCGAGGACCTTCACGATCGCGCCGCCGGTCGCGGCGTTGGTCTGCTTCATGAGGAGGATGGCCCAGCTGTACCCCGCGATCGGATAGCTCGCAGCGCCGGCCTCGTTCACGATGGAGAAGTCCGTCGGCGTGACATGGTGCGCAGCGGAGGCGTCCGAGGCGACCGTCACGAGCGAGGGCTGCACGAACTTGCCTGCCGAGTTCTCGACCGCGGCGTTGGTGAAGTTGTTCTGGAGCGCGTACGCGAGCTCGACGTAGCCGATCGAGTACGGCGTGGACTTGATGCTCGCTGCCACCCCCGAGTTCTTGGGTGTCGCGACGGCGGATGCCGGCCACGCGGGCGTCTTGCTCGTACCGATCGACGACGCGAAGGACGTCGACACCGCGCTCAGATAGTCCGTGAAGATGTAGGTCGTGCCGCTGCTGTCGGCCCGCACCTCGGCGGTGATGGCGTGCGCCGGGAGCGAGACGCCCGGGTTGAGCACCGCGATCTGGTGGGCGTTCCACTGCGTGATCGTCCCGTCGAAGATCCCCACGAGCGTCGACCCGTTGAGCTTGAGCCCGGACTTGACCCCAGGCAGATTGTACGAGAGCGCAACCCCTCCCAGGATGTCCGGTATCTGCAGGACCGTCCCCTTGGACGCCGGGACCGCGGCCAGGTCAGAAGCCTTCATCGGGACGTCGGATGCCGCGAAGTCGACGCTGCCCTGCTGGAAGTCGGTGATGCCCGTCCCGCTGCCGACACCCTGGTAGTTGACCTGCACCTTCGAGTTCTTCCCGGTGTAGTCGTAAAAGGCGGCGGTGAAGAAGGGCTGGACGAAGGTCGAGCCCGCGGCGGTGAGCGTCGCCGGCGCCGCCTTCAGGTCGACCGCCAGCTGGGAGTTCGTGTGGGGAGTCGTCGTCGGGGTGCTCGACCCGGAGCTGGACGAGCACGAGGCGAGCACGACCGCGGCAGTGAGGGCGAATGCCCCGACGTACAGCGGTGTCCAGCGCGAACGGGAGACCTTGGACTGCGGCATGGTGGACACTTCCTTCTCGCGGCCGGCTGTTCGCAGAACAGCCGCTACACCCGCATGGGCGGATTGTGCACTCGCGCGATCGCAATCACGCAAGGCCGTGCGGTCCAGAGCCTCTCTTCCAGTATCGCGGCGGCACCCGCCGTCGTGTCGCGATTCGCCTGCAGCTCACATCGTTGACTCGGTGGGGTGAAGTCGAAAAACGGACGCCTGATCAGGGATGACGCCCGGGCACGTGCGAAGCGCACCGAACCGTCACACAAAGACCATCTGCGCTGGCTCGGAAGGGCTAGTCGGCCGTCTCCGCGTCGGCCATGATCAGCCGAGGACCCGATGGCCAGTCGAAGTACCGCCATGTCCAGTTGATGAAGACGCGCAGCCGGTTCCGGAACCCCACCAGGTAGAAGAGGTGGAGGCTCATCCATGCGAGCCACCCCATCGTCCCCTTGATGACCGGACCCGACGGCAGCTTCGCGACGGCGGAGCGCCGTCCGATAGTGGCCATGATCCCCTTGTTCCTGTAGACGAACGGTGTCGTTGGGCGGCCTTCGACGGCATTGAGGATCTGGGCCGCGCAATGGCGACCTGACTGGATGGCGACGGGCGCAAGCTGCGGGCACACGCCGTCGGCCTTCCCCGTGGGCACCGCTGCACCGTCCCCGACGGCCCAAACGTTTCGATGCCCCGTGACCGAGAGGTCGCTGGCAACCGAAACGCGGCCCGCCGGTCCGGGAGCCGCGCCGGAGTGGTCGGCCATGGTCCCCGTGGCGGTCACTCCGGCGGCCCAGACAACCGTCCTCGTCTCGATCTGCTCGCCACTCGCGAGCGTCACGCTGTCGGGCCCGACCTCGACGACGGACTCGCCGAGGCGGATCTCGACGCCCTTCCTCGAGAGCGCGCGCTCCGCGTAGGTGCTCGCCGACCTCGGGAACCCGTTGAGGAGCCTCGGGGCGACATCGAGGAGGATCACCTTCGTCGTGGACGGGTCGATCCGGAGTCGGTCGCGGCGGATGCAGACCTCGAGCAGCTCGAGGACCGCGCCAGCGGTCTCGACGCCCGTGGGACCTCCGCCGACGACGACGAAGGTCAGCGGCGCAGCGCCACCGGTTCCCTTGACGTCGGCTGCCTCCAGCGTGAGAAGCAGATGGTTCCGGAGCCCCCTGGCGTCGGCGAGTGTGTACAGGGGCATGGCGTTCTGCTCAGCGCCGGGGACGCCGAAGAAGGCCGCCGTGGCTCCGCACGCGAGGACCAGATGGTCGAAGGCGAGCTCATCGCCATTGCTGAGCGCCACCGTCCGTCGCGCGTGATCGACTCCGACAGCCCGGCCGTGCCGGAAAGTGACGTTGGTGCTCTTTCCGAAGATGGTCCGGATCGGGTAGGCGACGTCGGCCGGCTCGAGGCCGGCGGTGGCCACCTGGTAGAGGAGCGGCAGGAACGTATGGAAGTTGTGCTGGTCGACGATCGTGACATGCACTGGTGTGCCGGCGAGCTTGCGGACTACCTGAAGGCCGGCGAACCCGCCGCCGATGACCAGAACCTCGACAGGCGCGGCGTCCCCTGCAATTGTCGGTTCACCTACCATCGCGTCGTGCACAGCATCGCGATCATACGGCGGCCGGCACCTGCGGGCGGAAGCTGCTGACCCTGGCGCGTCCGCTGATCGGACCGTCTACGTTCCTTCCGAGGCCGCAGTCGTGAACGTCGAAGGGATGGCTACGCAGGCTCCTGTCATTCTCAGTGCGCAGCCCCACAGCGATGGGTCGATACTGTTCGTCTCGCCGGGTGGTCACGTGCCGATCCTCGTTACAGCCACATGGGTGCGCGACCACTGCGGGTGCCCCGAGTGCCTGCAACCGAACGGGCAGCGACTCTTCGACGTGTCGAACCTCCCGGAGGATCCGCGCGTTGAGAGGTCGGAGGTCGTCGACGGCAGGCTGTTCACGACCTTCCAGCCCGACGGCCACATCGCGATGCTCAGTCCGAGCAGAGTCGACCTGCTGCTCGAAGACTCGACGTTGCCAATGCGGGCTCGAGGGCAATGACCGAGATGCCGCGAGAAGGTAAGAGGGTCACCAAGCATCCGGTTCCGCAACCGATGTCGAGGACGCTCGTTGCTCCGAACTCTTCTATGAGTTTCGCGCACACCTCAAGATCCGACCGATCTGGATCGAGGACGTCGTAGAGACTCGCGAGGAGTTCGGCCCCAAACAGCACATCGGCCGCGGGACGAGGCCCGGTGTGGGCGTTGCCCTCAACCCGGCCATCAGGCACGACGAAGGGCTCCTAAGATTAGGGATATATATCGTTATATCAACTGTATATACTCACGTCATGAGCAAGCGTCTGGTGGACATCGATGATGCGACCCTCGAAGCAGCGCAGGCGGAGTTGGGGACCGTGACGATCAAGGCGACGGTCAATGAGGCCCTTCGACTCGCAGGAACACGGCGAGCAGAAGTCGTCCACGAGGCGCTTGGCCGCCTCGCTGCCGCTGCTCCTTTCGAACGAGACGACGCGTGGCGCTGACGCACGTCGTCGATACGAGCGTGCTCACTCGGCTTGGCGCCGTGCGGGTCCGCGAGGTCATCGAGCCCCTCGTTGAGGCCGGCTGCGTTGCGAGAGCCGGGGTCACCGACCTGGAGGTGGGCTATGCAGCTCGAGACGCGAAGGAATGGGTCGAACTCTTGGGCGCGTTGTCCGTGCTCGAGCTCATCGAATCGACGTCGACACACTTCTCTCGGGCACGCCAGGTCCAGCGGATGCTCGCGAAACGGCGCCTGCGAGGACGCAAGTTGCCCGACCTGCTTATCGCCGCAGCCGCAGAGGAGCGCGGACTCGTAGTTCTGCACTACGACGTTGACTTCGACGTCATCTCAAGCGTGACGGGGCAGGCGGTCGAATGGATTGTTGCCCGAGGTTCGATTGACTGAGCACGGCGGGGACCGGCGCAGCTTCTCGAGCCACTCTCCCGGCGAACCAGGGCACCATTTGCATCCGCTCGATTTCGGCACGTTGCGGTAGGTCAGCCAGTGAAGGAGGCACGAAGTTCAGCGACAACCAGGCGAGCCTGACGGGTGTGTCCGTGCCGGTAGAGGACGTTCCGCAAACACGCTCGGGGTTTGAACAAGCCACATTTGCTAGTCGAGCGATGTGCGCCCAGGACGGGCCGCTCATCAGGCAGATCGATGTGATTTCGACAACGAGTGGAGGTGATGCGACTTTGTTCAAACCCAACACAACCAGGACCTTCGGCCTGGCGCGGCAAATAGCAATTCGCGCGACTGACGGCCGAAGCACCTGCTGGGCGACCCGTGCAGGAGAAGGTAGACGGAATTAGCGTGCTCAAGAGCCTCCCAGTGTTTCGCGCGGAGGAGGAGGAGTTGTCATGTCGGAATCGAGCACGGACTCGCCGGGCTGGCTGGGAGTTGACGAAGGCTGGGGTCGCAAGGCCGTAGATTTCTCGACATTGAGCGAGCCGGGTAACTGTCGGGAATACGTCGCCCTCCATCACCGGCTTGGCGTCGACGCTGGCTGTCGCCTTCTGGACGTTGCCTGCGGGTCTGGATTAGCCATCGAGTTGGCTCGACTTCGGGGTGCCATTTGCTCGGGCATCGACGCCTCGTCGAGGCTGATCGCTATAGCTCGGTACCGGAGCCCTGAGAGCGATATCCGAGTGGGAGATATGCACGACCTCCCCTGGAGTGACGAGACCTTCGACGTCGCGACGAGCTTTCGCGGCATCTGGGGCACGACACCCGATGCTGTCACCGAGATGGGACGTGTTCTGCGACCTGGAGGTCAGATCGGACTTACCGTCTGGGGGCACCTCAAAGCTTCGTCAGGCGCATGGGTACTCGCACCGTTTCGACTGGCTGCCCCAGCAAAGGTTGACAATCAGGCGGCCATGGTGTCCCTGGGTCGCCCGGGCGCTGGCGAAAGTCTTTTGGAGTCGTGCGGCTTCATTGACGTCGAGCGAATCGAAGTTCCGTTTGCCTGGGAATTTCCGGATCCCGAGATCTACGTACGGGCGTTGGCTTCAACTGGTCCGGCCTACGAGGCCATCCAAAACGTCGGTGAGGACGCTTTTCGAAGTGCAGCGCTTGAACAAGCTCGGCTGCAGGTCGTCGAAGGCGTACCTCTGAGAGCCGAAGTCAATGTCGTGGGCTATCTCGCCCGTAAGCCTTGAGGATTGGAGTTGTGATGACCGGTACTTTTCTCTCACCGGCAAGAGAGACGCCGCAGGCTCAAGCTCTTTACGACGAAGACACAGCGGACAGCGGCTACGTGTGGAATGTATCGCGGCTATGGGCTCATCAGCCTGAGACCGTCAATCGGCTTTTCGATTTGATGTCAGATGCATTCCGGCCAAGCGGATTGAGTTTTCGCCAGCGAGGAATTCTGGTCACTGCCGCGGCATCGACTCTCGGTGATTCGTATTGCTCTCTGGCATGGGGCGGAAAGCTCGCTGGCGCGACCGAACCAGATCTGGCGGCATCCGTACTGCGAGGTACTGACGACGAACTGGACGAGCAGGAACGAGCCATGGCTGCCTGGGCGCGCAAAGTTGTCAGGGATCCCAACGCGACGACTTCGGCCGATGTCGAGGCGTTGCGAAGTTCCGGGCTCAACGACGAACAGATATTCGCAATCACAACCTTTGTTGCCTTGCGCGTGGCCTTCTCGACCGTCAACGACGCCCTGGGGGCACAACCAGACCCTCAACTTGTCAAGAGCCTTCCAAATGAAGTTGTTGAAGCTGTCACGTACGGCAGGCCCGCTTCACCTGACAACAACCGAGACTGACGCTCGAGTCGGGCACACCTCAGACGCGACCTCACTGTGTCGCTGGTCCACTCCCGTAGCGATGAAACGCTGTTCGAACCGCTTCAACATCGGCTCCTCTCTTCCCGGTCGGGCACGACCACTTGCTGTTAAGTACCCTTCCCTTGTTGACTAGCCCTCGAGCTGACGGTGGATGCTGGCTGAGGAAGGGACAACATGACGCACGAGAATGCGCACCAGGTGAAGCGCGGCGAAGCCATCATTCCCGATTCTTGGAGAGAGTTCTACAACGAGACGCGCGTTCCTGCCGCCATCAAGATTGACAATCTCCTGCGGTTGACGGGACACACCGGCGAAACTTCCGATGGAGCATTCTCGGACGACGCCGAAGTTCAAATCCGACAGACCTTTCAGAACATCGCAGTGACGCTCTCTGAAGGGGGTTCCAGTTGGGAGAGCGTTGTCGAGATCAACTCGTACCACGTCGGGCTCCAAAAACAGGCGAGCAAACTGCTCGAAGTTGCGAGCGAGTTCCTTTCAGATCCCTTTCCCGCGTGGACAGCCGTGGGAGTGACTGAACTCATTCTGCCGGCTGCAGTGATCGAGATCAGTTGCGTCGCGAGGCTAGACGAGTAGCCGACTCCGACCCTAGCCGAGTCCGGGCGCCTTACCGGCGAGGTGCAGCACCTACAAAGGTGCCTCGTTCGGCGCTGCTCCGGTCGCTGTCGGGGTTCGAACGAGCATCATTTGCTGAGTTGAGCGATCGGAATGGAGAGCGGGAACATCAGCCTGACCTGCGGCAATGTTGTAAGAGTGACAACGGTGGTGGAGGTAACGGGACTATGTTCGAACCCCTTATCTCCAGTATTTGGCCTGATCAAAGGCTAACTCGTAAGCCCTGACCGGCTTCATCGTTGTCGCGAAAACGACCTGGAGGTCGATTGGCGACTTTCGAGCGGAGGCTCTTCTGCCAAGAGGGCCGTTGACTTCCCGTGAGAGACATGCTCTAATCTTGTCCTATGGCAATAGGACAATGGCGGCGGATGTGTTGTCAGAGCAGGTTCCTCCCCGGCTGGGAGCAGTAGTCCGGTGTCGCTGATCGAGTTCCGGCTCGACCCCGCCTCAGGAGTGCCGACTTATCTTCAACTTGTCCATCAGGTCGAGCACGCGCTGCGACTCGGCTACATCAAGCCGGGCGATCAGCTCCCGAAGGTGAGAGATGTGGTCGCCTCACTCGCCATCAACCCGAACACGGTGTCCAAGGCATACCGCGAACTGGAGACCAAGGGCCTCATTTTGGGGCGCCCAGGCCAGGGCACGTTCATCTTGGCCACCCTCAGCCAGGTCGCACTCCCCGAGCTGGCCGGATTTCGTCGTTCCCTGCGGAACTGGCTAGCCAAGGTCGACGCGGGGGGGCTCGACGAGAGCGGGATCGCGGCGCTTGTCGCCAGTGAACTCCGGGACTTCTATGGCCGCCGCGACGGTTCGAGTACCCGCGTTGGCTCGGCCGACGAGGACGTCGAGGGCGCCGCATGAACGTCATCGAGGCGAGCAACTTGAGCAAGCGCTACGGCAGCACGCATGCGCTTCGTGAATGCACGCTCGCCATCCCCGCCGGTCACGTGACCGCGCTGGTCGGTCCGAACGGCGCCGGCAAGAGCACGCTGTTGAACCTGGTAGTCGGACTCTTGGCGCCATCCGAAGGGAGCCTCAGTGTCCTCGGCAGTTGTCGACCCGGCTCCCTCGCCGCCCTGGACGGTATCGCGTTCGTCGCCCAGGACACGCCTCTCTACAAGAACGTGTCAGCTGCCGACATGCTGCACCTGACCCGCAATCTGAACCGGCACTTTGACTGGACCTACGCCGAGGCCCGGCTCGGTGAGTTGGGGATCCCACTCAAGCGCAAGGCGGGCAAGTTGTCGGGTGGCCAGCAGGCACAGCTCGCATTGACCCTGGCGCTGGCCCGACATCCGAAGCTGCTCGTACTTGACGAACCCGTGGCGATGCTTGACCCGATCGCCCGACACGACTTCATGGCAACCGTGCTCGTGGCGGCGGCCGAAGACGGCGTGTCGGTCGTGCTGTCCTCGCACGTACTCGCCGAACTCGAACGCTCAGCGGACTACATCATCTTGATGTCGCAGGGCAAGGTACAAGTCGCCGGCGAGGTCGACGACTTGCTCGCGGGCCACCGCATTCTCTCTGGCCCGGCCGCCGATGCCGCTGCGTACACCGAACTCCCAGTTGTCCACGCGCGTCAAGGCGAGGTGCAGACACACCTGCTCGTCCGGACATCCATGGACGATCGTGTCCCCCGAGGTTGGGAGTCGCATCCGGTCGGTCTCGAAGAGCTCGTTCTTGCTTACCTGCGCGAACCCGACGCCTCGGCGCTGCCCGGTCCGCTCCGCAGCTCGGTCATCGATGCCTCGGAGGCGAGGAGATGACCGCGATGATGGCGCCCGCCGTATCTCCACGTAGCAAGGAGGTCGCGAGCCTGCGGCCGCTCCCGTGGCGACGGATGGCCTGGGTCACCTGGCGCCAGCACCGCGCCGCACTGATCGGCCTGGTGGTGGCGCTGGCCGCGATCGCTGCGTACACGTGGACGGTCGGCCTGCAACTTCACCACGCCTATGCCGCCCAACTCGCCTGCCGCCCCGCGGGCTCGGATGCATGCCTCCAGCTGACGAGCGGTTTCAACAGCGTTGGCGGCTTCCTGACCAATGGATGGATATTGCAGTTAGTACCCGCATTGATCGGCGCATTCGTCGGAGCGCCGGTGCTGGCCCGAGAGCTGGAAACTGGTACCTACCGCTACGCCTGGACGCAAGGCTTCGGGCGGTGGCGTTGGACCCTCGCCAAGCTGGCGGGGCTCGCGGTCGCGGTGACTGCTGCGGCCGGCGCCATCAGCGTGCTGTTTTCTTGGTACTACCAGCCGTACTTCAGCGCGGGCAACGAAGCCCGGAACCTCTCTGAGCTGGCCTCGCTTGCTCCCAGCCTTTTCGATCTGCGCGGAGTCGCACTCGCTGCATGGACGCTGGCCGCCTTTTCGATCGGCGTCCTCGCCGGCATGCTGATCCGCAAGGTCGTGCCCGCGATTGTCGCCACCCTGTTCGTGTACTCGGGACTCGCCATCGCAACCGGATCGTGGCTGCGAGCGCACTACCTAGCGCCACTCGTGACGAGGTCACTGAATGTTCCAAACGCTGTTTGGATTGTGAGCCAGAATTGGATGACCAAAGCCGGCCAGACAGTCAGTCAATCAGTGCTCTATCAGGTTCTTCAAGGCGCACCCGCACAGGTCGCCGGAAAGGATGGTGGGGGTCCGAATCTGCACGCCCTCGCCGCGTGGCAGTACCTCGTCGAACACGGCTACACGCAGGTGACGAGCTACCAACCTGCCAGCCGGTTCTGGGCGTTCCAGTGGATCGAGGCTGGCTGGCTGTTTGGGTTGTCAGTGCTCCTCATCGTCGTCACCGTGTGGCTGGTCCGTCGCCGCGCGGCTTAGAGGCCTAATTCGAACCGAGATCGCAGGCAGCTAAGAGTCACAACCACCCTGGTTCGAATAAACGACATTGCCTCGACTAGCGAACCGAAGTCAGAAATGGCGGCTGAACGGCGGATATTCGTTGTAAATGCCACAACGAGTGGGCGCTGAGGGACTCGAACCCCCGACCTGCTGGTTGTAAGCCAGCTGCTCTAACCAACTGAGCTAAGCGCCCGGTCGGCCGACACTACGCCTTGCTCGATTGATCAGGGTGACATACAAAAGGAAAGGAGTTCCTCGGCAAGCGCCGCGGTTCCGGCAGCCAATGGACGCCTGCGCGCGCCCGACGCCTCGATGAGCGGCGCGCCATCCAGGTCGATGACGGTCGCGCCGGCCTCGAGTGCGATGAGCATTCCTCCGAGGTAGTCCCACGGGCTGAGCCTTGAGTGGGCCGCCACCGTGTAGCCGTCCAGGGATCCATCGGCAACTGCGCACATCTCGAGCGACGCCGAGCCGAGCGCGCGGAACTGCGCCCAGCCCCCATACCGGGCGGGCAGCCCGGAGAACCCGATGATCGCATCGGCCAGGACGTGCACGCCGGACGCCCGGATCGGGACTCCGTCACGCGTCGCACCCCCTCCGCGGACCGCCTCGTACCGGGTTCCGGTCGCATGGTTGACCACGACGGCGCACCGCATTCCTTGATCGTCGAGCACGCAGGCGCTCGTGGAGAAGAACGGGATGCCGCGATCGCAGTTGGTGGATCCGTCGATCGGGTCGAGGACGCAGACGAGGGGTCCGGATCCGGAGGGTCCTGACTCTTCGGAGAGGACCCGTAGGCCTCCACCGACGAGGATTTCCACGGCCGCCTTGTCGGCGGTCAGATCCAGAAAGTACTGGGAGTCTCGCTCACCGGAGAATCCGCGCCCCTGCTGGCCCTCGATCGCCGCACCTGCGGCTGCGGCTGCCTGCCGCATGAGCTCCAGCAACTCCGGGTCGAGCACAGCCGAAGCGTACCGTTCTGCCCTGCGAAGGCAGTCCCGGTAGTCTCGACGTGTGGCAGCCATCGATGTCGCGGGTTACGTCGCAGACCTGAAGGACCATTCAGTCGACCACGGATTCCACGTCCATGACGAGCGGCACTTCGTCGAGACGTACTCGCTCCGGCAGGTCTGGGAGGTCGATCTGCACCCTGAGGACGGGTGCGGGGGTCCGCTGGACCTCCATCTGGCGCTCGACGTCGATCCCCGGATCCTCCTGAGTTTCGAGGACGCCGTCCTGGGCCTTCCCGAGGACGACGAGCCTCCCGACGACTTCCACTTCCCCGTCACCTTCACCTGGGCCCTGCCCCCGCTCCCCCACGGCCCGGACCTGCTCCGGCTGGCGATCGACCTCGCACCCGTCGGTGGGCTCGTCCTCCCGCTCGAGGTCTCCGCGACGGACTCGTACGCCTCGGCGACCGACGGATCGGAGCGGCGCGTGACCATCGTCGCGCGCCACCCGGTCTCGCTCGCCGGCGTCCTGAAGGGAGAGGAGCTGCTGTGCGACGTCTTCGACCGGTGCCGCGACGTCAGCGAGTTCCTCCTCGAACGAGCGGAGGCCTGGCTCGACTGAGGTGTCGCCGCTATCCGGTGGCGGACTGGGCGAGTCGCCCCTCGACGGTGAGCAGAGGGAACACTCTCGGAGCGAGGTAGGGACCGCCCGATCGCGCGAAGTGCACGCCATCGGGCGACCGGACCCTGATCCCGTCGATCTCTTCCTCGAACGTCCGGTTCGGGCACACCATGGCGAACAGGTCCTGCACCGCAGCGCCGGTCCGTGCGGCGACAGCCCGGACGATGGCGTTGTAGGTCGCGATGCGTGCCGGCGAGTCCTCGGGCCACGGCTGCCCGTTGGGCTGCTCGCCGCTGTCGGCGCACGGCTGGGTCATGAGCACAACGCGAGCGCCTCGCGATCCTGCGATCCGGACTGCCCGAATCAGCCCGGCGACCACTTCGGAGCGGAAGGCCGGCTGAGTGATGTTGACCAGCGTGCCGTTCGCGTACACGTCATGCACCTCCCAGCGACCCGCGAGGATGTCCACGACGTCGGGCCTGAATGCCCGGACTGCGTCGCGCCAGAGCTCGTAGATCGTCCGGTGCCCCTGCGGGTCGTCGGCGCAGGGGTAGTTGGTGGGCACGGAGACGCCGTGCTCGATCTGCGCGTTCGTGATCGTCACCCCACACCCCTTGATCGCGCCATTCTCCAGCTGCACATCGTTGACGCGGCTCCACGGGCGGATCGCCTGGACGAGGGTGTACATCGTCGAGTCACCGAGCATCAGGGCGCGGACGGGGTCGTGGAATGGTGGCTGCGGTGGGAGCGTCGAGAGCGCGGGCAATGCAGCGGCCGCCGTCGTGGCGAGGATCACGGCGACCGTCGTGGCGACCGCGCCCGCGGTCGCAACCACCGCCGTCATGCCCCTGAGGACGAGGCCATGCCGGATGGGGCGCTCGACGAGGTAGAACGAGGCTGTCGCCACGGCGAAGGTCACGACGACGCGGACGGCGAGCAGCTTGTGGCCGCCTAACCCCGTGCGCTCGCTGTTCAACCACAGGAACAGCGGGTAGTGCCAGAGGTACAGGCCGTAGGAGATCCTCCCGACATACCGGACGGGACGCCAGCCGAGCACGACCGCCAGGGGTCCCCTGGGAGCGGTCACCACGCTGGTGAGGACGGCCGTCGTCGCGAGGCCCGCGACGAGGAAGCCACCCTGGTAAAGCCATGCGGTTTTCCCGGTGACCTCCACGAAAAGGTACGCCAGCACGAGCAGGCCCGCGAGGCCGCCCGCCTGCACACCCACGGACGCGGCACCACGCGCCCGGAGGCCCGCAGGGTCGGCGCCACGCGAGAGGAGGGCGAACGCCGCGGCGAGTGCCGCGCCGCAGAGGATCCCCATCGCGTGGGTGTCCGTCCCGTAGTACAGCCTCGTCGGGTTGACGCCGTGGCGGTAGAGGACGGCCATCCAGATGGTGGACGCCGCGGTTCCGAGCAGGGCGACGCACAGGAGCGAAGCTGGACCTCGACGCAGTTTCACCAGGGCCAGCACCACGAGGGGCCACACGAGGTAGAACTGCTCCTCGATCGCGAGCGACCAGGTGTGCGTCAGTGGCGACGGAGCGAGCGCGGCTGTGAAGTAGCTCTGGCCCTCCAGGATGAAGTGCCAGTTGGCAACGTAGAAGAGGGTGGCCAGCGAATCGAGTCGCAGCCCCGGATAGGTCCCCTGCGGCACCGCCAGCCATGCGTACAGGCCGACGAAGCACAGGACCAGCAGGAGCGCCGGCAGCAGGCGCCGGGCGCGGCGTGCCCAGAACGACCCGAGCCGGATCGTGCCAGCGTGCCGTGCCTCGCCGAGCAGCAGGGAGGTGATGAGGAACCCGGACAGGACGAAGAAGACATCGACGCCCAGGAAACCGCCCGACGCCCGCGAGATGCCACCGTGGAAGGCCATGACCGCGATGACTGCGATCGCCCGGACGCCATCGAGCCCCGGGACGTACCCAAGGCGCTCCCCCACCGGCGAGGCGTCGGGATCAGGTCCGAGCAGCTCCTGCTCGCTCACGTAGCGCGGCACCGTGGCTCTGGAAAGGAAGCGAGCGCGGCGGCCGGGCGCATCGAGGCGATGCTACCGAGGAGGCCCAGCGGGGAGATCGTGGCGGCTAGGCCGTCATGCGCCACCGGAGGCGCCGAACCGCGCCTCCAGCCACGCGATCGAGGCCGGCTTCACCATCTCGTCCTCCCACCCGGCCAGCCGTCCCTCGAGGTCGGCGAGGGTCGGGACCGTTGCGATGACCCGGACCGTGAGACCCTCCACGGGCTCATCGTCGACGGCGATGTCCCCGAAGGCGTCCTCCAGGGACTCGGCCTCCGGGGATGCCATCAGGTACAACTCCCCCGTGTCGACGACGTAGCTCAGCTCGAAACGGTTGTTTGCGGCATCGTGCCAGTCACTCCCGAATTCGATCTCCTGGCTCTCGCGGCGGCGCTCGTCTGCGTCGTAGAACTCCTCGATGTCCACGACCTGCACGCTACATCGCCGCAGGTCCCGAGCCGTGGGGAGGGTTCCGGGGAGTCCTCCTCCCACGATGCGACGATGCAGATATCGACGAACTCAGACGTGCTCGCCCAGCTTCGAACCGAATGGACCCGCCTCGGCCGGTCCGCGGCATCGAGGCGCGCCCTCGACTCCCTTCTCGCTGCAGCTCCCGAGGAAGTCCCGTCCGGGATCCGGGACCTCGGGGACCTCGTCCTCGCCCTGGAGCCGATGGGCGGACTGAGCCAGCTCCAGCGAGCGCGGATCCTCGAGGTCCTGCTCGAGCACGCCGGCGATCCGATGGTGCGGCGCTGCCTCCTGCAGACGCTCATCCCGGGAATCGTCTCGGTCGCGAGGAAGCTCAGGTTCGGCGAGGGGATCGCCGACGACCCCGGCACCTTCCTCGCCGATGGGCTCGCGGAGGCGTCCGAGCTCCTCTGCGACTGGGCGGGACAGCGCCGTCCCTATGCGGGCCCGGATCTGCTCGGCGCCCTGCGGTGCAGGATGCGACGGCGGATGCTGTCCGACAAGCAACGGCGCAGCGAGCTGACCGGACTGCCCGATCGCCTCGGTCCGCAGCGGGTGGACCACCTCGCCGAGCTCGCCGCGACGCTGCGCGAGGCGGCGGCCGCGGGCATCCCCGACACCGAGCTCGTCTACGCCCGATGCATCCTCGGCGTGCCCGCCTCTGAGTTGGCCGACGCCCTCGGGATCTCGGGCGGGGCGGTCAAGCGCCGCCTGGCCGCAGTGGCGACCCCCCTTTTGTCCTAGGCATCCGTAGCCTTCCGCCGAGATGACCCGCCGCCTGCCAACCACGGGACTCGCCGCTCTCGCGGTGCTCCTGGCAGCGCTGGCGATCGTGGTCGGCACCGCCGCGGTGCGCACGAGACCGGACGTGGTGCGCCGGTCCGCCGTGATCACCGCCCCGCGCGGTGCGGTCTCCACCCGGAAAGCCATCGCTTATGCCAACTCACCTGCCGCCAAGCCGTCGTCACGAGCAGCGCGACGCCCATCGAGGTCGTCGCGGTCGATGGCAGTCGACCGGGAGTCCGCAGGGCCGGCAGCTGGCGTCCGTTCGACTGACACCGGTGTCGCGACCGTCGTGCCCGTGGCCGTGGGCGTGGCCGTGAGCACCACCACCACGATCATGAAGGACGGCGGCACTCCCGAGCCGGTGGTCTCAGCGATGGCAGGCGGGTCACCAGCGCCGTCGGGCTACTTCGAAGGCGGGTTCACCTCCGTGACAACGGCAGTGCACGCCCAAGGTTCCCTCACGGTCACCGTCGGCGCGCAAGTGGAGGTCTCGATCACCGTCTCGTGCGCATCGGGATCGGTCAGCGGGACCGGCCTCGGCACTGCAACCGTCGAGCTCGCCGCTGACGCGTCAGCCTGCCAGGCGACCGTCTCTATCCCTGTGGGCTCTCCGGATCCCTTGTCGTGGGTCCTCGCGTCCCCGTGAGCGCACGCCGGCTGCTTGCCGCCGTCGAGGGAGCCGTTGTCGTCGCGGCAATGGTGCTCGTGCCCGTGGCGCTGCTCGCCGCCCTGCACGCCCCGTTGGACCCGCGGATGGAGCCTGTGGCCAGGGGTCTTGTCTCGGCGGGCTCACTCGCCTGGTGTGCCGTCGTCATCCGACTGACGCGACTCGTTGCGTCGCAGCTGCGTGGCGCGGCCGCGGCCTCGGCACAGGGACCGCTCGCCTGGGCCGCGATTCGGATCGCGGCGCTCGCCATCGCGATCGCCCCGTTCCTCGCCTCGAGCGCCGGGGCAGCACCGGCACCAGCGCCTATCCGCTCTCCAGCCGTCGCCACCGTCGTGGCCGTTGATTCGCCTCCGCGAGCCACCCGCCTCTACACGGTCGTCGCGGGCGACTCGCTCTGGACGATCGCATCGCAGCAGCTCGGGGACGCCGAGCGATGGACCGAGCTCGCATCCCTCAACCTCGGCCGCACGATGACCGGTGGCCGGACGTTCGAGGACCCGGACCTCATCCTTCCTGGATGGCGTCTGCGCCTCCCGACCTCGACGCCAGATCGCACCGGAGCGCCGCCCTCGGCCTCGTCATCGACCTCGGATGCGCAGCTCCCCCGCGCAGGGGCCCACCGACCAGGAGCCGAGGCATCAGCGGAGCGAGCGGTTGGGAGTCCAACGCATCCGCGCCGGCACGGCGGGCAACGCCGGACGCCGCGCTCGGTGCCGTTGCCCGCGCTCATCGGTACAGGTGCTGTCCTCATCGCACTCGCCGCAGCGGCTCGCCGCCGGTCCAGGAGGCGGAGCCGGGTGCTGTTGAACGGTGAGCGGGCCGTCGACCTCGAGACCGTGCTGCTCTCGCATGCGTCGTTTGAACCATCCCTGCTCACCCGGGCCGTCCGCTCCCTGGCCGCAGCGGGTCTCCTCGACCGCTCCCGTCACCTCGTCGTGGAGCATGGCGAGGTGACGATGGTCGACGGCTCGTGGCGCTACGACCCGGCCGCCGCGACTGTGCCAGCTATCGTCCTGGTGCTCCTCCTCGGTGAGCATGACGGTCGCACCCACGTCGGCGTGGTCCCCGCGGGCTCGCAGTTCTCCATCGCCGGGCCCGAAGCGGCCGAGCTCGTCCGAGACGCGATCCGTGTGGCCCCGTCCCTCGACCTCGGTGTCCCCGTCGCCGTCCTCCCCGAAGGGCTCCTGCGAGCGCTCGCCCTGCGCGACGACGGCGAGCTGGTGGTCTGCATCGGAGACCCCGGTTCGCTGGATCCGTCCATCGTGGCGAGGTGCGCGCTCATCACACACACGGGCTCGAGTCCCGCAGTGGACTGCGCTGGCGACGTCGTCGTCCTCGATGACGGCCCGTGCCTCCTGGCGAGCGCGCTCTCTCCCGAGGTGCGCGAGCTCCTCGACGGCGCCCACGACCTCGCGTTCGGCACCGCTGGCGGCACGGGAAGTCGCGGATCCTCGGGGCACCGAGCGAACCCGGCTGACGCGAGGACCGTGCCGAATCCCGCCGTGGTCGCGGCGGCGAGTCGGATCCAGATCCCGGGCGACATGGTCGTCGTGCGGCTCCTCACCGCGGTCCCGAGGATCGACGGTCTCGCAGTCCCCCTCGATCAGAGCAGGGAGCGGCGCGCCATCGAACTCCTCGCCTACCTCGCCCTTCGCGGGGGCGAACCGGTGACGGGCGAGCGACTCAGGATGCGTGTCCTCGGGAGCGCCGACGCTGACGCGGCGTCCAAGACCCTGTTCAACGTCGCGTCCTCCCTGCGGCGGAGCCTCGGCGATGGTCCAGAAGGACCGCGGCTGCCCGCTGCCGGAAGGCTCGGGCAGTACACGGTCACCGCCGACGTGACCTGCGACGTCGTGCTGCTCGCCGAGTGGCTCGGCCGCGCGCGTGCCTCGACGGACCCCGATGAGCGCCTGGCGTGGCTCCGCTGCGCGCTCGAGCTCATCGAGGGAGAGCCCTTCGCGACCGTCCTCTCCGGTTACGACTGGTTCCTGGCCGAAGGGCACCTCACGAGGCTCCAAGTCCTGTGCGAGGACGCGGCGTGCGAGCTCGTCTCCCTGGCGCTCGAGCGCGACCTCGTCGCCCTGGCGACGCTCGCCGTCGAGCGGGCCCGTCTCATCGAGCCATCGAGCGAGCACCTGTCGATGGCAGCGGCCGACATCGCCGAGGCGCGGCTGCGTGCGACGGCCAACGGCCAGTGGCGGACGCTCGAGGCACAGACGCGCGACGCCCGTGGCTCGGTGGTCGCCGAGGACGCGGTCGGCGCCGGTCAGGCCAGCTTCGAGGCGATCGCTCCCGCGGCTCGAAGCACGGTGCCGTCTGCGCCCGTCGTGACGTAGTGGTGCGCGCTCGAGGTCATCGCCTCCGACACGAGGTCGTCGAGAAGCGAGAGGAACGTGACGGGCGGATCGATGAACAGGTACCGCGACAGCGAACCGGGGATCGTGTTGATCTCATTGACGAAGAGCCCGTCCTCACCCTCGAGGAAATCGATGCGCGTCACGCCGCGCACGGAGCAGAGCGACGCGACGCGCGTCGCGGCTTCCAGCACCGCGCGGCGTCGATCGTCGCTGACTGCGGCCGGGAGCTCCCGGGGGGCCGACGCCATGCCCTCGGATCCGACGTACTTGTCCGCGTAGTCGAGGATCTCCGCACCAGCGTCGCGGCGGATGGGCCGCTCGATCGCTGACAGCTGCAGCGTCGGGAAGGTGCGGACGGCGATCTGCAGGTCGACCAGGTCGGGCCGGTAGGGCTCGACGACGGCGCCGGCGCCGAGGTGCGGGTTCGCTCCGAGCCGGGCCTTCGCCGTCGCGAGATCGCCGACGACATCGATGCCGATCGACGATCCGCCGAAGCGGGGCTTGACGATGTACGGGCCGTCGAAGCCGACCGAGTCGGTGACACCGTTGAGCTCGACTCGCGGGAGCGCCGGGATGGCGTTCGCAGCCATCAGCGCATGGAAGGCGAGCTTGTCCATGCCGATCGCCGCCCCGGCGACGGTGGGGCCCGTGTACCGGATGCCCGCGAGATCAAGCGCCCCCTGGATCGATCCGTCCTCGCCGGGACCGCCGTGGGTGCACAGCACCACCGCGTCCACATCGAGCCGTCGCTGCCTGCCCAGGCGGCCGGCCGCGCTGAATCCCCCCTCGGGTCCGACCGAGAGCGTCAGGACCTCGGCGTCGCGGGGCGGACCCTCGAGGAACGCCGCCGCCTCGCTCGACGGATCGACTGACACGAATCCCCCGGTCTTGGTCCAGTAGATCGCGAGAGGATCACGCCCAGCGGCCACGAGCTCGCGGCCAGCCTGGAGGCCCGTCAGGATGCTGACATCGTGCTCCGGGGCGGGACCACCGAACAGCACCGCAACCTGGCCCACGATCCCGCCTCTCTCCGGCCGACCGTCGACCGGGTGGCTCAAGGGTAGTGGTCGGGCAGGTCGTTCTCGTAGAGCACGGCGTCGCCCGGCCCCAGCTCGGCGCGCACCCACTGCACGGCGCTGTCACGGTCCGTGACCCCGATCGATGTGCCCTCGTGGGCCTGCACGCCTGCCTCCAGCGCCTTCGCGTTCGTCCTGCCCACGACGAGCACGGTCGCACCGAGGAGGGCCGACGCCCCCGCGAACGCCTCGTTCTCCGTGGCCTGGCGACGGCCGAGCTCGACCATCCCCGGCGTCACGACGACTCGGCGCCCAGTGACGGGCGCCGACGCGAGGACCTGGAGGGCGGCGGCGGCCCCGGCTGGGTTCGAGTTGTATGTGTCGTCGACGATCAGGACCCCCGATGGCGCCGTCGACACGGCCAGCCGATTCGCCACCGGGGCCACCTTGGAGATCCTCGCGGCGAGTCCCACGGGGTCGAAGCCGAGGGCCACCGCGGCTGCGAGGGCGCAGGCGAGGTTGACGGCCTGGATGCCGGGTATCTGGGTGGCATGCGCGACGGTCTCACCTCGGACGGTGACGCGCCACGTTCCCTCGACGACCTCGACGCGAACGTCGGCCTCCGGTGACGAGGAGCCTGCCCGCACGACGTCGCGCGCCTGTCCGGCGAGCTCGTCGGCGAGGACCGCCAGCCGCTGGTCATCGACGTTGAGCACGACCGATCGGGCTCGCTCGGTGATCTCGGACTTGGCTTCGAGCGTCCGCTCGAGGGTCCCGAACCGCTCAAGGTGCACCGGTCCGATCGCGGTGATGACGGCCACGTCGGGCGGGCACCACGCGCACATGGAGCGGATCTCGCCTGGTCCGTACGTACCCATCTCGGCGATGAAGACCCGCGTGCCGTCGGCGAGGTTGTCGTTGATCGCCCTGGCGAGCCCCGCTCGGTTGTTGAAGCTCCGGGGAGTCGGGACGACAGCCGTCTCGCCAGCCAGGAGATCAGCCAGGTGCTGCTTGGTGGAAGTCTTCCCGTAGCTCCCGGTGATCGCGACGATCTGCGGGCGAACGCGCTCGATCCGCCGCGTGGCGCGCTCGACCCAGGACCTCGAGGCCCGAAGCTCGATCGGGGCCAGGAGGGCTGACGACGCGTCGACCGCCAGGGGGACGAGCAGCACGACGACGGAGGCCAGGGCGACCGGGGTCGCGGTGAATGCGGCGAGGGCGCCCAGGATCGCGAGCAGCCCGGCGGACACAGCCGCCAGGGTCCTGAGGCGCCTCGTCCAGGCCAGCTTGCTCGTTCGGCCCCGGATCCCGAGCCGAGGTGGCCCGACGAGGGTCGCGAGGCCGACGACGACCGCGAGCGGCGGGATGAAGAACGCTGCAACCGTCGCGGCGACCGCCACCACGGAGAGCACCGCGGCCACCGGTGTGGCTGTCCACCAGCGCCACGTGAACCGGAGGACGCTGCCGGGGAGGTAATGCTCGCGCTGGGCGACCCGCAGCCACCGGAGCCATGACGCCGTGGCGCCCGCAGCCAGCGCCGCCGCGGCGATCGCGTCGCCCGCAGGATTCATCCGTGTGCACCGAGGAGGCCGAGGGTTGCCGTCACGATGGGGCCGGGCGCCTCCGTCGGCACGAGGTGGCCGACGCCGTCGAGCACCGTCAGGGTCGCGCCGACGCAGATGTCGCGGGCTCGCTCGGCGACAACGACGGGTGTCGTCGTGTCCAGGGCTCCCCACACGAGCGAGACCTCGCAGCGCAGGGCCGCCAGCTCCTCCTCGTATGACTCGTTGATCTGCGCGACGAGGACGTCGCGCATCACGCCCGTGGCCGCCCGGTAGTCGGCGGACCCGTGCCGGCGTCGGGAGGCCTCGAGTCTCTCCTCGGACACGAGGTGCCAGCGTGCCGCGGTGCGGACCAGCTGGTACTGACGAGATGGCCTCGCGGACGGCAGCGCGCTGCGCACCAGAGGCACGCCGGTCAGGATCAGGGACCCCACGAGATCAGGGTGCCCCGCAGCGAGGCAGGTGGCGATCCGGCCTCCGAACGAGTGGCCGAGGACGACGGGGGGGCCCGCTGCCTCGGCGATCTGCTCGATGAGGGGCGCGAGGACCTCGGCGTAGCCCCACGCCCCCATGGCCTTCGGCGGCGCCGGAGTGGCACCGAAGCCGGGAAGGTCGACCGAGGTCACGGCGCATCCGCGGGCCGCCAGGTCTGCCGCCACCGTCGAGAAGTCCTCGTGTGTGCGGCGCCAGCCGTGCAGCGCGACCACCCTCGTCGGGCCCTCTCCAGTCGAGGCGCCGAACAGGGCGCCGTCGAGGAAGGCACTGAGCACCCAGTGAGGCTACCAACGGTCAATTCGCGCCCTCGGCCTCTCCGAAGCCCCGGATCCGGTCATCGTCACTGCGAATCGGTAGGTTGCCGCTGTGGAGGACCGTGACGACGCACTCGGGACACCGGGATTCACTCCCGAGCAGCTTGAGGCGATCGAGGCACCGGACCGTCGGCTGATCGTCCGCGCGGGAGCGGGGGCAGGCAAGACCCGAGTGCTGACGCAGCGCGTCGTACGACGGATCGCAGAGGAGGACATCGACCCGGACCGCGTGCTGGTCGCGACGTTCAGTCGAAAGGCAGCGGGCGAGCTGCGCACCCGGCTGCACGCCTCCGGTGTCGAGGGGGTCCGGGCGGGAACGTTCCACCGCGCGGCGCTCGAGCTCGTCCGCGATGCCCGGTCCCTCCGCGATCAGCCGCCCCCTGTCATCGCCGGCGACCGGCATCGGCTCTTCACAATGGTCGTCAGCGAGCTGGGGATAACGCTGCCCGCTCCGGCTGTCGCCCGGCTCGAGGCCGAACTCAGCTGGGCCAAGGCACGTCGGCTCGACGCGAGCAGCTACGTCGAGGGCGCGAAAGCGGCGCGCAGGCGGATGCCGGCGTCCGCCGAGCAGATGGAGCGGATCATCGAGGCGTACGACCGCATCTGCCGCACCCGGGGGGTCCTCGACTTCGACGGCCTGCTCGAGGAAGCCACAAGCCTGCTCGAGCGCGACGATGTCATCCGGGACGGATTCCGGTGGCGGACGCGCCACCTGTTCGTCGACGAGCTGCAGGATATGAACCCCGCCCAGTTCGACCTCCTCTGTGCGATGGCCGGCGAAGATCCGGACCTCTTCGGGGTGGGCGACCCGAACCAGTCCATCTACGGCTGGAACGGGGCCGACCCCCACCTCCTCGACGTGCTGGCCGAACGGTGGCCCGGGACCAGGATCCTGCACCTCCCCCGCAACCACCGCTCGACGGACGCGATCGTGAGGGTCGCCACCGCAGCGCTCGACTACGGGCCCCTCGATCTGATCCCAGCGAGGGAGGGGGGCGCCGTCCCGCGGATCGTCGGCTTCGACGACGCTCGGGCGGAGGCGCAGGGCATCGCGGCATGGTGCCGCTCGATGCACGGTCCAGCCCGCCGATGGAGCCAGACGGCGGTCCTCACGAGGACCAATGCCGCGATCGATGCGATCGAGGTGGCCTGCGCCTCCGCCGGCGTGCCCGTCGAGCGCCTCGGCGCCGAGCACTCCCCCGCCTCGGACCTCGACGAGCCGGTCGGCAGGCGCGGCCTGCCTCCCGAGCAGGTCGATGCCGTCGTCCTCTCGACCATCCACCGGGCGAAGGGCCTCGAGTGGGAGCACGTCGCCGTCGCCGGACTCGCTGAGGGCCACCTCCCGCTCGCCGGGGCGACGACCCCCGAGCAGCTCGACGAGGAACGGCGCCTCCTGTACGTGGCGATGACCCGGCCGGAATCCACGCTGCTGTGCACGTGGTCCTCGGACGGCGGGAGGCGAACGAGGTCGCGCTTCCTCGCACCCGTCGCTGCCGAGATCGATCGACTCAACGAGGAGCGCCAGCCGCTCGAGGGCTCCGCGCTCTCGAGGCGCATCGCGTCGCTGCGCGACGTGCTGCCTCCGAGGTCGGAGGGCTAGCCTCGCCCCGATGGGAGCCGCCGACCTGCTGATCACCGAGCTGGAGGCTGCGCTGCCCGCCGGACGCGTCGCGACGGGTGCCGCGATCAGCCCGGACGACTGCCACGACGAGTCGCTCCATCCCTGCGAGACCCTGCCCCTCTGCGTCGTGCGGCCGCAGTCGACGCAGGAGGTCGTGATCGTGGCCGCCACGTGCGACCGGTACGACACGCCGATCGTCGCCCGCGGATCGGGCACGGGGCTGTCCGGTGCCGGCACCCCTCTTCCCGGCGCGGTCCTGGTCGCCTTTGATGCGATGGCCTGTGTCAAGGAGGTCGACGTCGAGAACCAGGTCGCCGTCGTCGAGCCGGGCGTGACGCTGCGCGAGCTCGAGGCGGCATTGACGGGCACGGGGCTCTCCTATCCCGTCTATCCGGGTGAGCTCTCCGGATCGCTCGGTGGCAACGTCAACACCAACGCCGGCGGCATGCGGGCGGTCCGTCACGGCGTCACCCGCCACCACGTCATCGGGCTCGAGCTCGTGCTTATCGACGGCACGGTGGTGCGCACCGGCGGGAAGGTGATGAAGTCGTCGTCCGGATACGACCTCACCCAGCTCGTTGTGGGTTCGGAGGGAACGCTGGCTCTCGTCACGGAGGTCACCGTCAAGCTCTCCCCGGCGCTCGAGCACGTCGCGACCCTGCTCGTCCCGTTCGGCGACGTCGCCCAGGTGACCGAGGCGGTGCCCCGCATCCTCGCGACCGGACTGGCCCCGTCGATCCTCGAGTACCTCGACGCCGTGTCGATGGCAGCGGTGACCAAGGCGGCGTCGCTCGAGTTCGGGGTCCCCGACGACATCACGCAGAAGGCGGCGGCCTGGCTGGTCGTGGTGCTCGAGACGAGGACGCCCGTCATGCTTGATGATGACACCGCCTTCGCGGCCGAGCTCCTCGCCGACCTGGGCGCGCTCGACGTATTCGTCCTGCCCACCAATGCGGGCAAGGGCCTCATCGAGGCGAGGGAGCGATCCTTCTACGTCAGCAAGGCGGCGGGTGCCGACGAGATCATCGACATCGTCGTCCCCCGCGCGGAGGTGACGGCGTTCCTCGCGGCTGCGACGGCGATCGCGCAGCGCCACGAGGCGTTCATCTCGGGCTGCGGCCACGTGGGCGACGGCAACATCCACCTCGCCGTCTTCCAGCCTGACCGCCCCCGGCGCACCGCGATGCTCGACGAGCTCTTCGCGGCGGGTATCGACGCGGGCGGCAAGGTCTCCGGGGAGCACGGGATCGGCGTCGACAAGCAGCGTCCGTACCTCGCACTCACAGATCCGGCGGTGCTCGACCTGCAGCATCGGATCAAGGCCGCGTTCGATCCCAAGGGCCTGCTCAACCCCGGGCGCATGCTCGACGACAGGAGAAACGCGTGAACGGAGCCGTCTCGCTGCTCACCACGATGGAGCACAACGACGTCACGACGTGCTTCATGAACCCCGGGACCTCCGAGATGCACTTCGTGGCGGCCCTCGACGACGTCCCCGGCGTTCGCGGCGTGCTCTGCCTGTTCGAGGGTGTCGCCTCTGGCGCGGCCGACGGGTTCGCGCGCGTCACGGGTCGTCCCGCCGCGACGCTCCTGCACCTCGGGCCGGGGCTGGGCAATGCGTTCGCGAACCTCCACAACGCGAGGCGGGCGCACTCGCCGGTGCTCAACATCGTGGGCGACCACGCGACCTACCACTCGCGCTACGACGCGCCCCTGACGACGGACATCGCCTCGATCGCCCGGGGACTCGAGGGCTGGTACCGCAGGTCCGCGCGCGCCGACGACGTGGCGCAGGACGCCGCGGACGCCATCAGCGCAGCGTGCGGCCCGCCCGGACGGATCGCGACCCTGGTACTCCCAGCCGATGCGTCCTGGTCAGAGGCTCCCGCGTTCACGATCGCTCCCGACGCCGTCCGCGCGCGCGCGGGGCTGGTGGCCCACGAGTCGGTCGAGGAGGCCGCGTCGCTCCTGCGCTCGAAGCGCTCGGCGCTCCTCCTCGGGGGACCCGCGCTTCGCCGCGACGGGCTCGCGGCTGCGGCCGCGATCGCCGAGGCGACGGGATGCAAGGTGCTCTCCGAGACCTTCCCCGCGGTGGTGGACCGCGGGGCGGGGATCCACGCTGCCGAGCGGCTGAACTACATCGCGGAGTTCGCGATGGCCCAGCTCGAGGGCTTCGAGGTGCTCGTACTCGTCGGCGCACCCGAGCCGGTGAGCTTCTTCGCCTACCCGGACCTTGCCTCGCGC
>Ga0181519_10000263_pt1 | contig 49323 bp, 43 predicted proteins | sample PEATcosm2014_Bin_26_FD_121102 | JGI IMG/M metagenome (GOLD analysis project Ga0181519, IMG submission 121102) | Peatland microbial communities from MTU Mesocosm Facility, Houghton, MI, USA - PEATcosm2014_Bin02_10_metaG | ecosystem: Environmental > Terrestrial > Soil > Wetlands > Peat | place...
CGTCGAAGAGGAGCAGAAGGGCCAGAACCTGCTGCCGATCAGCTTTCTGCGGCAGCTCATCGGGTTCTACGGCAACAACATGCAATGGCTGGTGCCACGCTATCTCGATTACACGATGAAGTTCTTCTCGCGCAATCAGGATCAGCTCAGCAAGAATCTGGGTGCCTCGTTCGGCGGGCTGTTCCCGTTCGGCCCGTTTGAAGAGATGGGCAAGCAGAACATGGCGCTGTTCGAAAAGACCATGAAGATGTTCTCGCCCTTCGGCCAGGAGGAAGGCGGCGTGCCGAATGGCGCGGCAACGCCGGCCGCGCAGGAGCCGGCGCCGACGCCGGAACCGACCGCCGCGGCGTTGCGGGAACTGACCGAGCGGCTCAATCAGCTGCAGACGCAGCTCGACTCGCTGACGCGCAAGAGCTGAGCCGGTCAGTCATAGTAATACTTGGTCTTCCGCGCCCAATCGCTCGTCGGGTAGCGCGCCTTCAGCAAATCGTAGGCGCGGTGCGAGGAGTGATTGTGGCCGGTGCCGAAGCGGCTGATCCGGACCAGCCAATAGAGCGCTTCCGGCGACCGCTTGTCCTGCGCATGCGCGGCGGCATAAGCCAGGACATCCTCCCAGACATCGCCGGCCGACGCATCGGCCGGGAGGAAATGCGCCCGTTCCTTGGCAGCGACGGCGGCATCGGCGGCGATGAAATCCGGCGTGCGGAGCACAAAGCCGGCAGCCCCGCATAGGCTGAGGCAAACCGGATCGCCCGGTTCCGCCGGCGGCTTCGCCGGTGGAACCGGGCGGTCGGCCGGCACATAGCGCCAATCCGGCCAATGGCCCTGGAACTCCGCGATGGTGCCGGTCGGCCGGTTATAATCCGGGCCGAGGTCGATCGCGGCGCCCGGAATCTTGGCCAGGATGAACTCGGCGGCGAAGCGCTTGTCCTCCGGCGCCTTGGCGTCGAGGAAGTTCTGCCACTCCGGCGCCAACTGCGGCAGCAGGCGCTTGAGGTCGCCGGCCAGCGCATCGGCGGCGGCATTGTTCTGGGCGAGCACGGCGCGCACCCAGGTAGTGAGTGCGATGTCGAGCCTGAAGCCCGGACCCAGCGCATCGGCGCGCGACAGGGCGGCGCGCGTTTCGATCGTCATGCGATTGATCAAGACGACGGCATCGGTGCCCAGATCGACGCCTTGGTCGGGATCGCCGCGATAATCGGGGTCGCAGGTTTCGTCCTCCGGCGGCTTTACCGGACACGCGCCCTTGCGCGGCGCCAGCTCGGCGAATTTCGCCGCAGTTTCGGCGAACTGGATGCGTTCGGCCAGGAACAGATTGCGGGTCGTCGCCGAGAGGTCGGACCGGCCGAGGATTGCGTCGAGTTCGGCGCGGGTGGCGCCCGGATCGGCCGATTGTGCGGTCAGGCGGATGCGGTGGAACGCGGTGGTCAGATAGGCCGGTGCGTCGGCGGCGATGGCGCGGGTCGCCTTGTCAAGCTCGGCGGCCTCCGTGGCGCCGGGCGCGGTGGCCGCCAGCGCGGCGATCAGCCAGGCCGGATCGTGGCCGGCGCGCCAACGTTCCAGCGCATGGCTGCGCGCCTCGTCATTCGTCTTCCAGACCAGGTCCGGATCGTTGCGGCTGTGATATTCGGTGTCATCCGGGTCGCGCCCGAAAGTGGCGATCCAGTCGAGCAATTCCGGCGTGCCGGCCGGGTTCTGGCCGAGCCGGCGCAAATCCTTGAAATCCGCGGCAGCGGCGGCGGTCAGCATCGGAGCCGACAGACTCGCGATGACCTTGGCGCGGCGCTGATCCGGTGCTGCCCGGAATTCGAGCATGCCGGCGAGCTTCGGAAGTTCGGCCTGGCCGAAGCCATCCGCGCCGGTCAGGCTGGCGGCGTCGGCTTGCGCCCTGGCATAGAGATCGGCGCTTTGCGCGTGGATCGCGCCGCGGATTTCGGCCCGCAGCGCCAGATACCGGCCGGTGTCGCGCCAGGGCGATGCCGGGTCGGCGGCGATTGCCCGAAACTGCGCGGCGGCGGCGTCGAAATCGCGGCGGTAGAGCATGCGCGCCGCCGCCTGATAGGCGCGGTCCGCCGTCAGCCAATCCGGCGCGCCGTCCGGCAGGGGCGCGAAATCGGCATCGTCGTGACAACTGGCGAACACGATGTCCTGGCCGTCGAGCCAGGCGCGCACGCTCTTGTCGTCCTTGCCGAAGCGGGCGATGCGGTCGGCCAAGGTCTTGACGGCGGTGTCGAAGGCGTCGGCGAAGCAATTCGGCACGCCGTAGAGTTCGCCGACATCGCGGTCGGTTTCGAGATAGGATTGCGCCGCGACGCCGGGCACGGACTGGCGTGCCGTTTCCCAGGCGCTGACCGCGTCGGAGAGGCGCTCCGGTGATTGCTCGCAGCAGCGGCGGGCGAGGGTGGCGCCGGCTTCCTTGCCGACCGGCAAACCGTGCAGCAGGCGCCAGGCGCCGAAGAGCCGCGCCCAGGGCGCTTGGCCCAGCAGCACGCCGATATTGCCGGAATAGAAGGCATCCTGCTCGGCCGGCGGCCCGCCATAGGCGTCGAGCGCCCAGGGCGCGATCTCTTCGCCGCCCGAGGCGAAGGCCGGACCGGTGGCCAGGACGGTGCCGATCAGCAGGGCCGCGAGCGGCCGGGATATGCGGGTCTTCACCATTTCGCCGCCTCGCTCAGAATGGTCGCGACATCCGCCGCGCGCCACGGCTGCGGATCGAAAATATAGAGCCGGCGACCGGGCGGTAGCCCGGCCGGCGGCGTATCGGTGGCGATCCCGACCGCGCTGCGGCAGCGCGCCTCGCGGAAATCGCCGCCTTCGGCCAGGCGCCGCTTCAGCCCGTCGCCGCGCGGTCCCATGCGGAACAGCATCGGTACGATCTCGTCGACCGGCGCCCGCGCCAGCCAATGTTCCGTGTCGCACCACGAGGCCAGCGCCGTCATCGAGAGGCGCCGGTTCGGGCCGAGCCCGGCGCGCAGGTCGCCGGCCAGATCGAGCAGGATCCGGCGCTCCGAGGCGCGGATTTCGAAATCGAGCTGGATTTCGGCCGCATTCGCCTGGCCCGCGAAGGCGAGCGCTGCCGCGGCGGCGGTCCGGCGCTGCACGTCGGACCAGACCAGCGGAAGCTGGCGCGCGATCTCGACATGGATGACGGCGATGCGTTGCTGTCCCGGCGCCGTCAGCAGCGGTTGCCGGCGCGGCGCGGCGAGCACGCGGTCGCCAGCCAGCGTGATCGTGCCGGCCAAGCCGGCGACGACGACATCCGGCCCGGCGAAACGCAGATCCTCGGGCCGCTGCCACGCCCAGAGGACCGGCGCCGGGCGGAGCGGCACCATGTCGGCGCCGAGCAGGAACAGCGCCGCGCACAGGGGAGCCCAGCGCAGGAAGCGGGGTCGAAGCGGCGGAAAGCTCCGTGCTGACATTCGTCTCACGGCCCTTGATCGGCAGCCGCTATGCGAGGCTGTACCGCGAGAGAGATATACGCACAATTCGTCCGGCCGAGCGAGCCGGTCTTGCTCAGGCCCGGCCGGGGCATGCCGGTATCGGCTATCGTGCCCAGTTGTCCGACGCCGCTATGCGCGTCGGATAACTGGCGCGCCGGCCGTCTACAGCGCCTTCAGCTGCCAGGCGATGTCGTTCTTCAGGCTCCACATCCAGCCTTTGTTGGCGCCGCCGACGATGTAGTAGCCATGGCCGCGATGGCGCCAATAGAGCAGGTTCACGCCCTCACGCTTGTCATAGGTCGGCTCGACATCCGGCTCGGCGGTGTTGGTCACGAACAAAGTCACCGGCCCCAAATCCTTGTTGTCGGTGTTATAGGTGAACTGGAAGGCCGGCTTGCCTTCGGCCACGATCCGCCGCCCGCCGAGGAAGACCAGGCCCCAGGGCCGCAGATCCGGCAGGATGACGTCGCTCGGCAGCGAGGGTGTCGTATCCGGCTTGATATCGGCGAGCACGCCTTCGGCATTGGCGCTGCCGATCAGCAGGTTGTGATATGCCGGGAAATTGTCGAGGTTCGGGCCGGCCAGCTTGGTCGGGTTTCCTGGCGCGAAATAGCCGAACGAGACGCCGAATACGAAGCAGGCGAAGGAGGCGGCCGCCGCCAAGCCGACCCACCAGCGTGTCGAATGGATGCGCGACCGCGCGGCGGCCTTCGGCTGGAAGGCCACCACGGTCGATTCAGGCTGAACATGCGTCGCGGCAAAGAGACGTTCCGGCACGGGCTCCCGCAAAATCGGCTCGAACGCCTCGCGGATCAGCGCCGTCGTCTCGCTCAAACTGGCCAGACGCGCGCGCAGGCTCGGGTCGCGTTCGAGCCATTCCGCGATCTCCGCGAACTGTGCCTCGTCGACCTCGCCATCCATATAAGCCACAAGCAATTCATCGCTGGGCCGCTGCATCATCCGTACTCCCTCGGAGACCGCCACCTTGCTCGAGTATCGCGATCAGCGCTACCCGGGCCCGGGCGAGGCGGCTCATGATGGTACCCACCGGAACCTGAGCGATCTCCGCCGCCTCTTTGTAACTGAACCCATCGACCGTGACGAGCATCAATGCCGCGCGTTGCTCAGGCGGTAGACGCGCCGCGGCGCGCCTCACTTCCTCGAGCGCCAGACGGGCTTCCGCCCGCCGCATCGGCTCATCCGTGCCGAACCTGTCGTCCTCGACCTCCGCTTCTTCCTTGCGAACATCGCGGCTGCGCAAATGGTCGATCCAGAGCGTCTGCACGATCCGGAACATCCAGCTGTCGAACCGCGTGCCTTCCTGGAACTGATGCCGGCGCGCCAGCGCCCGTTCGCAGGCAGACTGCACAAGATCGTCCGCCTGGGCGACCGTACCCGTCAAGCCTCTTGCAAAGCGCCGCAACCGCGGCAGCGATGCGACCAGCTGTTCGCTGAACGTATCGCTCACGGGATTGCCGCCAAGCCGACCACCCAAGCTCCCCGATAACGATCGGGCAGCCGGTTTATTCCGGCAATGCCATTTTTTTGCCCTGAGGCCGTCAAACCTTCGCTCCTCTTCCTGTCGAACGGGCCGCCTTAGATCTCATGCCCATAGCATTTCTCGCCGCGGCGAAACAGCCCGTGCGGAACTTTGATGACAACGCACGAAAATTGCGCGGCCTGCCGAATCCCTGGGCGATTTCCCGTCGGTGTCGCGGCCGAGATCTGATATGAACGCTCCTAGCCCGGCTGGACGGCTTCGCCGCGAATTTGTCCGACGGGTCCCGTCCAGCTCCGGCCCGCGCATAGCCCGACCGAACGCGGCGCACCGGACATTCGTCACGTTTTGCCCCAGTCATGCAACGGAACGACGATCGATGAAAGTGGCCATCACGAAAGAGACGCGCCCGCATGAGATGCGGGTTGCGGCCTCGCCGGAAACCGTCAAGAAAATGGCAGCCATGGGGCTCGATCTCGTCGTCGAGACCGGCGCCGGGCTCGAGGCATCCTTTACTGACGCGGCTTATCAGGCGGCCGGTGCCGCCATCGCGGCAGACGCGGCATCGGCGTGCAGCGGCGCCGGGCTGGTGCTGCGCGTGCAAAGGCCGCAGCACGGCGAGGGCGTCGATGAACTGGCCTTTCTGGCGTCCGGCACGGCGCTCGTGGCGATCCTGTCGCCGATGCAGAACCCCGACGATGTCGCCGCCTATGCCAAGGCCGGCCTCACCACCTTCAGCATGGATCTGATCCCGCGCATCACCCGCGCGCAAGCGATGGACGTGCTGTCGTCGCAATCGAACCTCGCCGGGTACAAGGCGGTAATCGAAGCGGCATTCGAATACGGCCATGCCTTCCCCATGATGATGACCGCGGCCGGCACGATCCCGCCGGCGCGCGCCGTGATCATGGGCGCCGGCGTTGCCGGGCTGCAGGCGATCGCGACGGCACGCCGGCTCGGCGCCATCGTCTCCGCCTTCGACGTCCGCGCCGCCGCCAAGGAGCAGGTCGAATCCCTGGGTGCCAGCTTTATCGAAGTCGATGCCGAGGCGGCGAAGCAGGCCGAGACCGCCGGCGGCTATGCCAAGGAAATGAGCGAGGACTATCAGCGCCGCCAGCGCGAGAAGATCCACGAGGTGCTGAAGAAGGCCGACATCGTCATCTGCACGGCGCAGATTCCGGGCAAGAAGGCGCCGGTGTTGGTGACCGGCGCCATGATCGCCGACATGAAGCCGGGCTCGGTCATCGTCGATCTGGCGATCGAAAGCGGCGGCAATGCCGAAGGCGGGAGGTTGGGCGAAGTCGTGACGACGGCGAACGGGGTCAAGCTCGTCGGTTATGCCAACATGCCGTCGCGCATAGCCGCCGACGCCTCGGCGCTCTACGCCAAGAACCTCTTGGCCTTCCTGGGCTTGATCGTCGACAAGGAGACCAAGGGCCTGAAGATCGACACGAGCGACGAGATCGTCAAAGGCACGCTGGTCACGCGCGACGGCGCAATCGTCCACCCGGTGCTGGCCGCCGCCGCGCCAAAGCCCGAAGCCCAACCCGACGCCAAGCCCGATCTGGGGCAGGCGTAAGGAGAGCGCGACACATGGATCCCAATCAGCTGTCCCAGCAGGCGTCGCATCTCGGTCAGGACGCCCATCAGCTCGCCGATCGCCTCGATGCGCTGCATGCGCAGCTTGTAGAGCAAGCCGCGCGTGCGGCGGCGGCCGGCGGCGAAAGCCATTTCACCTTCTTCCTGACGGTGTTCGTGCTCGCCTGTTTCGTCGGATATTACGTCGTCTGGCGGGTGACGCCGGCGCTGCATTCACCGCTGATGAGTGTCACCAATGCCGTGTCGTCGGTCATCATCGTGGGCGCGTTGATCGCCGCCGGCCCGAGCATGTTCACCTTTTCCAAGGTAATGGGCTTCTTCGCCGTCATCCTGGCTTCCGTGAACATCTTCGGCGGCTTCATCGTCACCCAGCGCATGCTGGCGATGTTCAAGAAAAAGCAGAAATAGGGAGAGCCGGGAATGTCCGAAGATCTGTCCGCGCTGCTCTACCTCGTCGCCGCGATCTGCTTCATCATGGCCCTCAAGGGCCTGTCCAGCCCTGAATCTTCGCGCTCCGGCAACATGTTCGGCATCGCCGGCATGGCCATCGCGATCCTGACGACCCTGGCCACGCCGCATGTGCAAAGCTACTGGCTGATCATCCTCGGTCTCGTCATCGGCGGCGGCATCGGCGCCTATGTCGCCCAAACCATTCAGATGACAGCCTTGCCGCAGCTGGTGGCGGCGTTCCACAGCCTGGTCGGGTTGGCCGCGGTCTGCGTGGCGGTCGCCGCCTTCTACGCGCCCGAGAGCTACGGCATCGGCACTTGGGGCGACATCGCCGCGGGCTCGCTCCTGGAAATGGGCCTCGGCACGGCGATCGGCGCCATCACCTTCACCGGCTCGATCGTCGCCTTCGCCAAGCTGCAGGGGCTGGTCAGCGGCAAGCCGCTGATGTTCCCGATGCAGCATTGGCTCAATCTGGCGCTCGGCATCATCATCGTGTTGCTGATAGCGCTGCTGATGGGCAGTTCCAGCCCGTGGGAATTCTGGCTGATCATCCTGGTCTCGCTGGCGCTGGGTTTTCTGCTGATCCTGCCGATCGGCGGCGCCGACATGCCGGTCGTGATCTCGATGCTGAATTCCTATTCGGGTTGGGCGGCCTGCGGCATCGGCTTCACCCTCGCCAACAGCCTGCTGATCATCACCGGCGCGCTCGTCGGCTCGTCGGGCGCCATCCTCAGCTACATCATGTGCAAGGGCATGAACCGCTCGATCTTCAATGTGATCCTGGGCGGCTTCGGCACCGATGGCGGTGCGATTGCAGCGGGCGGCGGCAAGCATGGCGACCAGATTGTCAAGGCCGGCTCGGCCGACGACGCCGCCTTCATCATGAAGAACGCGTCCAGCGTCATCGTCGTGCCCGGCTACGGCATGGCCGTGGCGCAGGCGCAGCACGCGCTCAAGGAAATGGCCGACATTCTCAAGAAGGAAGGCGTCACGGTCAAATACGCCATCCACCCGGTCGCCGGCCGCATGCCGGGACATATGAACGTGCTGCTCGCCGAAGCCAACGTGCCTTATGACGAGGTGTTCGAACTCGACGAGATCAACCGCGACTTCGCCTCGTCCGATGTCGCCTTCGTCATCGGCGCCAACGACGTGACCAATCCGGCCGCCAAGACCGACCCGGCCTCGCCGATCTACGGCATGCCGATCCTCGATGTCGAGAAGGCCAAAACGGTACTGTTCATCAAGCGCTCGATGGCGTCGGGCTATGCCGGGGTGGAGAATGAGCTGTTCTTCCGCCCGAACACGATGATGCTGTTCGGCGATGCCAAGAAGATGACCGAAGAGATCGTCAAGGCCATGGCGCATTGACCAACCCCATTGATCAAAAAGGGAAATTCCGACCATGTCGTTGACCATTTACCAAGCAACCGTGCCCGCCCTGGTGCACAGCCTCGGCGCCCTGTCGAAAATCCTCGACAAGGCGGCGGCGCAATGCGCGGCGCGCAAGATCGATCCGTCGGTGCTGCTGACCTATCGGCTGGCACCGGACATGTTCCCGTTCACGCGGCAGATCCAGATCGTGACCGACCAGGCCAAGGGGCTGGCCGCGCGCCTCACCGGTGCCGAGGTGCCGAGTTGGCCGGATACCGAAGCCAGTTTCGACGAGCTCAAGACGCGCATCGCCAAGGCCGTGGATTATCTGCAGAGCTTCAAGCCGGAGCAATTCGAGGGTGCGGAAGCGCGCGAGGTCGTGCTCAAGACCCCATCGGCCGAACTGAAATTCACCGGCGCGGAATACGCCTTCGGCTTCGTGTTCTCGAATTTCTACTTCCACGCGGCGACGGCCTACAACATCCTGCGGCACAACGGCATCGAGATCGGCAAGCGCGATTTTCTCGGCGCGTAGATCGACATCAGGTCGGCAGCATGACGAGAGGGCGTCGCTCGTGACCGAGCCGGTTCGACTTGAAACCGAACGGCTCATCCTCGACGGCCATTCGGCCGATGATTTCGACGCGATTGCCGCCATGTGGGCCGATGCGGGTGTCGTCGCCCATATCAGCGGCCGGCCCTCCAGCCTCGACGAGAGCTGGGGCCGGCTGCTCCGCTATCGCGGGCTGTGGCCGGTGCTGGGCTTCGGCTATTGGGCGGTGCGCGAAAAGGCGAGCGGGCTCTTGGTCGGCGATCTGGGCTTCGGCGATTTCCGCCGCGATATCGAGCCGCCGATCACCGGTATTCCGGAAGCCGGCTGGGTCTTCGCCCCTTGGGCGCAGGGGCGCGGCTATGCCGGCGAGGCGCTGAAGGCGGCGCTCGCCTGGCTCGATGCCGAGCCGCGCTTCGACCGCTCGGTCTGCCTGATCGCGCCGCGGAACGAGCGCTCGATCCGGCTCGCCGAACGGAACGGCTACGGGGCGAAGACGACGATCCGGTACCGGGGCGAGGACACGCTGCTGTTCACCCGGCGTCGTCCGCCTTCGGGCTGACCGGACCCGCCCAGTGTCGTTGAACTACAGATAATTCCCCGCCGCCTCGGTCTCGAAGCGCTCGGGCGGGCCTTCCCAGGTGATGCGGGCGTGGTCGAGGACATAGACGCGGTCGGCATGGGGCAGGGCGAAGGTGACATTCTGTTCGCCGAGCAGCACCGTGATCGGCGATTCCCGGCGCAAGCGGTCGAGCGCCTTGGACAGAGTCTCCAGGATCACCGGCGCCAGGCCCAGGGTCGGCTCATCCAGGATCAGCAGCTTCGGCTTCATCATGAGCGCGCGGGCGATCGCCAGCATCTGCTGCTCGCCGCCGCTCAAGGTTCGGGACATTTGCGGCTGGCGGGTTTCGAGGATCGGGAACAGCTCGAACAGCCATTTCAGGCGGGCGTCGCGCTCGGCTGCCGGCAGATGGTTGCCGCCGAGATCGAGGTTCTCGCGCACGCTCATCTCGCCGAAGAGCTCGCGGGTTTCCGGGCATTGCACGATGCCGCCGCGCGCGATCGCCGCCGGGCTCTGGCCGCGCAGCGCCTGGCCGGCCCATCTGATGTCGCCGGAATACGGCACGAGCCCGGAAATCGCGTTGAAAAGAGTGGTCTTGCCGGCGCCGTTCAGCCCGACCAGCGAGACGAACTCGCCTTCCCGGACCTGGAGCGAGACGCTTTGCAGCGCCTGCGCCTTGCCGTAGAGGACACTGACATTTTCGACCGTCAGGGCCGGTTTGGACGCTTCCGCCGCGCGCTCGCAGCGCACGCCGCTGACGATGGCGCCGCCCAGATAGACACGCCGCACCGTCTCGTCCCGCATGACTTCGGCGGCCGTGCCCTCGGCGATGCGCTCGCCGAGATAAAGGGCGAGTACGCGGTCGACCAGCGCCGAGACGCTCTTGACATTGTGGTCGACCAGCATGACCGCCCGGCCCTCGGCGCGGAACGCTTCGATCAGCACCGAGAACTCCCGGACCTCGGAGGCGGTGAGGCCGGCGAAGGGCTCGTCGACCAGCACCAGCTTCGGGTGCCGGGCGATCGCCTTGGCGAGTTCGAGGCGCCGCAGATCGGCGAAGGCGAGGGTCGGCGGCTTGCGCTCCAACACATGGCCAAGGCCGACGCGTTCGGCGATCTCGCGCGCCCTGCCATCGACGCTGCGATCGGCAAAGAGCGCCAGCAGGCTGTCGGGCAGCAGCGCCACCTTGATGTTTTCCAGCACGGTCTGCCGATTGAGCGGGCGCGAATGCTGGAACACGAGGCCGACGCCGTGGCGCGCGACCTTGTGCGCGGGTAGGCCGGCCAGCTCGACACCGTCGAGCTTGATCGAACCGGCGCTGGGCCGCGTCACGCCCATGATCATTTTCATGGCGGTCGATTTGCCGGAACCATTCGGGCCGATCAGCCCGAGGATCTCGCCGGGCCGCAGCTCGAAAGTCAGATCCTTGACGGCAACGAGGCCGCCGAAGCGCCTGGTCAGGCCGGCGACTTCGAGCATCGGCTTTGCCGTTACGGTCGCCTGCACCGGCATGGTTTCTGTCGCCACCGCGCTCATGCTTCCGATCCGCCCCGCACCAAGCCCAGGAAACCATTCGGGAAGCCCAGAATGACGAGGAGGGCGACGACCGAGACGATCAAATTCGCCAACTCGCCGACCGGCCGCAGCGCCTCGGCCAGCGCGATCAGGAAGACGGCCCCGATCGCCGCCCCCAGCACGGTCCGCCGCCCGCCCAGCACGGCGGCGACGATGATCTGCACACCGACGGCGATATCGACGAAGATGCCGACCGACGCCGTGCCGATGTAGAATACCATCAACGCGCCGGACAGGCCGGAAAAGAAGGCGCTCACGGCGAAGGCGAAGAGCTTGTGCTTCGCGACGTTGAAGCCCAAGGCGCCGGCTTGCACGGCGTCCTGGCCGCTCGCCTGAAGGATCAGGCCGATCGCCGAGCGCGACAAGCCGAACAGGAACCCGCCGGCGACGATCATGAAGCCCAGCGCGACGAAATAATTGGATCTGGCGTCGATGGAAATCACGTCGGGCACTGTGAGCCCGATCTCGCCGCCGGTCAGATCCGAGTTGATGATGATGAAATTCTGCAGGATCTGCACCGCGACAAGGGTGATCAGGCCGAAGTAAGGGCCGCTCACCCGCAAGGCCGGTAGCGCCAGCGCGATGCCGCCGGTCACGGCCGCGCCGGCGCCGGCCGCGACGCAAACCCAGATCGGCAGATCCGGCGAGAATTGGGCGTTGAGAATGCCGGCGGTATAGGCGCCGAGCCCGATCAGGAATGTCGGGCCGAAATTGACCTCGCCGGCGAAGCCGAACAGCAGATCCCAGGACATGGCGAAGACCGCGGTGAAATACCCGACCGTCAGCAAGCCGAGAATATACCCCGACACCCAGATCGGCAGCGCCAGAGCCACAACCAGCGCGGCGATGGCAGCCCAGAACAGGCGGGAGGCGGCAAGGCGGCGCACGGCGCTCACCGCCGCCCGAAGAGGCCTTGCGGCCTCACATACATGACCGCGACGAGCAGCAGCAGCGCCGGCATGGAACGGTAGGATGTCGAAATCCCATAGGCCGTGATTGTCTCCAGATAACCCACCACATAGGCCGCGATCAGCGAGCCCGAGACGCTGCCGAGCCCGCCCAGCACGACGATCGAAAAGGCGCTCGCGGTCAAAGGACCGACGCTATAGGAGCTGACGCCGCTGAACATGCCGAGCAGGACGCCGGCGATGCCGGCCAGCACGCCGTAGAGACCCCAGACCGCAAGATAGATATTGGCGAGTTCGAAGCCGAGCAAAGTCACGCCGCGCGGATTCATCGACGCCGCCAATACGGCCTTGCCCGCGCGCGTTCGGTTGACCAGCAGCCACAACAGCCCGATCGTGACCCAGCAGGTGACGGCCGTGAAATACTCGTTGATCGGGGTCCGGACACCCATCACCGTGACGACGCCGTCGAAGATCGGCAACGCCGTCTTGGCATTGTTCGTGAAAAGATAGGAGATCGCCTCCTGGAGGATGATGCCCCAGAGCAGGGTTGCGGTCAGGATGAAAATATCCTTTTCCGACCCCGCGATGCGGCGCGTGCGCTGAATCGGCCGGACGGTCAGATAGTAGGTCGCGAAGGCCAGTGCCACAGCGACCAGTATGCCGCCCAGCGCGCCTAGATAGGGCCCGCCGCCCCAGAGCGCGCTGACCGCCCAGGCGGCGACGGCGGCCGCCACCATGATCGCGCCATGCGACAGGTTGAGCACCCCCGATACGCCGAAGATCAGCGTGAATCCGGTCGCGCCGACCGCGTAGAGCGAGCCGATGACGAAGCCCTCGATCAGAATTTGCCAGAATGTCATGCGAGGGGGTTCTTAACTCGGATCGGACCCGCTCCACCAGAGCGGGTCCGATCAATAAGGGTCAATTGCTGGTGAGCTTGATGAAGGCCGGGAAGCGCAGCGTCGCGTTGGCCAGGTTCTTCGGCCAGAGATTGACCTCCTTGCCGTCCTGCCATTGCAGCATCAACCCCGTGATGGTGCCTTCGCCGATCCGCAGCCCATGGACATGCGGATCGCCCTTGGGCAGGAACTGCACCCGTCCGATCGTGCCGACGTAATCGGTCGCCTCCATCGCCGTCACCAGCTTGTCGCCCTCGGTCGAGCCGGCGCGGTGAATTGCATCGGTCAGGTAATAGACCGCATCATAAGCCGTGTAGCCCGAATAGGCCGGCACGCTGCCGTATTTCTTCTGATAGGCCTCGACGAATGGCAGGGTCCTCGGCGTGACCGCGACGTTCGGGCCGGACACGGAATTGAACAGCACACCTTCGGTGGCGCCGTTGGTGTCCTGCCAGAAGGTCGAATTGGTGGCCTGGCCGGAGACGCCGAACATCGGGATCGGCACTTGCTGGCTCTTCCATTGCACCGTCGGCTGGGTCCCGACATGGGCGATGCCGGTGATCATCACATCAGGCTTCTCGCCTTCGACCTTGTTGAAGATCGGCGTGAAATCCGTCGTATCGGGCGAGAAGCGGATATGGTCCAAGACCTTGAGCCCGGCCTGCGGCAGGCACTTCTCATAGCCGTCGTCGAGCGGCTTGGTCCAGGCGGCGTCCTCGCTGACGATCACCGCACTCGACATCTTGCGCGCGTCGACCAGCAAATCCTTGGCGGCGTCGCACACCAACTGCGCCAGCTCATGCGAGGTCAGATAGCCATGGAAAGTGTATTTGTTCGTGTCGTAATCCTTGGCGATATTTTCGGTGATCTGATCCGAGGCGGCGCCCGGCGTGACCATGACGGTCTTGAGGCGCGCGGCCCACGGTTCCAGCGCCAGCACGACTTCGCTGGCATAGCTGGCGATCACGACATTGACCTTGTCCTCATTGACCGCGCGCTGGAACGCGCGCACCGCTTCCGCGGCCGAGGAATGGTCGTCATAGGTGACGAGCTCGATCATGCGGCCGTCAATGCCGCCCTTGGCGTTGATCTCGTCGGCCGCGATTTGTGCGCCCGGCTGGATGGACGCCCCGGCAACCGACTGCGCCTCGGCGATGACGCCGATGCGGATCGGATCCGCGGCGAAAGCCGCCGGCGCAATTAGGGCGAAGGCGACGGACGCCAGCGCCACCGATCTGACCGAAACCGGTCGCTTGCTGATGAGCACGATACCTCCCCGATTATTCGTTTTCTTATCGGCGCATCATGGGCCACAGCGGCGCGCGGTGCAAGTGTATGGGTAGTCATATATATGTGTTCGCGCGCGATCTCCGGCCGCGATCGACGCGTCACCGCCCGAATGATTCGCGCCACGCCTCCTGGCTTTCCAGCACCGCCTTCTTGAAGGCGAGCGGTGCCGAAACACACGGAATCGGATCGAAATTGCCGGCACCGGCGATGCGCAGCGTGCCGTAATTGAACAACCGGCCCCAAATGCTCTGCTCGACTTGGATCGCCTCGACCCGGTCGATATTCAGTTCGAAAGTCCGCCGCCGGATGATGCCGAATTTCGCGATGACGCGGCGGTTGGTCACGGCCAACTCGGTCGACGCCAGTTTCACCGCGACGTCGATGAGCACGAAGAGACCGATCACGATGACGAGTAGAAGGATGCCGAGCAGGATGGTGAAGAAATGCGGCCAGAGGCTGAGCTTGCCGCGATAGAGGATCTTCTCGTTGTGGACGAGGCTCTTTTCGACATAGGAGGTCATGCTGGCCCTGTTTACGGGAAGGCGCGCGGATCGCGGCGGCGGGTCGGAAACGGCGCTCGGGGAGATTCGGTTCACGGCACATTAGAGCAGGCTCAGGCGCGACGGAACTGTCAAACCCCCGGTGAGATACGGTCCGAATGGCCCGCCGACAGGTGCGGGATCGACTGGCCGGCGCACAACCTGGCGATGTGACGCGCGGCGCGCCGCCTCTCCCCCTAACTCGTCCCGCCGATCCACCGCGCCACAAGATCCACGACTTCTCCGAGCCCGAAATCCAGTAGCACCACGATAACCGCGCGCCAGGCGCCGATTTCCAGGACGGCGTCGGCGAGGAAGGCTTCGAGCACGAAGAAATAGATCTGCGCCGAATCGAGGATCAAATTGGCAAGATTTATGTTCGGCAGCCCGACCACCAGGCAGAACAGGGTCGCTGACGCGACCACCTGGGCCATGTTGAACCAGTTATAGCTGGTGACGAACCAGGCCCAGCGCTCGGCCCGCCCAAAGCTTCTTAGCAGCGGCAGCAGCAGCAGCGGGAAGCCCGCGGCCCCGATGATATCGCGGATGATATCGGCGAGGCCGAGCAGTACCGGGTCCGCCGGCCGCTGCCCCGCGACCGATACCGCGATCAGCAGCAGAGTCGCGGGCAACGCGAAGAGATACGCCCAGAACGATCGGGCGCAGGCGCCGTAATCCCGGCCGAAACCGTTGACCCCGGCGCGGTCGAAGAGGGCGATGCGCCAGACGCCGGCCAGGGCCCGGGCGGTTTCCTCGACGCTGACCATCGCCTAGCCGGGCGCGGCGAAATAGTGGTCGAGCACCCTGGCATAGATCTCGGTCAGCCGGCGCAGATCGTCGAGGGCGACGGCTTCATCGGCCTTGTGCATGGTGCGTCCGACCAGGCCGAATTCGGCGACCGGGCAGTATTTGGCGATGAAACGCGCGTCGGAGGTGCCGCCGGTCGTGCTGAATTCCGGGCGGCGCCCGGTTTCCGCCAGCACAGCTTCGGCGATCAGCGCGGCGAGCGCGCCCGGCGGGGTGAGGAACGCATCGCCCGAGTGCCGGATGTTCAGGCTCCAGCGCCCGCCATGGCCTTCCAACCGGTCGCGCAGCCACGCCTCGAGCGATGCGCCGGTCCAGCGGTCGTTGAAGCGGATATTGAAGGCGGCGCGCGCCGCGCCGGGAATGACGTTGGCGGCCGGATTGCCGATATCGATCGTCGAAATCTGCAGGGTCGAGGGCTGGAAATGCTCCGTGCCCTCGTCGAGCGGCAGGGACGTCAGATCGGCCAGCATCCGCACCAGCCGGTGCGCCGGGTTGTCGGCGAGATGCGGATAGGCCGTGTGGCCCTGAATTCCCTCGACCGTCAGCACGGCATTCAGGCTGCCGCGCCGCCCGATCTTGATCATGTCGCCGAGCGCGTCCGGATTGGTCGGCTCGCCGACCACGCAGGCATCCAGTTTCTCGCCCCGCCCGGCCAGCCAGTCCAGGACCTTGGCGGTGCCGTTGATCGAGACGCCCTCCTCGTCGCCGGTGATCAGCAGGCTGATCGAGCCGGCGAATGCCGGACCGCGCCGCGCCAGGAATTGGGAAGCCGCGGCGGCGAAGGCGGCGACGCCGCCCTTCATATCGGCGGCGCCCCGGCCGATCAGCCAGCCGTCGCGGATCGTTCCGGCGAAGGGATCGGTGCTCCAGGCGGCGCGATCGCCGGGCGGCACGACATCGGTATGGCCGGCGAAGCAGAAATTGCGCCCGCCCTCGCCCCAGCGGGCATAGAGATTGTCGACATCCGCCGTGTCCGGCGCTGAGAAGCGCAAATGCTGGCAGCGGAAGCCGTGCGGTTCGAGGGCGGCGGCGAGGGTGGCGAGCGCGCCGGCATCTGCCGGCGTGACGCTGGGGCAGCGGATGAGCGCCGCGGCCAGCGCCACCGGATCGATCGGCGTCGGGCCGGTCATGCGCGCAGCAACTCGTTGATCGAGGTCTTGCCGCGGGTCTGCGCATCGACACGCTTGACGATCACCGCGCAGGCGAGATGCGGTCCGGGGCTGCCGTCGGGCAGCGGCTTGCCGGGCAGCGAGCCGGGCACGACCACGGAATAGGGAGGAACGCGGCCGTAGAGGATCTCGCCGGTCGTGCGGTCGACGATCTTCGTGGTCGCCGACAGGAACACGCCCATCGACAGCACGGCGCCCTGCCCGACGCGCACCCCTTCGACCACTTCCGAACGCGCGCCGATGAAGCAATCGTCTTCGATCACGACCGGATCGGCCTGCAGCGGCTCCAGAACGCCGCCGATGCCGACGCCGCCGGACAGATGGACGTTGCGGCCGATCTGGGCGCAGGAGCCGACCGTGGCCCAGGTGTCGACCATGGTGCCCGGGCCGACATGGGCGCCGACATTGACGAAGCTCGGCATCAGCACGACGTCGCGGCCGATGAAGGCGGAATAGCGCGCGACGGCGCCGGGGACGGCGCGAAAGCCGGCGCGCAGAAAATCGGCTTCGGTCCAGCCGGCGAATTTCGGCCGGACCTTGTCGTACCATACGGCCGGACCGTGCTGCGGATCGACCGGCCCGCCGGTCATGACCGCATTGGACGACAGGCGGAACCACAGCAGGACCGCCTTCTTGATCCATTGGTGCACCTGCCAGCCGCCCTCTCCGTCGGGGCTGGCGACGCGCAGCGTGCCTTCATCGAGCCGGCGCAACGTCTCCAGGATCGCCTCCGTCGTCTCGCCCGGCGTCGCCGGGGTGATCCGGTCGCGTTGCTCCCAGGCGAGATCGATGATCGGTTGCAGCGTCTCAGCGCTCATACTTGCGGCTCTCAGGCGAAATCGGGTTCGGCGACGGCACGATGGCGTGCGGCTGCCGCGCCGTCAACCGCCGCTCCCGGTTGCCCCGCCATGCTCGGCGCCGGCGGGCAGCGCCGCCAGCCAGCCGGCCAGATCGTCGGTCCGATGCTGGATCCAATCGGCCTCGGCGCCCTCCGTGGCCCAGTCATTGGCGCTGCCCACCAGCACGGTCGCCATGCCGAGCGCCGCGGCCGGCGCCAGGTTGCGGGCCATGTCCTCGACCATCGCGGCCCGCTCCGGCGCGATCGCGAAACGCTCGACCAGAATCCGGTAGCCGGCCGGATCGGGCTTGGGCACGAAGCCGGCATCGGCGATGTCGAACACGGCTTCGACGTGAGTGTCGAGCCCGAGATGGTTCAGCACCCGCGCGGCATGGCGCCGGGAGCCGTTGGTGAACACCAGCTTGCGCCCGGGCAATCCGGCGAGCGCCGCCGCCAGCGTATCGGCGCGTGCCACGCCGGACAGGTCGATGTCATGGACGAAATCCATGAATTCATGGGGATCGACGCCGTGCTCGACCATCAGCCCGCGCAGCGTGGTGCCATGGGTGCGGAACAGCGCCTTCTGGACGGAAGTTGCCGCGGCGCCGTCGAGGCCCAAATGATTGGCGATGAACTGCCCCATCCGCGCCGAGATCTGCGGAAACAGATCCGAAGCGGCCGGATAGAGCGTATTGTCGAGATCGAAGATCCAGTCGCGGATATCGTTTCGGGTCAGGGCCATCTCGGGTCAGGGCCATCGGGCGGCAGATCGGCGGGAGAAACCTTTGTAGACGCCGGCCGATGGCCGGTCCAGCGGCAAACCCGGCCGGGCTGGCCGCGGCGCCGGTTAACAAGCCCTTTACTTCAGGCGCGATATGGAAGGAGCCGCAGCGGAGCGGGAGGCAAGGTGGCTGGTCAAAGCGCACCCAGGGAAGCGGGCGTGGTGCGATGATCCGGAACGCCCTCGCCCGCCTGTTCGGCCGCCGTCCGCTGCCGGCGCCGGCGCCGTCCGGCCTCGACCCGAAGGTGCTGGCGCGCAGCCCGGACGCGGCCGTGCGCCAGGCGGTGGCTGCGGCGGAATCGACCGTACCGGAACTGCTGTTCTACCTGGCGCGCGATCCGGTGCCGGCCGTGCGGCTTGCGGTCGCCCGCAACGTCGCGACGCCGCGCAAGGCCGATCTGCTGTTGGCGCTCGACGAGGTGCCGGAAATCCGCACCCTGATCGCCGAGAAGATCGCCGCGCAGATGCGGTCCGGCGCCCGGGACGAGGCGGCGCAGCTATGGCAGTTGACGGTTTCCGTGCTCGAAGCGCTGGCCCATGACAAGCTGCCGAGCGTTCGGCATCTGGTCGCCGAGATGGCGCGCGGGCTGGAACGCATGCCCGTCGGCATCGTCGCCGGTCTGGGCCGCGACCATGTCGTCGAGGTCGCGATGCCCGCGCTGGAATATCCCGGCGCGATTCCGGACGAGGATCTGGTCGAGATCGTCACCAAGGCGCCCGATCCGCGCATCATCGGCGCCGTCGCCCGGCGGCCCTCGATCGGTCCCCGGGTCACCGCGACGATCGTCGAGCGGGGCGATCCGGACGCGATCGAGACCTTGCTGCAGAACCGCAGCGCCGCCATCGCGCCGATCGTCCTTGAGGCGGTCGTCGACCGCGCGCCGCCGCATGAGACGTGGCATGAACCGCTGGTCGAACGGCCCGCCCTGACCGATTCGGCGGCGATGCGGCTGGCCGGGTTCGTCGCCGACCGGCTGGTCCGCGTGCTGCAGGCGCGCACCGACCTCGAGCCGGCGACGACCGGCGCCATTGCCGCGATGCGGCCGGCGCCGGCGCCGTCATCCGCCGTCACGGTCACCGTCGCCGTGAGCGAGACGACCAGCCAGACGCCGCTGTCACGCGCGCGCCGCCATTATGCCAACGGCACCTTGACGGAGGAGATCGTTCTGGCGGCGCTCGGGACCGATCCGGATTTCGTGATCGCCGCGCTGGCCCTGCGCGCGCGGCTCAAGCCCGCGGTGGTCAACAAGATACTGGTCTCGCACAGCGCCAAGGGCCTGACCGCGCTGGCCTGGAAGGCCGGTTTTTCGATGCGCCTGGCGTCGCTGCTGCAGGTGCGCCACGCCCGGCTGCCGCCGAAATCGCGCCTCAATCCGACCAGCGGCGGCAGTTTCCCGCTGACGCCGGCCGAGATGGAGTGGCAGATCGAGTTCTTTCAGTCGCTGGTGCCGGCCGGGATATAGGCGCCAGCGGGCAAGGCGGGATCGGGCCGGCCGCGCAGGACCGTACGGTATTGGGGATGCTCCGTGCCCATGAGCCGGTCCCACCAGGTGAAGTAGAGCCCGTAATTGTAGCGGAAGCTCGAATGGTGCAGATCGTGATGGGTCGTCGCGTTGAGCCAGCCGAACCAGCGGCTGTCGGCGACGGCGCGCGGGAAGAGTTCGACACCGGCATGGCCCATGACGTTGCGCACGATCATGAACGCCATGAACAGGAACAGGCCGAAGGTGTGCATCGGCACCGCCAGCAGCCAGAGCGGGACGATCAGCGACTGGACGATCGCCTCCGGCACGTCGAACGCATAGGCGGTAAACGGCGTCGGCGTGATCGACCGGTGATGCGTCCGGTGGAACCAGCGGAACAGCTTGGGGTGATGCATCATCCGGTGGGTCCAGTAGAAATATGTGTCATGGGCCAGGATCAGGCCGATGACGCTGAGGACCAGGTAGGGGATGCCGTGCGGCCCGATCCGGCGATACACGGTCAAGACGCCGCTGACCGCGCCGAGAAAGATCAGCACCCCGGTCACCGAAAAGATCAGCGCCGTACGCAGCGAGGTGGCGATTTCCCGGCGCCGATCGGCCCCGGTCGCTTCGCGGGCCTGGATTTTGCGGCGCGCCAGCCCGGCGCGCCAGAACAGCTTCAGGATCAGCGCCATGCCGAAGGCCGCGATGAGATAGCGCCCGATATCGAGCGCGGCGTTCATCGACCACACCCGAAACAGCACCGGCAGGAATTCGGCAAGGCTCGGCATTCATGTTCTCCCGTCAGTTCGGCGGCCGGACCGAAGTCCGCCGCGCCATCATATCGCGGCCGCGCGGTTTCGCGCTCGCCGAATTCGGAGCCGGCCGGGCCCGCCTCACGAACGGGCCGGTCCGGCCTGGCCGAGCCGATCGCGCCGGAATTCCGTCGGCGTCACCCCGGTCCGGACCTTGAAGGCGCGGTTGAACGGCCCGATCGAGCCGAAGCCGGCATCGAGCGCCACGGTCAGGATCGGCATATCGGTCTGCGCCGGATCGGCGAGCGCTGCCGCTCCATCAGATCGCGCAACGCGGCCAGCGTTGCCGTTTCCTGGTCGTCGACCGGCGGCGGGGCAGCCGTCGCGGTACAGCCGCAGCACCAGAAACAGCGTCCCCAGACCGCCCTGCAGAGTCGCATCGAGGATCGCCACCGAAGCCTCGGCGCGCCGATCCCCGCCGCTAGCCCTTCCGCCGGATCAGCGTGCCGGCCCCGGCGCTCGACAGCAGCTCGACCAGGATCGCATGGGGCTTGCGCCCGTCCAGGATGACGGCGGCTTCGACACCCGCCTCGACGGCGTCGAGGCAGGTCTCGATCTTCGGGATCATGCCGCCGTAGATCGTGCCGTCCCTGATCATGGCGCGGGCGTCCTCGACCGTGATTTCCGGCATCACCTTCTTGTCGCGGTCGAGCACGCCGCCGGTGTCGGTCAGCATCAGGAGCCTTGTCGCAGCCAGGGCGCCGGCCACGGCGCCGGCCGCCGTATCGGCGTTGATGTTGTAGGTCTCGCCCTTCTCGCAGATGCCGATCGGCGCCACGACCGGAATGATGTCGGCGGCTTCGAGCAGTTTCAGCACCTTGGTGTTGACCGCCACCGGCTCGCCGACGAAGCCCAGATCCAGGATGCGCTCGATATGCGATTCCGGGTCGCGGGTCGTGCGCGTCAGTTTGCGCGCGGTGATCAGCCCGCCATCCTTGCCGCTGAGGCCGATGGCGAGCCCGCCGGCGCCGTTGATCAGCGCCACGATCTCCTTGTTGATGCTGCCCGACAGCACCATCTCGACGATCTCGACCGTCGCCTTGTCGGTGACGCGCAGCCCGTCGATGAAGGAACTCTGGATCTTCAGCCGGTCGAGCATCTGGCCGATTTGCGGCCCGCCGCCATGGACCACCACCGGGTGGATGCCGATCTGCTTCAGCAGCACGATGTCGCGCGCGAAGCCGGCGCCGAGCGCCGCGTCGCCCATGGCGTGGCCACCATACTTCACGACGATCGTCTTGCCGGAATAGCGCCGCATATAGGGCAGCGCCTCGGAGAGCACGTTGGCCCGGTCGGCGATCTCGTCCACGGTCATCGCGCGCCCTCTCGCTCCGATGGTTTACGGCAGCCCGATTACCCGACCGGGACCGGCTCCGCAAGGGCGGCGAGGGCGGCGCGCAGGCCGGCGATCCCCGTGCCGTCCTCGGCGCTGGTCGCATGCAGCACCGGGTATGCGGCGACATGGCGGGCGATGATGGCCCCGGTCTCGGCGATGCGGGCGGCGAGCGCAGTGGGACCGAGCTTGTCGACCTTGGTCAGGACGATCTGATAGGAGACCGCGGCGTCGTCGAGCAGCTTCATCACCGGCTCGTCGGTCGGCTTGACGCCGTGCCTGCCGTCGATCAGCAGCAGCACGCGGCGGAGCGTGACGCGGCCTTTCAGATAGGTCTCGACCAGCCGCGTCCAGCGCTGGATCTCGGTCTTGGGCGCGCGCGCATAGCCGTATCCCGGCATGTCGACCAGTACCAGCCTCGTGCCCAGATTGAAGAAGTTCAACTGTTGGGTCCGCCCGGGCGTGTTCGACGTGCGCGCCAGCGTGTTGCGTCCGGTCAGCGCGTTGACCAGGCTCGATTTCCCGACATTCGACCGGCCGGCGAAGGCGATCTCCGGCAGGCCCGCTTCGGGGATCGTGTCGAGCCGGGTCGAGCCGTTGAAGAAAGTGCATTCCTGCGCGAACAGCCAGCGCCCGAATTCGAGCGCCGCCGGTTCGGGCTGGCTTTCGTCCGCCATCTCGGCCATCGCCGGGCGGGGCCGGGGAGGGGCCGTGCCGCCGGCCGTCACTCCGCCGCCGCGGGGATGGCGGCCTTGGTCCGGCGCGTGATCACCCATTGCTGCGCAATCGTCAGGATCGTGCTCCAGGACCAGTAGATCACCAGCCCGGCCGGGAATTTCGAGGTCGACATCATGAAGGTGAAGAAGAACGGCATCAGTTGGAACATGCGCGCCTGGGCCGGGTCGACCTGCATCGGCTGCATGCGCTGCTGCAGCACCATGGCGGCGCAGTAGATGCACAGCCAGACGCCGATCTCCGGCAATTGCTGCGGCGGCGTGAACGGCAGCAAACCGAACAGGTTGAAGATCGTCGTCGGATCCGGCGCCGAGAGATCGCGGATCCAGCCGAAGAACGGCGCATGCCGCATCTCCAGGCTGACCAACAGCACCTTGTAGAGGGAGAAGAAGACCGGAATCTGCAGGGCCACGGGCAGGCAGCCGGCGACCGGGTTGGCACCGGCGCGCTTGTACAGCGCCATCGTCTCCTGGCTCAGCCGCGTCTTGTCGTCGGCGAATTTCTCGCGCAGCTTCACGATTTCCGGCTGCAGCGCCTTCATCTTGTTCATGCTGATGACGGCGCGCGTCTGCAGCGGAAAGAACAGGCCGCGCATCAGCATCGTCAGTAACAGGATCGCCACGCCGAAATTGCCGGTCAGGTGATAGAATATATCAAGGACGTAGAAGATCGGCTTGGTAAAGAACCAATACCAACCCCAATCGACGGCATAATCGAAACGCGGCAGGCCGAGCTTGTCGCGGTAAGCTTCGAGCAGCTTTACTTCTTTCGGCCCGGCGAACACCAGGGTCGATGCACTGGCGCTGGCGCCCGGTCCGAGGATTGCGGCCGGTCCGGCGAAATCGGCGCTGTAATGCGGCGTCGTGCCGGCTGCCCCGGCGAAACCGGCGCTCACCGGCGAGGACTGGTCGGCCGGCGCGACGACGGCCAGCCAGTATTTGTCGCTGAAGCCGAACCAGCCGCCTTTCACGGTGTCGGCGGCGGTCGTCGCCATATCCTTGTAGTAGACATCCCGCTCGACGCCGTTGAAGGTGCCCATCCCGCCTTCGTAGGAGGTGCTCCACCAGCCGGTCGATGCCGTCGTCGGAATGGTGGTGCGCGTGACCTGGGCGTAAGGTTGCAAGGTCACCGGCGCCGCCCCGTCATTGACGACGTCCTGCTTGACCGTAAACATATACTTGTCGTCGATCGACACGGTGCGGGTGAATTTCAAGCCGTCGCCATTGTCCCAGCTCAGCGTTACCGGGCTGTCCGGCGTCAGTTTGTCGGCGCTGGCGGTCCACACGCTCTGATCGTCCGGCAGCTTGAGCGCATGGTCGGCCGCGCGCCAGCCGAGCTGCGCGAAATAGGCGCCCGATGCGCCGGCCGGCGACAGCAGCACGATCGGCGGGCTGTCGGCGTCGACGGTCTCATGGTAGCGCCGCAGGATCAGGTCGTCGATCCGGGCGCCCTTCAGATTGATCGAGCCCTTGACGCTCGGCGTCTCGATCGCGACGCGCGGGATGTCGCCGAGCGCCGCTTCACGGCTCATCGTCGGTTCCGGGATCGGCGCAGCGGCGGCCGGCAACTGGGTCTGCGTCGCCGGCGTTGGTGTCTGCTGGGTCTGCGTCTGTTCGGTCGCCGGCGGCCGCTTTGGAGCCGGAACGAGGAAATTCCAGGCGAGCAGGATCGCCACCGAGATGACGATGGCCAGAACGAGGTTTTTGTTCTCCGGTTCCTGCATGAGATCCTCTAATCCCTCGATCTTCTGGTTCCTTCGGACTGCTCAGTGCCGTCCCGCGCATGATCGTTCCGGATGTTCCGGCACCGGATCGTAGCCGCCACCCCCCCAGGGATGGCAGCGGGCCAGCCGGCGCAGCGCCAGCACCGAGCCGCGCCAGGCACCGAACCGGCCGATCGCCTCCGACGCATAGGCCGAGCAGCTCGGCTCGAACCGGCAATTCGTCCCGAGCAAGGGCGACACCACCAGGCGATAGAGCCATATAAGCATGCGCAGCAGGCTTGCCATCGGCTCCTCCCGCCTATTCGGCGTTTCGCCACGCGCCGGTGCGCTTCAATGCCTGTTCGAGTTCGGCCACCAGGGAAGAATATGGATGGTCCGGCGTTTGATGGCGGGCGATCACGACATAATCATGTCGAGGTGCCGCGTGCCGCGCCATGACGTCTTCGACCGCCGCCCGCAGCCGGCGTTTGGCCCGGTTGCGCGCGACGGCGTTGCCGACTTTTTTCGACGCGGTGAACCCGACGCGCCGGCCTTGCGCCTCGGCGCCGGTGCTCTGGTCCGGTTGCGCGGCGGGTGAAACCTGCAGAATGAGGCCCGGCGCTACCGCCTTGCGGCCTCCGGCGACGCGCAGAAAATCCTTGCGTTGCTTCAGCCGGCCGAGGCGGCGCGGCATGGCATCCGCTCCGGCGCCGGTCTCAGGCCGACAGCCGCTTGCGGCCTTGCGCGCGCCGGTTCGCGAGGACCTTGCGGCCGCCGACCGTGGCGGTGCGGGCACGGAAGCCGTGCCGGCGCTTCCGGATGAGCTTGCTGGGCTGATAGGTACGCTTCACGGCCGATACTCCACGGGCACGGACAAATTCGAGGCGGTGCTTATAGGGGAGCGGCCGGGCGAAGTCAATTCGCGGCAATGCGGCAAAAACCGCGGCATGTCCGCCTCCCGGCCGCCGCATTTCCATCAAGCCCCTGCCGCATTCCAACCAAAAAGCGCAGATATGATGGCGCCACACGGAACATGAAGGGGGAATGGCCATGAAACTCGGATGGATCGGCGCCGGCGCCGCTCTGGCATATCTGCTCGCTGCCGGCGGTGCGGCCGCGGCGGAGCTCGCCCTGAAACGCGTGATGCTGTCGTCGGGCGGCGTCGCCTATGTCGAATACGAAGCGGTGGTCGAGGGCGATGCGGAACTGCCGCTCGACGTGCCGCTCGACCAGGTCGACGACGTGCTGAAATCGATCGTGGTGTTCGACGACAAGGGTGGCGTCGGCAGCGCCGGCCTGCCCGGGCGGGCCCCTCTCGTACAGAGCTTCCGCGACTTGCCCTTCGACCAGGCGGCCTTGAACTCGCCGGCCGATCTGCTCAACGCACTGCAGGGCGCCGAGATCCGGGTCGGCGGCAACCGGCCGCTCGACGGCAAGGTTCTGCGCGTCGTGCCTGAGACCGTCGCGCTCGGGCCGCAGCAGAGCGCGTCGCATCACCGCGTGACGCTGCTGACCACGTCCGGGTTGCAGCAATTCGTGCTGGAAGACGCCGACAGCATCGGCTTCGCCGATCCGGCACTGCAGGCCGATATCGGCAAGGCGCTGGGCGAGATCGCCGACAACCGGGCCAAGGATCGCCGCCGTCTGGTGCTGAGCGCACGCGGCGACGGTCGGCGCGTGCTGCGCGTCGGCTATGTCGTCGGTGCGCCGCTGTGGAAAGGCAGCTTCCGCCTCGTCCTGCCCCAGGATTCCCAGGCCGACAAGGCGCATCTGCAAGGCTGGGCCGTGCTGGAGAATATGAGCGGGCAGGACTGGCAAAATGTCGAGTTGACGCTGCTGTCCGGCAATCCGGTCAGTTTCCGCCAGGCGATCTACGATGCCTATTACGTCAACCGCCCGGAAGTGCCGGTCGATGTCGTCGGGCATATCCTGCCGAGGCGCGATACCGGCGACGCGGAAGCGATTTCCGTGACGGGTAGCCGGGTGGCGGCTGCGGCGGGCGGACTCAATCTCAATGCGCCGGCGGCTGCACCGGCGCCGCTGGCGATGCGGGCGAAGGCCAGAGCGGCGGACCAGCAGGAACTCGCTCCGAGCGTGGACACCGCGCTGGCCAGCGAATCGGCGACCCAGGTCGCATATCGCGTTCCCGTGCCGGTAACGGTGGCGAGCGGGCATTCGGCCATGATCCCGATCATCGACCGCGATGTCCCGGCCGAACGTCTGGCGCTCTTTCAGCCGGCGACGCTGGCCACGCATCCGCTGGCCTCGCTGCGGCTGAAGAATGACCAGCCGAACGGGCTGCCGCCCGGCGTGGTCACGCTCTACGAGCGCGGCGACACGACCGCCTATGTCGGCGATGCTCAGCTCGCGGCATTGCCGCCCGGCGAAACCCGGCTGATTTCCTACGCCGCGGACGAAAAGACGCAGATCTCGGTGACTGCGGATTCGACCGACGCGGTTGCCCATGCGACGATCTCAGAAGGCGTGCTCAAATTGACGCGGCTCTATCGCGCCAGCACATCCTATCACGTCAAGGCGCCGGCCGATGAACCGCGGCGCGTGCTGATCGAACAGCCGAAGCAGCCGGGCTGGGATCTGGTGGCGCCGGCCGGCGGGGCGGCCGAGGCGACGCCTTCGGTCTATCGCTTCCCCCTCGAACTGGCGGCGGGCAAGAGCGCCGATCTCACCGTCACCTTCGAGCAGCCGCGCGAGGAGAGCGAGCGGATTCTCGACTTCAATGACGACCGCGTCGGGGCGCTGGCGCAAGACCGGCAACTCGACCCCAAGATTCGCCTGGCCTTCAATGAACTGGCCAGGTTACGCCGGGAGAGTGCCGCCAAGCGGTCGGCGGAAAACGAACTCGATCAGCAGATCGCCGCAGTCAATAACGATCAAGCCCGGATCCGGCAGAACCTCGCGAGCGCCGACCGTGAGAGCGATCTGCACAAGCGTTACATGGCCAAGCTGGCCGAGCAGGAAACCCGGATCGAAGAACTTCAGGCCGCCCGCACCAAAGCTCAAACGGAACGGTTGGCAGCAGAAAAAGCGGTAACCGAGTATTTGACGAAACTTGACCTGTAGCGCACCGGCCGGCTGTCAGAAACGGCGCAACACGGAGCGCAAAAGCAATAGAGAACACAAAAAGCCACGTTTTTGAAAATTTATTACGTCATAATGGAATTATATGTCGTAATATTACTTTTCACCATCGCCGGACGCACCGTTCGCCCGGCCGCTGATGTACCGGCGCATTAGTCCGAATTACCGGGCGGTGCGCCGGTTTTCATCATTGGTACAGTCATGCGCGCGCCGGCTGTCGCTTTCGTCTGGATCGACAGGCTAAAATCTTCCGAGCGGGCCGTATTGCGGGCCGGCCAGATTCCTCGATCGCAGCCCGAAAGCGCGCGATCACAAGCTGCCTTCCGTGCTACCGCCTGGCTCCGCGTAAGCGCAGGTCTACATTGAATTTCCGTCATCAATCGTAATTTTGCTGAAATATGTTGCCGGAAGGTGACATGCGAGCGGTTTTCCCGGCCTCCATCAACTAATTGTTTTATAAGGATATTTTCTAATTCCGGCCGAATCTAAGGGGAGTCCGGCGCCGGTAGTTCGCATTAGTCAAGTTACAATCCGGCTTGCTCGATTAATCTATTTTCACCATAATTTGATGGGCTTGGGGTTGCAAATCGCTTTGCAGCATTTCCCAGGCGCGTTCAGATGGGCAATCATCGGTGAAGGCGGGCAGGCGACGCGCTTGGGGGCGAGTGGCGCCGACGGCTGCTATTTTCTCAGTCATGCGGAGGTACCTTTATGGCTTTCCTGTTGTCGAAGCGTCGAGATGGACTGTCCCGGCACTCGTTGCTGGTGAATTCATCCGCCGTTGCACTTTTATTAGTCTTTAATACTCCGGTTTGGGCGCAGACCGCGCCGCAGCCGGCCATGAGCGTCGGCCAGATCGCGCAAGCCGCGCCGGAGCAGACGGCGCAGGGGGGCGCACAGACTGCCCAGGGCACGCCGAAGCCGGCCGAAACGAGTGCGGCCACCGAGGCCATCACCGTGACCGGCACGCGCATCCAGGCGCCCGGCCTGACCTCGTCGAACCCGATCGACACGATCAGCTCGACCGAAATCGAAGAGACGGGTCTGCAGAACCTCTCGGCGATCCTGTCCGAGCGTCCGCAGTTCCAAAACAACCAAGGCCCCGGAAACTCCGCCTTCTTCATCAACGGTGCCGACATCAACGCGGCCAACCTCCGCGGCCTCGGCCCCTATCGCACCCTGACCCTGATCGACGGCGTGCGCCAGGTCGGCACGGAATCGGGCGTGAACAACTCGGGCGGCACCGGCATCGTCGATCTGAACACGATCCCGCCGCTGCTGATCGACAGCATCGACGTCGTGACCGGCGGTGAATCGGCGATCTACGGCGCGGATGCCGTGGCCGGCGTGCTGAACTTCAAGCTCAAGAAAAACTATGAAGGCGCCGAGGCGACCGCCGAATACGGCACGACCACGGATGGCGGCGGCACGACGACGAGCTTCGACGCCATTTTCGGCGCCAATTTCTCGCAAGACCGCGGCAACCTGACCTTCACGACCGATTATGCCAAGACCGCGACGATCTACGGCTTCGACCGGCCCGGCGGGTCGATCAGCGCGGCCGGCGCCGAAAATCCGATCTATACGGCCGGACCCAATTCCGTGCTCGTGTGCTGCAACGCCAACCCCAATCTGAACCAAACCGGCGCGCCGCTCATCGCGACGGCGTTGGGGCCCAGCGGCAGCATCGCGCCGCTGTCCCTGACCTTCAACCGGGCCGGCACGGAGCTTCTCCCGTTCAATCCCGGTACGCCGATCCCCGGCCTTGCCGGCGTGGCAGCGTTTGCCGGAACCGGCCAATCGCTCAACACCCCGACCGGGATCGTCGCGCCCGACAATCTGCGCATCGTCGACGAGGGCATCCTAACCTATAACCTCGCGAACGATCTCGGGCCGTTCAAGACGATCAACTTTACGTTGGATGCGAAATACGCGAGTTCCCGCGGCAAGGAGAATGGCCAGAATTTCGGCTTAACCTCCCCGCCGGCGGTCGGCAACATCACGGGCGAAATCACCGTTCCGGTCACCAGCGCATTTACGCCGGCGGCACTGGTGCAGCTCGAGAATCAAGCCGGGGTGACCGCGGTCAATCTGAACAAATCTCTCGACGACTGGGACGCGCTCACCTTCAGCTATGACTATGAGCTCTATCATTCGGTCGTGGGCTTTGACGGACAGTTGAAGAACGGCTGGAACTATAACGTCTTTTACAATTTCGGCCGCTACGAGAATACTTTCATCAACACCGCGGCTCATCTCGATCTGCTGAACGAAGCGGTCGACACCGTGGTCAATCCGCAGACGGGCCAGCTCGAATGCGCTGACACTCTCGTGAATCAGAATGACGGTTGCATTCCGATCAACCCGTTCAAGACCGGCCCGCTGACGCAGGCGCAACAGCGCTTCATCTTCTTCCAGACCAAAGAAGTCGACGTCTTCGAAGAAAACGACGCCGGCCTGAATTTGAACGGCGAAGTGACCCATTATGCGACGCCGTTCTCCGGCACCGATGTCGCGCTCACCGCGGCATTCGGCCTCGAATGGCGCGAGGAAAACACCAATTCGATTCTCGACTCGCCGTCGCAGTTGCCCTTTGGAACTCAGGGTCAGAATCTGATCTCCAGCAACGAAATCGCCAATCTGCCGACCTCCGGCATCTACACGACCAAGGAAGTGTATGGCGAATTGCGCATTCCCCTGCTTCGGGATCTGCCCTTCGCCAAGGCCATCGACCTCGACGGCGCCATCCGCGGTCAGGATTTCTCGACCACGGGCAAGGACTACACCTGGGACGCCAACCTGACCTGGAATATCACTTCCGACATCGCCGTGCGCGGCAGCGCCGGAAAGTCCGTCCGGGCGCCGAACGCCGATGAATTGTTCTCCGGCGGTGCGGCGTCGTTCGTCGGTCTCTTCGACCCCTGCACCAGCGTCAACATCAACAACGGCCCGCTCGGCCGCGTGGCCAACTGCCTCGCGCATGGCGTGCCGCAAGGCGGCTCCAACCCGAATGCCGGCGCGCCCGCGACCTTCATCACCGGCAATCCCGCTCTGTCGGCGGAAACCGGCCGGTCCTTCACCGGCGGCTTCGTCTTTACGCCGAGCTTCGTGCCGCATTTTACGTCGACCTTGGATTTCTACCAGATCCATATCAACAACGTGATCGGCGAAGCCAATCCGGACAATATCCTGATCGGTTGCTCGGACCAGAACGTCGCCGCCGACTGCGCGGCGATTACGCGCCGGTCCGATGGGTCGCTGTCTCTGGTCGCGACGCCCTATGTGAACGAGGCGGAAGAAATCATCCGCGGCGCCGACTTCACCAGCAGCTATCATTTCACCGATGAGGAGGTGGCGTTCCTGCCGCCGGAATCGCGCGTCAATCTTGGACTGACCCTGTCCTGGATTCCGCAGCACTTCATTCTGCAAGACGCGCAAGCGCCGAACTCGCCCGGTAGCGATCTGGGATTGGCCGGCCAACTCGGTTTCCCGCGCTGGTCCGGTTCGTTCCGCGAAGGCTATGATCAAGGTCCGGTATCGATCAGTGTAGCGGAGCGCTTCATCGGCCCGACGAACCTGTTCATCGCGGAGCCGCCGCAGACCTTCTCGCCGGGTACGGTGCCGACGGTCTGGTACACCGATGCGAGTGCATCCTACTCTTGGCGGAACCTGGTCTTCACCGCCGGCGTGCAGAACCTGTTCGACGTGCTGCCGCCGCCGGCGAGCGTGGCGTTCAACGGCGGCCCGGTCGCCCGGCCGGTCGAAGAGCCCGTCTCCGGGTTCGATGCGACGGGGCGCTTCGTCTTCACGAAGCTCAAGGTCGAGTTCTAAGAAAACTCGAATGACAGGCAGGCGCGGACGATCTCCGCGCCTGTTTTCTTTGCTCCATGGCGGTGGTAACACAGCCGCTCATTCCCGGCGCAGCCTCCTCCCGGCGCCGTTCGCGGCGTCGTGCCGCCTTCGGAGAATCCGACGCATGATCCGGTTCGACCGCTTGATTTTGCCTGGCAGCGCGCCTTTCGCGATAGCCGCCGCGCTGCTCGTTTCGCTCCCGGGCGCGGCCCAGGACTTCGCCGCCTGCACCAGGATTGCCGATGACCAGCAGCGCCTCGCCTGCTTCGACCGCGCCGCCCATGCAATGCCGCCGGCACCGGCGAGTCCCGCCTTTACCGCGCCGGTCGCGCCGGCCAGCCCGCCGCCCGGAACCTTCAGCCCGTTCGCCGGCACCGCTCCGTCCGCGCCCAATCCCGTCGCCGATTTCGGCCGTTCATCCGTGCCGGTCACCGCGCCGCCGCCGCGCCCGCCGGACGAGCCGGCGCCCATCAACAGCATTACCGCGCGCGTAATTCAGATCATCGATCCGGACGGCAAGCCGACCTTCGTCCTCGACAACAATCAGACGTGGATCTCGGTCAAGTACATTCACATCGTGCCGCGCAGCAAAGGACCGAACACGGTCAAGATCGAAAGCGCCGCGGTCGGATATTTGATGACTTTGAACGACGCCTCCTTCCAATTCGGTGTTAGAAGGTTGAAATAGCGACATGCGCACCGTTCTTCCGGTTCTGATCGGACTCGGCGCCGCCGTGGCATGTCAGGCGGCGCCGATTTGTGTCGAGGAAGCATCGATCGACGCGCTGCGCAGCGCGCTCGACACTGGGCGGGTCACGTCGACGCAACTGGTCGACGCCTATAGCGCGCGCATCGCGGCCTTCGACCAAGCCGGACCGACGCTGAACGCGGTCCGGGCGCTCAACCCCGCCGCCAAGGCCATCGCCGCCCTACGCGACGCCGCGCGCCGGGCCGGCGAGGCCAGGCTCGGCCCGCTCGACGGTATCCCGATCCTGATCAAGGACAATATCGCGACCGGCGATCGTCAGGCGACGACCGCGGGCTCGGTGGCGCTGGCCGATGCGGTCGCCCACCGCGATTCCTTCGTCGCCAAGCGCCTGCGCGCGGCCGGCGCGATCATCCTGGGCAAAACCAATCTGACCGAGTTCGCCAATTTCATGGCTGACGACATGCCCTCCGGCTACAGTTCGCTGGCCGGGCAGGTGCTCAACCCATACGGGCCGAGCCTGGGCGCGAATGGCCGGCCGCTGATCGATCCGGGCGGGTCGAGTTCCGGCTCCGGCGTCGCCGCCGCGTCCAGCTTCGCCGCGGCGGCGATCGGTACGGAAACCTCCGGATCGCTGCTCAATCCGGCCAGCCAGAATGGGCTGGTGACGGTGAAGCCGACCGTCGGGCTGATCAGCCGGGCCGGCATCGTTCCGATCTCGTCGAGCCAGGACACGGCCGGGCCGATGACGCGCAGCGTGCGCGATGCGGCGCTGCTGCTCGGCGTCTTGACCGGCGTCGATCCCGACGATCCGGCGACGAAAGCCGGCGCCAGGCGGGTGCCCACCGACTACACGCGCTATCTCAAGGCCGATGCCTTGAAAGGGGCCCGCATCGGCGTGCCGCGCAATCCCGCGGACAAGGCCAATGACGTCTATTACGCGCTGCTCGACGAGCAGCAGGCGGCGATCATGGACGGCGTCATCCTGACCTTGAAATCGCTCGGCGCGACGATCGTCGAAGCCAGCATCCCGACCGCCGGTGACCTCGACGCCGCCCACGACAAGGCCACCGGCATCGCCATCGTCAACACCAATCCGCTGAGCGACGGCAAGGGCGAGACCGAGCACTACCCGGCGGTGCTGGTCTACGAGTTCAAGCACGACCTCAACGATTACCTTGCGCACTATCTGCCGGACGCCAAGGTCAAATCCCTGGCCGATATCATCGCCTTCAACCAGGCGGCGGGCGAGCGGGCGCTGCGTTACGGCCAGGACGTCTTGCTGGCGGCGCAGGCGACGCGCGGCGATCTCAGCGAAAAATCCTATCGCGAAGCGCGCCGGCTCGACCTCAAGGCGGCCCGCACCGACGGCATCGACGCTTATCTCAGCGAACACAAGCTTGACGCGATTCTATTCCCGAGTTCCTCCGGCGCCGACATCGCGGCGCGCGCCGGCTATCCCAGCGTCGAGGTACCGGCCGGGTTCCTGACGCAGATCAAGGGCCGGGCGGTGCCATCCTTCCCGTTCGGCGCCACCTTCACCGGGCGCGCGTTCAGCGAAGGCAAATTGCTGGGTTACGCCTACGCCTTCGAGACGGCGACCAAGAGCCGGCGGCCGCCGCTATTGGGCGAGACCTGCGTGCCGTAGGGCTGCACCGGCCGGGCAAGCCCTTTAATGGGCGAAGATGTCCAGTTCCGGCCAGCCTTCGAGGTCGAGTGCCGCGCGGGTCGGCAGGAAATCGAAGCAGGCGCGTGCCGTTCCGGTGCGCCCTTCGCGCGCCAACATGACGTCGAGCTTCGCGCGCAGTTGGTGCAGATAGAGGACATCGGAGGCGGCGTATTTGAGCTGCTCGTCGGTCAGGGTATCCGCCCCCCAATCGGAGGATTGCTGCTGCTTGGACAGCTCGACATTGAGCAGATCCTTGCACAGATCCTTCAACCCGTGCCGGTCGGTAAAGGTGCGGACCAGCTTCGAGGCGATCTTGGTGCAGTAGACCGGCGCCGTCCGCACTTGCAGATAGTGCTGAAATACGGCGATGTCGAAGCGGCCGAAATGGAACAGCTTCGTAATCGCCGGATCGGCCAGCAATGCCTTGAGATTGGGGGCGCCGTAGTCGCCAACCGAGAATTGCACGAGATGGGCGGTGCCGTCGCCGCTGGACAATTGCACGACGCAGAGCCGGTCGCGATGCGGGTTCAACCCCATCGTCTCGCTGTCGATTGCAACCGAAGACCCGAAATCGAGGCCGGCGGGCAGATCCCCGCGATGTAAGGTGATGGTCAAGAGTGCCGCCCGGTCTCCATTCGACCAGGGAACCGCCTCGCTCCGCTGCCGTTGCCGACAACGGCTGGCGGATCCGAGGTTCGGTTTGGTGCCCAGGAGAAGACTCGAACTTCCACGAGGTTTCCCCCACTAGAACCTGAATCTAGCGCGTCTACCAATTCCGCCACCTGGGCACTAGGTGAGGCGCAGGGAGTTAATGGGTCTGCAAGGGCTTGTCAATCTGGATTTGGCGCGAAGTGCGCCGTCGTCACAAGGAGTTTCGACATGGCTGAAGTGCTGCGGGTTACAGTGTTTGGCGGTTCCGGGTTCATCGGCCGGCATCTGGTGCAGCGCCTGGTTCGACAGGGCGATATGGTGACCGTCGTGGCGCGCCATGACGCGCCCTTCCTCAAGCCGATGGGCGATGTCGGCCAGGTCGTGCAGCAACTCGGCAATCTCGCCGACACGGGCTTACTGCAACGGGCCGTTGCCGGTGCCGATGCCGTGGTCAATCTCATCGGCATCCTGGCGGAATCCGGCGGGCAGCGCTTCGACGCGGTCCAGCATCTGGGGGCCGAGCGGATCGCGCGCGCCGCGGCGGCGGCCGGGGTCGCGCGGTTCGTGCAGATCTCGGCAATCGGTGCCGACCCGGCTTCGCCCTCCCGATACGCGCGCAGCAAGGCGCGCGGCGAAGCGGCGGTACTGGCCGCCTTTCCGGCGGCGACGATTCTGCGCCCATCGATCGTGTTCGGGCCGGAGGATCTTTTCTTCAACCGTTTCGCGGCGATGGCCGAGACCTGGGGCGTGCTGCCGCTGATCGGCGGCGGGGCGACGCGGTTTCAGCCGGTCTATGTCGGCGATGTCGCCGATGCCGTGCGGCAGGTGCTCGGCCGGCCGGATACGGCCGGGCGGATCTACGAGTTGGGCGGGCCGGAAATCCGGACCTTCCGTGCGCTCTTGGAACTCATGCTGCGCGTGATCGGGCGACCGAAGACGCGGCTCGTGCCGCTGCCCTTTGCGGTCGCTGGCATCCTCGCGCTGTTCGCCCAGTACGCTCCGGGCGCGCCGTTGACACCCGATCAGGTCGTGCTGCTGCGCGTGGACAATGTCGTCGGCCACGCCGCCCTCGCGCTGCGCGACCTCGGGCTGGCACCGACGGCGATGGCACAGATCCTTCCAGGCTATCTCAGCAGGAAGCGATAACGCCGGATGCCGCGCGAATTATTAATCCGAAACGGATATAAATATTCAGATTTGTCGATTTGGTGAGCATTGCCGAGGCGAGATCGGATCAGATATCCGAAAAATATATCCGATTCGGGTATTTATCTCTTTTTTCATTTGGCGGCGGGGGCGGCGTCGGCTAGTCGGTAACCATGCGCCGGACTGCCGGTGCTGCGAGCGATGCAAAGCGGAGCGACGATGGGCCAGACGCTGCTGAAATTCGTTTCGGTCGACCAAGCGATGCCGGATAAGCGTCCGGCCGAGGAACGCCGGCACGATTTCGCCGAAATCTATGCCCGGTTCGATCCGGCCGCGGCGCGCCGCCAGGCTTCGCGCTGCTCGCAATGCGGCATTCCCTTCTGCCAGGTGCATTGCCCGCTGCAGAACAACATTCCCGACTGGCTGATGCTGACGGCGGAAGGCCGGCTTGAGGAAGCCTATGAGCTGTCCTCGGCGACCAACAATTTCCCCGAGATTTGCGGCCGGATCTGTCCGCAGGACCGCTTGTGCGAAGGCAATTGCGTCATCGAAAAAGGCTTCAGCGCGGTCACCATCGGTTCGGTCGAGAAATTCATCACCGACACCGCCTGGGAGCGCGGCTGGGTCAAGCCGCCGACGCCGCTGCGCGAGCTCGCGCAATCGGTCGGCATCATCGGCGCCGGTCCGGCCGGTCTCGCCGCGGCCGAGCAACTGCGGCGCCAGGGCTATCAGGTGCATGTCTACGACCGCTACGACCGGATCGGCGGGCTGATGATCTACGGCATTCCGAATTTCAAGCTGGACAAGGCCGTCGTCGCACGCCGGCAGGCCCTGCTGGAAGCCGGCGGCGTGGTGTTCCACCGGAATTTTGAAGTCGGCCGCACCGCCACGCTCCGCGATCTGCGGAACCGGCACGATGCCGTACTGATCGCCACCGGCGTCTACAAGCCGCGGCCGCTCCAGGCGCCTGGTGTCGGTCTCGACAATATCGTGCAGGCGCTCGACTATCTGACGGCCAGCAACCGGCGCGGCCTGGGCGATCTCGTCCCGGACGGCAGCTTCGATGCCCAAGGCCGGCATGTCGTGGTGATTGGCGGCGGCGACACGGCGATGGATTGCGTGCGCACCGCGATGCGCCAGGGCGCGGCTTCAGTGAAATGCCTGTATCGCCGCGACCGCAAGAACATGCCGGGTTCGCAGCGCGAAGTCGCCCATGCGGAAGATGAAGGCGTCGAGTTCGTCTGGCTGGCCGCGCCGCAGGGCTTCGACGGCACGACCAGGGTCGAACGCGTCCACGCCCATCGCATCCATCTGGGCGTGGGCGACACGACCGGACGGCAGACGCCGCAAATCGTCGAGGGCAGTCAATTCACCTTGGCGGCGGATCTGGTGATCCTGGCGCTGGGCTTCGATCCCGAAGACGTGCCGGCGCTGTTCGACGAGCCCGATCTCAAGGTCGACCGTTGGGGCGCGATTGCGGCCGACGGCGAGACGCTCGAGACCTCGATCGACGGGGTGTTCGCGGCCGGCGACATCGTGCGCGGGGCGTCCCTGGTCGTCTGGGCGGTGCGCGACGGCAGGGTCGCGGCCGAGTCGATCGGCCGCTACCTGACCGCGGCACGGCAAAGCGCGGCCGCGGCGCAATAGCGGACGGTGATCGGGCCTGAATTTCGGTGCGGGACGCAGGAGGTTTCGATGTCGGACAGTTTGGAGACCGGTGACCAGTTCCGGCGCAACTACCAGGCCAATGCGCGGCATCTCCAGGCCGTCGGCCTCTACGATCCGGCCGACGAGCACGATGCCTGCGGCGTCGGGCTGGTCGCCGCGATCGACGGCAAGCCGCGCCGCGCCGTGGTCGAAGCCGCGATCCAGGCGCTGAAATCGATCTGGCACCGCGGCGCCGTCGATGCCGACGGCAAGACCGGCGACGGCGCGGGCATCCATCTCGAGATCCCCAGCGCCTTCTTCCACGCCCATGTCGCGCGCAGCGGCGTGAATGACGGCCGCGACACACCGCTCGGCGTCGGCATGGTGTTCCTGCCGCGCACCGATCTCGAAGGGCAGGAGCGTTGCCGCGCCATCGTCGAGACCGAGATCCTCGGTTTCGGCTACACGGTCCATGGCTGGCGCCAGGTGCCGGTCAATATCGACGTCATCGGCGAAAAGGCCAATGCCACGCGGCCCGAGATCGAACAGATCATCGTCGCCAATCCGCATTGCATCCCGCCGGAACAATTCGAACGCGATCTCTATATCCTGCGCCGGCGCATCGAAAAGCGGGTGATCGCCGATCAGATCAACGGCTTCTACATCTGTTCGCTGTCCTCGCGCTCGATCATCTACAAGGGCATGTTCCTGGCCGAGCAGGTCACGTCGTTCTATCCGGATCTGCTCGATCCGCGCTTCGAATCCAGCTTCGCGATCTACCATCAGCGCTATTCGACCAACACATTTCCGACCTGGCCGCTGGCCCAGCCGTTCCGGATCCTGGCGCATAATGGCGAGATCAACACGCTGCGCGGCAATCTCAATTGGATGAAGAGCCATGAGACGCGCATGGATCACCCGGTCTTCGCCGGGCACCTCGAGGATCTGAAGCCGGTCGTGCAGGCCGGCGGTTCGGACTCGGCGGCGCTCGACAATGTCTTCGAACTCCTGGCGCGAGCCGGGCGGCCGCTGCCCATGGTCAAGGCGCTGATGGTGCCGGAAGCCTGGTCGGAGCGCGAGAACATGCCGGTCCGGCATCGCGATCTGTTTTCCTACTGCAATTCCGTGATGGAGCCGTGGGACGGGCCGGCGGCGCTGGCCATGACCGACGGCAATTGGGTGCTGGCCGGGCTCGACCGCAACGGGCTGCGGCCGATGCGCTATTCGGTGACCCGCGACGGGCTGCTGATCGTCGGATCGGAGACCGGCATGGTCCGGTTGAACGAGGCCGACATCGTCGAAAAGGGCCGGCTGCCGCCCGGCGGCATGATCGGTGTCAGCCTCCGGGAAGGCCGGCTCTATCGGGACGGCGAACTCAAGGATGTCCTGACCGAAGTCCACCCGTTCGGGGAATGGGTCAAGAACATCACCGCGCTCGATGAATTGCCGGCGGCCGACACAGAGGCAGTACCGGAAGTCGATCGCGACACGTTGCGGCGCCTGCAGACCGCCATGGGCTGGAACCACGAGGATCTGGAGCTGATCCTGCAGCCGATGGCCGAAGACGCCAAGGAAGCGATCGGCTCGATGGGCGACGACACGCCGCTGGCCGTGCTCAGCGACCGGTATCGCGGGCTGCATCATTTCTTCCGGCAGAATTTCAGCCAGGTCACCAATCCGCCGATCGATAGCTTGCGCGAGCGCCGGGTGATGACCTTGATCACGCGTTTCGGCAATCTCAACAACATCCTCGACGAGGATGCGACGCAGTGCCAGATCCTGCAGCTGCCGTCGCCGGTCCTGCTCGGCGGCGATTACGAAGCGGTGCGCCGGCATCTGGCCGACAGCACGGTCGAGCTGGATTGCAGCTTCGATCCGGCAGCCGGCGGTTTGCGCGAAGCGCTGCAGCGCATCCAGCGCGAAGCGGCCGACGCCGTCCGCGAAGGCCGCACCCATGTCGTCCTGAGCGACCGGGCGCTCGGTCCCGACCGCGCCGCGGTGCCGATGATCCTGGCGACCGGCGCCGTGCACAGCCATCTGGTGCGCCAGCAGCTCCGGACCTTCACCTCGCTCACCGTGCGCAGCGCCGAGTGCCTGGATGTGCATTACGCGGCGGTGCTGATCGGCGTCGGTGCCACCTGCGTCAACCCGCATCTGGCCGAGGCGACGATTCTCGACCGGCACCGGCGCGGGCTGCTGCCCGGCCTGACTCGTGCCCAGGCCATCGCCAATTACCGCAAGGCGCTGGATGACGGTCTCCTGAAGATCATGGCCAAGATGGGCATCGCCGTCATCTCTTCCTATCGCGGCGCCTATAATTTCGAGGCGGTCGGGCTCTCGCGCTCGCTGGTCGCGGAATTCTTCCCGGGCATGAATTCCAAGATCTCCGGGATCGGGCTGCAGGGCATCGAGCACCGGACCCGCGAGGCCCATGCTCGCGCCTTCGCGCAAGCGGTCGTGGCGTTGCCGATCGGCGGCTTCTACCGCTATCGCCGCGGCGGCGAGAAGCACGCTTTCGAGGCCGAGCTGATCCATCTGCTGCAGACCGCGGTCGATCGCGATTCCTACGCGACGTTCAAGCGCTACACCGAAGCGGTCCGGCGCGAAAAGCCGCTCAATCTGCGCGATCTGCTCGACTTTACCTATAAGCAGCCCGCGGTTTCGCTCGACGAGGTCGAATCCATCACCGAGTTGCGCAAGCGGCTGGTGGCGCCCGGCATCTCGCTGGGGGCGCTCGGCCCCGAGGCGCACAAGACGCTGTCGATCGCGATGAACCGGATCGGCGCCAAATCCGACAGCGGCGAAGGCGGCGAGGACCCGGCGCGCTACAAACCGGATGAGAAGGGCGACAACGCATCCTCGGCGATCAAGCAAGTCGCCTCCGGCCGCTTCGGCGTCACCGCGGAATATCTCAACAATTGCCGCGAGATCGAGATCAAGATCGCGCAAGGCGCCAAGCCCGGCGAAGGCGGGCAATTGCCGGGCTTCAAGGTCGATGGGTTGATCGCGCGCCTGCGCCACGCCACGCCGGGCGTGACCTTGGTCTCGCCGCCGCCGCATCACGACATCTATTCGATCGAGGATCTGGCGCAACTGATCTACGATCTGAAGCAGATCAATCCGGACGCCAAGGTCTGCGTCAAGCTGGTGGCGCGCTCCGGCATCGGCACGGTGGCGGCCGGCGTGGCCAAGGCCAAGGCCGATGTGATCCTGATCTCCGGCCATAGCGGCGGCACCGGTGCCTCGCCCCAATCCTCGATCAAATATGCCGGCATTCCCTGGGAAATGGGCTTGGCCGAGGTGCATCAGGTGCTGGTGCTGAACCGGCTGCGGCACCGCATCAAGCTCCGGACCGATGGCGGCATCAAGACCGGGCGCGACGTCGTGATTGCGGCGATCCTGGGTGCCGAAGAATTCGGCCTCGGCACGGCGTCGCTGGTGGCGATGGGCTGTATCCTGGTGCGGCAATGCCATTCCAACACCTGCCCGGTCGGCATCTGCACGCAAGACCCGGCCCTGCGCGCGAAATTCGAGGGCACGCCGGAAAAGGTCGTCAACCTGTTCAGCTTCGTCGCCGAAGAGGTGCGCGAGATCCTGGCCTCGCTGGGCGCCAGGAACCTGAACGAGATCATCGGGCGTACCGATCTGCTGGCCCAGGTCAATCGCGGCTGGGCGCAGCTCGACGATCTCGACCTGAACCCGATCCTGGCGCAGGCCGATCCCGGAGAATACCCGCGCTATTGCACGCTCCAGACCCGCAACGAGGTGCCGGATTCGCTCGACGCGCAGATGATCAAGGACGCCGCGGCGCTGTTCGATCTCGGCGAGAAGATGCAGTTGACCTACAACATCCGGAACACGCAGCGCGCGATCGGCACGCGGCTGTCGTCGATGATTACCCGGAAATTCGGTGAGAAGGGGCTGCAGCCCGGCCATATCACCGCGCGGCTCCGCGGCTCGGCCGGGCAGAGCCTGGGCGCCTTCGCCGTGCAGGGGCTGAAGCTCGAAGTGTTCGGCGACGCCAACGACTATGTCGGCAAGGGGCTGTCGGGCGGCACCATCACCGTGCGCTCGATGACGGCCAGTCCGCTGGCCAGCCATGAGAACACGATCATCGGCAATACCGTACTCTATGGTGCCACATCCGGCCGGCTGTTCGCGGCCGGCCAGGCGGGCGAGCGCTTCGCGGTGCGCAATTCCGGCGCGGAAGCGGTGGTCGAGGGGTGCGGCTCCAATGGCTGCGAATACATGACCGGCGGCATCGTCGCGATCCTGGGTCCGGTCGGCGAGAATTTCGGCGCCGGCATGACCGGCGGCATGGCCTTCGTCTACGATCCGGAGAACCGCTTCGAAACCCGCCTCAACCGCGACACCATTACCTGGCAGCGTCTCGGCAGCGCCCACTGGAACGGCGTGCTGCGCCGCCTGGTCGAAGACCATGCGCGCGAGACGCAATCGCGCTTCGCCGAGACCCTGCTCAATGACTGGTCGCGCGAGAGCGCACGGTTCTGGCAGATCGTGCCGAAAGAGATGGTGAGCCGGCTGGAATATCCGCTGAGCGTCGCCGCCGCGGAGTAGCGGCGCGACCAACGGAGCCGGCATCGGCGGGCGCAACCCGCATGTGTGGCAAAGGGGGCGAGGTCGCTCTTTGCTGCATGCTGCCATGCGCCGGGCTGATTGCCGCTGCTGCGCCGGAATCGCTGGATCCGGACGGAATAAGCTGCCGTGTCTGGCGCCGGCACGGCAAAAATCGGTGCATTTCGACAGTTTATCGTCATTAACACACGCCTTGCGAGAATATCGCCGGGGTACGCCAAGACGCTCGGCACCATCGGAAAATTCCCTGCTGTTTCGAACGTGGCGCTGTCCAGGCGCAGATTTTGCGCGTAAACGGCGTCTGAAATCGCGCTAAGCGCAAACAGGGAGCGGCTTCGGCAACCGCTCACGGGTATTTGCAGTTTGCCGCTGCTGCGACCCATTATTAAAATCAGTTGGAATTTAAATGACGAGGCGGCTATCTCCAACTCAACCGACATTGCCGCGCCGGAGCGACGCTACGACAAGCGACTGGCCGTGATCGTGCCCTATCGCGATCGCGCCGCGCATCTGCAGCAACTACTGCCGCATCTCGTCACCTACTTCACGCGCGACAAGCTCGACCGCCGGATCAATGTTTCGATTCATGTCGTCGAGCAGGCAGGGTCGGCGCCGTTCAATCGCGGCAAGGTCAAGAATTGCGGCTTCGCACTGGTGCGCGATAGCGCGGATTACGTCTGCTTCCACGATGTCGACTATTTGCCGATCTGGGCGGATTACGCTTGGTCGCCCGTGCCGGCCCGGTTGATCTGGCACGGTCTGACACTCGCCGAGGACTGGCAGCGTTTCTTCGGCGGCGTCGTCCTCTTTGACAATGCGGCGTTCGAACGGGTCAACGGCTATCCCAACGCCTATTGGGGCTGGGGGCCGGAAGATCTGGAGCTGGGTTTGCGCTGCGACCTTGCCGGCTTGGGCTTCGAGCGGCGCGACGGCACCTATATGCCGCTCGAGCACAAGCATGAGGGCTTCGTCGCGCCTGGGGTCTACAGCGACGAAGCGCGCAAGACCCATGCGCTCTGGGACATCCGGCGGGCGCGCCTCGGCGAGTTCATGGCGGCCGACGGCTTCAGCAGCTTGGACTTCAAGCTGCTGCGGAACCGGCAATTATCTGTCGGCGGCGAGACGAAGCTGCTGATCCAGCATCATCTCGTCGACCTCGGCGATCCCGATTCTTCCCGGATGCGGGCGGCCTGACGGCGCCGCTCAGCCGAAATCGACGGCGGTCGTATTGCCGCCGCAAATCACCACGCCGACCCGCTCGCCCGGCGCCGGCCGATAGTATCCGGACTGCAGTGCGGCGAAGGCGGCGGCGCCGCCGGGTTCGGCGACGATGCGCACGCCCCGCCACAGGGCCTCCTGCGCCTGGCGGATCGCGTCGTCGGCCACCAGCACGACGCGGGCGACATGGCGCTGGGCCAGCGGAAACATCAAGCTGCCGACGCGGCGCGGCGCCAGCGAATCGGCGGCGATGCCGCCGGCCTCGGCATCGACCGGTTGCCCCGCTTCGAGCGCCCGCGCCAAGGTCGGCGCGGCTTCCGGCTCGACCGCGACCAGGCGCAGCCGCCCGGCATACCAGGCCGCGATGCCGCCGATCAGCCCGCCGCCGCCGACCGCGACCAGCAAGGTGTCGAGATCCGGCGCCTGGGCTTCCAGTTCGGCTGCCAGCGTGCCTTGCCCAAGCAGCGTCTCGGCCTGGTCATAGGCATGGACGGAAAGCGCGCCGGACCGGGCGATCCAAGTCTCGCAGGCATCCAGCGCATCGGCATAGCGGGCGCCGCCGACCACGAGGTCGGCGCCATAGGCGGCGATTTGCCTGAGCTTGGCCGGCGAGGCGATCTCCGGCACGAAAATCCGCGCCTTGACGCCGAGGCGCTGGGCGGCGAAAGCCAGCGCCGCGCCGTGATTGCCGCCCGACGCCGCGGCGACGCCCACCGGCGGGACGGCACGGCCGAGCAGGTTGGCGAAGGCGCCGCGCGCCTTGAACGAGCCGGCATGCTGCAGCAGTTCGAGCTTCAGGACCAACGCGTCCGGCGCAGCCAGGCCGAAATCCGCCGCGGCGACCGAGAGGATCGGCGTCCGGCGGATATGCGGCCGGATCAGGCGCTCGGTCGCTTCGATCCCGACCCTGTCGATCGCCGTCATCGCTGTCTCCTCCAGGCAATTCAGTTGATTTGTATCGTCGATCGGCTATATTGCCAATCGCCGAAATGATCGACGACACCGCTCTCGCCGCCTTGCTGCCGATGCTTCAGGCGCTCGCCAATGAGCGGCGCCTGCAGATCCTCGACTGGCTGAAGGCGCCGGCATCGCATTTTCCGCCGCAGACCGACGGCGACCTCGTGGCCGACGGCGTGTGCGGGGCGCTGCTCGCCGAGAAGCTGGGCGTCAGCCAGCCGACATTGAGCGAGCATATGCGCATCCTGACCGCCTCCGGCCTGGTGCGCGGCAAGCGCATCAAGCATTGGGTGTTCTTCCGCCGCGACGAGGCGGCGATCGCCCGCCTGGCCGCGGCGCTGGCAGGGACGCTTTGAGATGCCCGCCGCCATGATCCGCCGGGCCGAGCCGAAAGATTTCGACCAGTGGCTGCCGCTCTGGCGCGGCTACAACGCCTTCTACGGCAGGGACGGCGCCACGGCGCTGCCGGAAACGGTCACGCTGCTGACCTGGTCGCGCTTCTTCGATGCCGATGAACCGATGCTCGCCCTGGTCGCCGAGCGCGCAGGGCGCCTCGTGGGATTGGCCCATTGCGTGTTTCACCGCAGCACCATCGCGGTTCAGCCGAGCTGCTATCTGCAGGACCTTTTCACCGATCCGGCAGCCCGCGGCCACGGCATCGGCCGGGCGCTGATCGAAGCGGTCTATGACGAAGCCCGCCGCGCCGGAGCCGCGCGGGTGTATTGGCAGACCCACGAGACCAACCTCGCGGCCCGCGCGCTCTACGACCAAGTGGCGGAGCGGTCGGGGTTCGTTGTGTATAGGAAGCAGGTATAAAGGCGGGGGCGCACTGACCAGAGTGTAACTGGCTAGGCTTCTTCGGCTCGACTACTGACCGACCGCCGTTCCCGCCACGATCCTCAACCCATTGAGAAACGCCCGCCGGTCGACCGGGGCTCGGCCGGGCCGTTGGAGCAGGAGAGGGCGCAGCACGCCCGCGCCGCACGCGATGCCGAGCTCATCGTCGATCACTGTGCCCGGCGCGGCACCTTGCGGCCGGGCTTCGGCGGCGGCGCGCAGCAGCTTGATCCGCTCGTCGCCGAGCGTCACCGCCACGCCGGGCCACGGCGTCAGCGCGCGGATCTGGCGTTCGAGCGTGGCCGCCGGCGCCTGCCAGTCGAGCACGGAATCCGCTCGGCTGAGCTTGGCGGCATAGGTGACACCGTCCGCCGGCTGAATCTGCGGCTGCAGCGTCCCGGCGGCGGCGCGGTCGAGCGCCTCGACGATCAGCCGCGCGCCCAGCGCTGCAAGTTCCGCCTGCAAGGTCTCGGCGGTTGCGTCCGGCCCGATCGGGACGCGCTCGGTCAGCAGCATCGGCCCGGTGTCGAGTCCGGCCTCCATCTGCATGATGGTGACCCCGGTCTCGGCATCGCCCGCCAAAATCGCGCGCTGGATCGGGGCGGCGCCGCGCCAGCGCGGCAGCAGCGAGGCGTGGACGTTGAGGCAGCCGAGGCGCGGGGCGGCCAGGATCGGCTTCGGCAGGATCAGGCCGTAGGCGGCGACCACCGCGGCATCGAGCGCCAATGCGGCGAATTCCGCCTGGGTCTCCGCCGGCTTCAGGCTGGCGGGATGGCGTACGTCCAGCCCCAGCGTCTCGGCGCGCGCCTGGACGGGGGAGGGCTGGGTGCGGTGGCCGCGGCCGGTCGGGCGCGGCGGCTGGCAAAAGACCGCGGCGATCTCGTGGCCGGCCTGCACCAGCGCGTCCAGCGCCGGCACGGCGAAATCCGGCGTGCCCATGAAGGCCAGGCGCAGGCGCTGCACCATTACATCGCCGATTCCGTCTTGGTCTTCTGCGCCTTGGCCAGCTTGCGCAGGATCATGTTGCGCTTCAGCGCCGACAGATGGTCGACGAAGAGCACGCCGTCGAGATGGTCGATCTCATGCTGGACGCAGGTCGCGAGCAGCCCTTCGGCCGGCATCTCCTGGCGTCTGCCATGCTCGTCGAGGAAGCGGAAATTGATCCGGGCCGGCCGCGTCACGTCGGCATATTGGTCGGGCAGCGACAGACAGCCTTCGCTGTAGGTCGAGATCTCGTCGGACTGCCACACGATCTCCGGATTGATCAGCTTCATCGGGTTCGGCTTCGCGTCGGCGCGCGCGACATCGAGCACGACCAGGCGATGCAGCACGCCGACCTGATTGCCCGACAGGCCGATGCCGGGGGCGTCGTACATGGTTTCGAGCATGTCGTCGAGCAACCGGCGCGTCGAATCGTCGATCGTCGGCAGCGGCTTGGCCTTGGCCTTCAGGACGGAATGCGGGGCAATGACGATCGGCAAGCGGGCCATTGGTCGTGAGGTGCTTTCGAGAACAGTTGCATGATGACGAGAGGTATGGGTTTCAGGGCCTTCGGTCAAGCCGTGCCGGCTGCTATGGTCGATATGCGGCAAAGGGATATGCGATGGATGCGGTGAGTTTGGCGGTCGGGCTGGCGGCGGGCGTGCTGCTGGGGGTGCTCGCGGCCCTGTTTCTGACCCGCGCCGCCGGCGAAGCGCGCGCGGCCGCGGAGGCCAAGGCGGCGGCGGATGCAGCCCGGGTCGAGGCGCTCACGGCGGAGCTCGCGGCCGAGCGGCGCAGTGCCCAGGAGGCGCTGACCGAGGCGGCGCTCGCCCGCCAGGACGCGGCGGCCATGCGCGAGCGGATCGCGGATTGGGAAGCCACCAAGGCCGAATTCCTGAAATCGACCCAGGCCGGCGTGCTGGAGACCGCTCAGCAGATCTCATCCAAGCTGCTCGCCGATCACAAGCGCGAGACCCAGGAGGCGAAGCAGCAGGCGCTGCAGGAGACCGAGAAAGTGGCGGCGGTGCTGCAGGCCGAGGTCAAGAGCCTGGCCGACGGCGTGTCGCAGCTCAAAGGTCAGCTCGGCGAGAAATCCCTGGTGCTCGACACGGTCTGGCGCGCCCTGTCGAGTCCGGGCGGTGCCGGTTACTTCGCGGAAGTGGGGCTGGCCAACACGCTCAAATCCTTCGGCCTGATAGCGGAGCGCGATTTCATCCTGCAGGCGACGGTGAGCGACGGCGAGGCACAGCGCAAACGCCCTGACGCGCTGGTGTTCCTGCCGGCCGACAGCGTCCTCGTCATCGACGCCAAGGCCTCGAAATACCTGGTCGAGATGGCGCGCGCCGAAGGCACGGAGCGCGAGGCCGAGGCGGCACGGAATTTCGCGCGGACCATGAACCAGCATTTGAAGGATCTGGCCGATCGAGACTATCGCGGCGCGGTCCAGGCCAGCTACCGCAAGGCCGGCAAGGCCGGCGAGATCGCCCGGGTGCTGACCGTGATGTATCTGCCGAACGAGGCCGCGCTGGAAAAGATCGGCCAGGCCGACGCCGATTACATGCGCAAGGCGGCGCAGGCGCAGATCCTGCTGGCCGGTCCGGCCGGTCTCGCCTCGATCATCGGTTTCGCCTCGGTCGAGGTCAGCCTGATGCGCCAGATCGAGAATCAGGAAAAGATCGTCGCCGGCGCCGAGCGGCTCTTGGAAAGCCTGGCGACCGCACTAGCTTATGCCGCCGGGGTCGGCAAGGGCATCCGCGGCGCCGCCGATGCCTTCGCCAAGCTGACTTCCAGCCTGAACGGCCGGGTGCTGCCGCGTGCCCGCGAATTGGCGCGGCTGGGCCTCCGGCCGGCCAAGCCGGTGCCGCCCAATCTGGCCGGCTTCCAGGTCCTCGACCTCGGCGCCGATACCATCGAGGGAGAACTGACGGAAATTGTCGACGATGCCTCGCTGCCGCCGCCCGGCAGCGACTAATGTAGACGCAATCGTCGCGGGAATTAATACGTCAATATGCTAATATGACCAACGAATGTGCCGTTGATGTCTTCAAATCAAGATAAATTCAAATGATATCGCCCGTGAAAACCTTGCCGGCCTTGCTATAAGATAAGATCCTACTCCGCGATTGACGGCGGGGACGGGTATCGTTCGGCGTTTGAAAACGAGCGGCCATTGAGCGGAGCGGATCATCGTGTCGACGATCGGCGGGCTGAATTTTGCCATGAATCAGACGGAATTATTGCAGGCCATCACGGCGCATCGGCAGTACCTCGACGGGAAGCCGGGCGGCAAGATTCTGAATCTGAAGGGTGCGATGCTGAGCGGCGTCGATCTGTCGTCGCTCAGCCTGCAATTCGCCCGGATGGCCGGCGTCGATATCAGCCATGGCCGCCTGACCAAGAGCCTGTGCGACGGCGCCGATCTCAGCAGCGCCGATCTGACCGGCGCCGACCTGACCGGGGCGTCTTTGGTCGGCGCCGATCTGCGCGGCTGCAATCTCAGCCTGGCGCGGCTCGACGGCGCCAATCTCGAACGCGCCAATCTGCGGCCGGGGCAGCAGGTCTACTGGGTCGGCGGCGAGCGCCGGCTGCGGGAATCGCCATCGGATCTGTCCGGCGCGGTGCTGCATCGGGCACGCCTGGTCGAGGCCGATCTCAGCCTCGCGACTCTGGCCGGCGCCGATCTGACCCAGGCCGATTGCAGCCGCGCCGTCTTCGCCGAGGCCGATCTGACCGGCGCCAATCTGCGCGGCACCCGCTTCGTCCATGCCAATCTGAATTCCGCCGTGCTGAACAATGCCCGCGTCGACGGCGCGAATTTCGACCATGCCGATCTCCGCCGCGCCATCCTGCTGAATGTCGATCTGTCCAAGGCGACCTGCCGGCATGCCCAGCTCGCCGATCCGGTGGCGAAATCGGCCCAGGAAGAAATGACCCGGATGGTCGGGCAGCATCTGGCCTGGATCGCCACCAATGGCCGCGAGGGCAAGCGGCTGGAGCTGACGGGCGCCGCGCTGGCCGGCGTCGATCTGTCCGAGGCCGATCTTTCCGGCGCCAAGCTCAGCGGTTGCGACCTGACCGGCGCAGATTTGCGCGGCACGAAGCTCTGCCTGGCGCAGCTCGACCGGGCGCGGCTGCGCGACTGCCGGCTCGACGGCGCCGATCTGAGCGGCGCCAATCTGGCGCGCGCCGATCTGGCCCATGCCAACCTGGCCGGCGCCAAGCTGGGCGCCATGCCGATCCGCAACGCCGATGGCGGCTTCACCGGCCGCGCCTGGCCCAGCGATCTGCGCGGCGCCAGCCTGGTCGCCGCCGATCTCAGCGATGTCGATCTGCGCGAGGCCCGGCTCGATGGTGCGGATTTCACCGGCGCCGATCTCGCGCGCGCCGATTTCCGCGGCACGGATTACGTCAACGCCGTCATGGGCGGCGCCAAGCTCAAGAATACCAAGCTGATGGATGCGTGAGGGCGCGGTTCCCGCTCGATTGTTGATTCCGCCCGAGGTTTGGCGGAGCAACGTCGTGACAAAAGGTTCATGCCCAGCTTCCGTGGCGGGACTGGCCTGCCGGCCAGCGCGCTGGTAGGGTCGCCGCCGTTCAATTTCGGCAGCGGGACGAAATCAATGCGTCGATCGGGGAA
>Ga0181519_10000264_pt1 | contig 49191 bp, 48 predicted proteins | sample PEATcosm2014_Bin_26_FD_121102 | JGI IMG/M metagenome (GOLD analysis project Ga0181519, IMG submission 121102) | Peatland microbial communities from MTU Mesocosm Facility, Houghton, MI, USA - PEATcosm2014_Bin02_10_metaG | ecosystem: Environmental > Terrestrial > Soil > Wetlands > Peat | place...
GTGGACGGGACATTGGACGTTTCGACGCCGGCGACGGGCAGTATTGTGCAGAACAGCTACCCGATGGGGATTGGATATAATGCAAAGGGATGCTGCGGTTCTCCAGCCTATTTCTACAACGGCCTGGTTGATGAAGTTTCGCTTTATCACCGGGCACTGACGGCTTCCGAAATCCAGGCCATTTATGCAGCCGGCAGTGGAGGAAAATGCCCCCCTTCCGCCCCGTTCATCGTCACGCAACCGACCAATCAAGCCGTGGCTTTGGGAAGCGCGGCAACATTAGCGGTGGCGGCCGGTGGAACAGCGCCCCTGAGCTATCAATGGAGCTTCAACGGCACAAACATCACCGGGGCCACCAACACCACATTTGCATTTGTTAATGTGCAGCTCACCAATGCGGGGACATATTCGGTCATGGTGACCAACATCTACGGTTCTGCGATCAGTTCGAATGCCGTGCTGACAGTGTTGACCCAACCGCCGAGCATCACCACCCAACCAACGAATCTGACCGTAACACTGACCAGCAACGCGACTTTCAGCGTCATCGCCTCTGGTTCGCCCGTTTTGAGCTACCAATGGTATTTCAACGGAACAAACATCATTGGGGCAACCAATACCTCGCTGACGCTGACCAACGTCCGATTGAATCAGGCGGGTGATTACACCGTCTGTGTGACCAACAATTACGGCTTCATTTTGAGTTCCAATGCGATCCTCGTGGTCAATCCCCTGCTTTACTTCATCTGGAATCAAATCCCATCGCCACGGTTTGTAAACACGCCCTTTGCCGTCGTCATTCAGGCGCAAAACCTGACCAATGGCATAGTCACCAATTTCACAGACAAAGTCGTTCTCCTGTCCACCAACGGCATACCAGTCTGTCCGTCGGTTTCCGGCAATTTCATCCAAGGCGTCTGGACTGGTGCGGTCGCCGTTGCCCAGACCGCGACAAACTTGGTGCTGCAAGCCACGGACAACCTCGGGGAATCTGGTCTGGCCAATCCGATCAGCATCCTCAACCTGCCAGCGCTGACAACCATGCCGGCGAGCAGCACCCTTTATATCTTCTGGCCAGCCAGCCCGTCAGGCTTCGTCCTAGAGACGACAACCGGACTTTCACCGGCCAACTGGGTCCCCGTCACCACACCGCCATTCCCAATTGGCAACCAAAACCTGCTGCCCATCCAGATGTCCGGAACCAACGCCTTCTACCGCCTGCGCTTCACCGGTCAATAAGCAAAGGACTTTTTGGTTTTGGGCACCGGGATGCGTCCGCGCCAAACCGCCGGCCCGGTGCAAAGCTGATTGGAATTTGCCGCGCCGTCAGACACAATAGCCCCATGCCGTCTGGTTTGGAACATCTGCCGCGCGTCAGCTTCATCATGCCGACGCTGAATGCCGAGGCCTTGCTCGACAACATTTTGTCGTCCATCGCACGACAAAGTTTTCCGCGCGACCGCTGCGAAATCATCCTCGCTGACGCGCACTCCACCGACCGCACGTGCGACATCGCCCAAAAATACGGCGCCATCGTCCTCGATGACGACGGCAAGAACATGGAGGAAGGCAAACGCCTCGCGCTCCAGCACGCCACCGGCGAATTCATCGTCTTCGTGGACGCCGACAACGAAATCACCCACGCCGACTACATCGAGCTGGCCGTGAAGGCGCTTGCCGCCAATCCGCAGGCGCTCGGCGTCGAGAGCTATTATCTGCCGTCGCCGAAAATGAGTTCGTTCTGCGCCTACATCACGCACCTGCTGCACATCAGCGACCCGATCGCCTGGCTGATGAGCACAAACCCGCGGCTCGTCGCCCGCGAGGGCGAGATCGAACGCTGGACGCTCCCGGAAAATTCACTTTCGTATCCGCTTGGCGCGAACGGCTTTGTTTATCGCCGCGCGGATTTGGAATCCGTGAAGGCCGGCGAACATTTTCAGGACACACACGCGGCGTTGCACCTCATGCGCGCGGGCAAACGCGAGTGGCTGCGCGTCCGCGGACGCGGCGTTCATCACTATTACGTCCAGACGCTTTGGGGGTTTGTGAAAAAACGCCGCCGCGCCACGGTGCATTTTCTTCAGGTGCAGGAGGAGGCAAAAACAAACTGGATGAAGGAAAAGCCGCCGGTGCCGCTGTGGCTGGCGGGAATTTACTGCGTCACGTTCCTCGGTCCGCTCTGGCACACGCTGCGCGGGCTGGTTCGCGACCGCGACGCGCGCTGGCTCTGGCACCTGCCGGCGTGCCTCGGCAGCGTGCTCGGCAACGCATGGGGCGTCTGGACCTACAAAACGCGGCATGGCGAAAAAAATCTGGTCGCGAAGCTGAAGCCGGAACAAACTTTGAAATAAATGGGAAACCGCATCGAACATTTCGGCCGCGCGGACGGCCAGCCGCTGGTCAGCATCATCGTGCTGAATTGCAACGGCGCGAACTGGTTGCCGAAATGTTTTGAATCCATCAAGGCGCAGACGATTCTCAACCAAATTGAGACGGTCATGGTGGACAACAGTTCCACCGATGACTCGGTCGCCGTCGCCCGGAAATTGCTGGCGGATTTCCCGTCGGCTTGCATCGTCTACAACTCGGAAAATCTCGGCTTCTGCGAGGGCAACAATTCCGGCGCGCGCGCGGCAAAAGGCCGCTGGCTTCTTTTTCTGAACAACGACACCTGGCTCGAACCGGATTGCATGGAAAAGCTGATTGCCGGAACCGAAAAGCTCGGCGCAGCCGCCTCCACGCCGCTGGTTTTGAATTATCCGGACAATTCGTATCAGGATTTCGGCTTTTTCGGCTTCGACCTTTTTGGTCTGCCCAGCCCGTCCGCAGTGGCAACTCATACCAGGGAAATTTTCATTGCCGGCGGCTGTTCCTATTTGATCCGCGCCGATGTTTTCAACCAGCTTGGAATGTTCGATGCGGAATATTTCATCTACTCCGACGACGCCGACTTGTCCTGGCGCGTGTGGATCGCCGGCTACAAAGTCGCCGGCATTTTTGAGGCGAAATTGCACCATCGCGGCGCGGCGGGCGTGAATCCGTCCGGCGGAATCACGACCGTGGAATTCCGCACGAACGACCGGAAGCGGTTCCTGACAAACCGGAATTGCCTCCTGACGTTGCTGAAAAACGGGCGGCACATTCTGCTGCTGGCAATCCTTCCGCTCCTCGCGCTGCTGTTTTTGGAATCGCTGGCCGGCGCGTTGCTGTTGCGGCGCTGGTCGTTTGCGCGGGCCAGTTTCTGGAGCGTGCTGCGCGACTGCTGGCGGCTGCGCGGGCATATCTGGCGGCAGCGGAAACAGACCGCTGCGTTTCGCAAGCGTTCCGATTTCTGGATGCTGCGCTTTTTCAAATTGCGATTGAACCGCTGGGACGAGGTGAAACGCTGGCAGAAACTCGGCCCGCCGCGCGTGGATGCGAAATGACCATCACATGACAAATCCGGGGAAATTTGATCTGGCCGTTTGTTACCGCATTTATCCGGGTGTGTCGCGCGACCCGATTTTTGGATTCAAAGACAAACTGGCGCTCGCGCGGCTTAATTTGGAAACTTTCAAGGAAGGCATCGGCGATCTAAAAATCAAACTGTGGGTGCTGCTCGACAATTGTCCGCCAGCCTACATAGAACTGCTCAAATCCATTTTTCCAGAAACACCGATGGAACTGATTCCGCTTGGCGGCGAAGGCAACAGCGCAACCTTCATCCGGCAGGTGGAAATTTTGAGCACACAGACTGATGCCGGTTTGGTTTATTTTGCAGAGGACGATTATTTGTATCTGCCGCATTCGCTGGAACGCGCGGTGAATTTCATGCGGCACCATCCCGAAGCCGACTTCGTGACGCCTTACGACCACGCGGACTTTCATTCAAAGTTCGTCCACCAATTTCGCGGACCGGAAATATTCGAAGATGGCTGCCGCTGGCGGACGGTTGCTTCTACCTGCCTAACCTTCATGGCACGGCGCGAGGTGGTTGCGGAATCCGCAACCGTTTTCAAAACCTATGTGAAAAACTCCGATCTCGGCATTTGGATGGCGCTGACGAAAAAGCGCGTCTGCAATCCGTGGTCATGGATCAGAAGCCTGGGCGACGGGTTGTATTTTCCCGCCTCACACGCGCTGGCGTGGCGCCATGCCTGGCGGCAAATCCTTTTCGGCAAGCGGCGGAAATTGTGGTCGCCGGAACCCGCGCTTATCACGCACATGGAAAACAGCGGCCTGGCGCCGGGCGTGGATTGGGAAAGGACTTTTGGCGCGCGGGCAGAAGCATTAAAGGTCGGCCATTTAACGGCTGTTTAACCGTGCGGGGTGCGCAATGGAGTGGGGCAGATGAAATGTCCGTTACTGTTGTTAATCAGTAGATTCAACGGGCCAGCCAGTGGTTACCTCTGCCTGTTTGATTTGTTCGCCATGAAATACAGCAGCGGCACCAGCACCGGCGCCGTGAACATGGAGATCAAACTGCCCGCCATCAGCGCGATGGCCAGTCCTTGGAAAATCGGGTCGGACAGAATCACCGACGCACCTGCCACCACCGCCAGTGCCGTGAGCATGATGGGCCGGAACCGCACCATGCCCGCCTCCACCACCGCATTCGCCAGCGGATGGCCTTCCGCCAGCCGCAGTTCGATGAAGTCCACCAGGATTATGGAATTGCGCACCACAATGCCCGCGCCGGCCATGAAACCGATCATCGAGGTCGCCGTAAAAAAAGCGTGCAACATGGCGTGCGCCGGCAAAACGCCGATGAGCGAAAACGGAATCACCACCATCACGATCAGCGGCGTGAGAAACGATTTGAACCAGCCGACCATCAAAATGTAAATCAGCACCAGCACGGCCGCGAACGCCATGCCGAGATCACGGAAAACTTCAATCGTGATGTGCCATTCGCCATCCCATTTCATCGAGGGCTGCTGGTCGGTGAACGGCATGTGGTAGTTGTAAATTTTCAACGGCGAGCTGTCGCCGCCGAATTCGCGCGTGTCGAGCTTCGCCAGCGCCTGGTTCATTTTCAAAATCGCATACACCGGGCTTTCCACCGCGCCGGCCACATCGCCGATGACGTAGGTGACCGGCATGAGATTTTTGTGGTAAATGCTCTTGTCAATGAGGGTGTGCTTGACCGTGACCAGTTCGCGCAGCGGCACCAGCGGCGAAGCGGCACCGGCGGTCAGCGGTTCGGGCAGCGCGTTGGCGTCGCCGGAACGCACCCCGAGCGCGAGCAATTCCTCCGGGTGGCTGCGGCTGGCGAGCGGCAGTTGCAGGACGATGTTCACGTCCTCCTTTTCGCGCGGAACGTGCAACAAATCCACCGACTCGCCGCCCACGGCGATCTTGAGCGTCTGCGAAATCGTCTCCGCGCTGATGCCATTCAACGCCGCCTTTTCCTTGTCTATCACAAACTCGTCCTTCGGCTGGTCGGCTTCGATATACCAGTCCGTGTCCACGACGCCGGGCGTGCCGTGAAAAACATCAATCACCTGGCGCGCCAGCGCGAGGCGGTTCTGCTCGGTCGGCCCGTAAATTTCGGCAACCAAAGTTTGCAGCACCGGCGGGCCGGGCGGCACTTCGGCCACGGCAACACGAGCGCCGAATTTCGCGGCGATTTCCGCCACGCGCGGGCGCACTCGTTTGGCAATGTCGTGGCTCTGCGCCTTGCGCTCGCTTTTCGGCACGAGGTTGATTTGCAAATCCGCCACGTTTGCGCCGCTCCGCAGGAAGTAATGCCGCACGAGGCCGTTGAAATTGAACGGCGATGCGACGCCCGCGTAGATCTCGTAGTCCGTCACCTCCGGCTCGGTGCGGACAGCGGCGGCGATTTCGCGGGCGCATTGCGCGGTGCGTTCGAGCGAGCTGCCTTCCGGCATGTTGAGGATGATCTGAAATTCGCTCTTGTTGTCGAACGGCAGCATCTTCACCTTCACCCAGCCGACGCCGACGAGCGTCATCGAAGCCAGCAGCAACACGACGAGCGCGGCGAGAAATTGATGACGCCGTTTCGCGCTGGCGATGAGCGGCGTCATCAATCCGCGATAGATCCGGCCAAAGAAATTTTCGCTCATAGCTTCACGATCCGGTGCGTGACTGTCGAGCGCGTGAATTTTCCTCCGCCATTGCAAAATGCGGATGGCCGCCCACGGCGTGACGATGAAGGAAATCGCCAGCGAGAACGCCATCGCCGCGCTCGCGCCAATCGGAATCGGTCGCATGTAAGGCCCCATCAGGCCGCCGACAAAGGCCATCGGCAGCACGGCGGCAATGACGGCGAACGTCGCCAGAATGGTCGGATTGCCGACTTCGCTGACGGCTTCGATGGCGACGGTGACGCGGCTGCGTCCCTGGCTTTCCCGCAGATGAAAATGGCGCACGATGTTTTCCACCACGACAATCGCGTCGTCCACCAAAATGCCAATGGAGAAAATCAGCGCGAAAAGCGTGATGCGGTTTAGTGTGAAGCCGTAGAGGTAAAAGACCAGCAACGTCAGCGCGAGCGTCGCGGGAATCGCCAGCAGCACGATGAGTGATTCGCGCCAGCCCAGCGCCAGCAGAATCAGGAACGACACGCTCACGACGGCGAGCAGCATGTGCCAGAGCAGTTCGTTGGATTTGTCCTCCGCCGTCAAACCGTAGTTGCGCGTGACCGTGACCTGCACGTCGGACGGAATGATGTAGCCCTGGAGCGTGGCAATTTTCTTCAGCACCGCGCTGGCCACCGTGATGGCATTTGCGCCGGGTCGCTTGGCGAGGCTCAAGGTCACGGCCGGTTCTTCGGCGGAAATTTTATTCGCCGCGCCGGAGCCGAAGAACACATACTGGCTCGGTTTTTCTCCGCCGTCCACGATGTCCGCCACGTCGCGCAAATAAACCGGTTTGCCGGAATAGACGCCCACCACCACATTGCCCACGTCCGGGGCATTCCGCAGAAATGCGCCGGTTTCCACGATGATGTCATGGTTGTCGCTCGTCAGGTCGTCGGCGGAATACTGTTTGTCCGCCTGCTGTAACATCGGCACCAGGCCGGCGGGCGAAAGATTTCGCGACGCGAGTTTCACCGGGTCCAGCAGCACGCGCACCTGCCGGTGCTCGCCGCCAATGATGGTCGTCGCGGCGACTTGCGGAACCTGCTTCACCGCGTCGTCCACCTGCGCGACGAGCCGGCGCAACGTGAGATGATCGTAATGCGCGCTGTGGAACGTCAGACACAAAATCGGCACATCATCAATGGACCACGCCTTGATGAGCGGCTGCGAAACGCCGTGCGGAATTTTGTCGTAATTCGATTGCAGCTTCTGATTCAACTTCACCAGGCTGCTGTCCATGTCCTCGCCGACTTTGAACCGGACAATCACGAGCGACTGGCCTTCGCTCGAAGTAGAATAGATGTATTCCACTCCGGGAATTTCCCAGAGCAGCTTTTCCATCGGGCGGGTGACGCGCTCCTCGACTTCCTTGGCGCCGGAGCCGGGCATGGTGACCAGCACGTCCACCATCGGCACCTTGATTTGCGGTTCCTCCTCGCGCGGCAGCATCACCACGGCAAACACGCCGAGAAGCAGGGACGCGATGACGATGAGCAAGGTCAGCTTGGAATCAATAAACGTCCGCGCGATGCGGCCGGCGATGCCGGGGTGCGCTTCCGGTGAATTGTCTGTGCTGGCTTTCACGGTTTGAGAGTCACCGGTTGTCCGTCCATCAAGGTTGTCGCGCCGTCGGTCACCACCTGTTCGCCGGAATCCAAGCCGGAAACCACTTCAACTTCGTTCGTAACGTGCGCCCCGGTTTTGACGAGGCGCAACTGCGCGTGCCGGTTCACAACCACAAAAATAATTTCCATCTGCCCGCGCTGGATCACGGCAGAAACGGGAACATGGATCGCGCTGACCTCGCCGATGGGCACGGCAACGCGGCCAAATTGTCCCGACCGCAGCCCTGGCGTGACCGGCAAATCCAGTTTCACCAAAAACGTGCGGCTGTTCGGGTCGGCGGCGGGCGACATTTCGGCGACGACACCTTCAAGCTCGTTGGTAACGGAGGCGATGCTCATGGCGAGCCGGTCGCCAAGCTTCACATTGCCGATGAGCGCCGCCGGCACGTCGGCTTCGAGGCGGAGCGTGGCGGGATTTTCCATTTGCAGCAGTGTTTTGCCAGGCGCGGCCTGGTCGCCCACATCGGCGGACTTGCGGGTGATGACGCCATTAAACGGCGCGACGATTTTGGTGTAGCCGAGCATCGTTTTCGCCTCGGCCTCGGCGGCGGCGGCCATGCGGAACTTCGATTGCGCGCTGTCAAACTCCGACTGTGAAAGGATTTTTTGCGCCATCAAATTGCTGGCGCGCTTGAAATCGCTCTCGGCCTGCTGCCGCGCGGCGGCGGCCTGGTCCAGCCGCGATTGGATTTCGTGCGCATCGAGTTGGACGAGCCATTCACCGTTCGTCACCATCTGGCCGGGCACGACGAGCATCTGCTCGATGCGCCCGCTCACCTTGGACTCGATGGCCGCGCTCAATTTCGGGCGCACCGTGCCGACGACGGCCTCCGTGGCCACGCGCGATTTGCGTTCGGCGGTTTCGGCGCGGACGGTGGCGGATGGCGGTGCCGTTTGATTTTGCTCCGGCGCTTTGTGGCAGCCGGAGAAAAATGGACCTGCCGCGACGAGAATGGGAAGCAGAAGGCGTTTCATGGAAAACACAACTCTGTCACGAACAGCACGAACCGCCAGATTTTTTTTCGACGCAGCCGCAAGAGCCGCCCATGCCGAGTTTTTTCAGCACCATTTCCAGCGGGCAAAAGTTCGTGAAGGACGATTGCAGCAGGTTGAAGCCGACAAACGCGGCGCCCCAGAGCCAGTAGGCGCTTTGGTAATGCGCGAGCAGCAGGCTGGCGAGGATGAACGTGCCGGCAAACCGGCGGACAAGCAGGTGCATTTTCATACGCTCATACCGAGCCGCGAGAACCGGAAAAGTTACAATTAATCCACTCGCCCAGTCAGTCAATCCACGGAATGAATTGCTGCACGCACCGTTCATAAGCCGTGCTGGACAGAACCGTTACTCGTGTCGGCGGGCGAGAATTTGCACCACCGCGCCGCGCCCGGTATGACCATCGCCTTCGATGACATCGCGTTCAATTTCGCGTCCGATCAGCAATTCCAATCCTGCGAGTTCTTCATGCAATTCCGCCAGCGACATGAGCAGTTCAGGCGATTTTGGCCCGCCGGTGTCAAAAGCCAGTTGCGCCGGTGTGTAGGCTTCGAGCAAAAACATGCCGCCGGGACGAAGGCCTGTCACCACTTGAGCGTGAATCCGGCGACGCAGCGGCGGCGGAAGATGCGCGAAAATTGAAACGATTCCCGCCCATGCACCGGGTTTGATGTCAAAATAGTCCAGGTCGGAAACAACCGTTTCAATTTCAACGCCGTGTGCCACCGCGAGTCGCAGGGCTTTGGCCAAACCGGCTTCCGATTGATCCACCGCCGTCACCTGATGGCCGAGCGTCGCGAGGTGAACGGCGTTGCGTCCTTCGCCTTCGGCGAGACAAAGCGCCGGCCCGGCGGGAATCTGTGAAGCCATTTCCGCCACGAAAGCATTCGGCCTTTCGCCGAAAATGTATTGTGGCGCGGCGTAGCGGTTGTTCCAAAATTTGGCGTCCATGATTCAGGTTGTCAGTTTCAAAAGGAGAATGGCGAGCAGCGAGGCAATGCTGACAAACAGCCACAATGTTAATCCCGTCACCACCGTTCGCCAACCAACCGCCCGCAACGCGCGGAGCGAAAGCGACGTGCCGATCAGGAACAGCACGAGAATCATGCCCCGGCGCGCGATTTCCGAAAGTTGCGGCGACCAGGTCGAAATGACCGGCACATAACTCCGCAGCAGCGAGGCCAGCAGAAAAAATCCGATAAACCACGGCACGGCAATTTTGAAATGTTTGTTTCGCCGGGAAACTTCCGCGCTCGCCGGTTTCCGCCGGGCAACGCCGAAGGCCAGTGCGAGCGTCAGCGGCACGATCCAGAGCGTGCGCGACAGTTTGACCGCCGTGGCGGTCGTCAATGCGTCCGGCCCATAGCTCATGCCCGCGCCGACCACCGAGGAAATATCGTGGATCGCCACGCCCGCCCACAGGCCGAATTGGGCCTGGCTCAAATGCAGCAAATGACCGGTGAGCGGAAAAACATAAAGTGCGACGGCGTTCAACAGGAAAATCGTGCCGATGGACACGGCGATTTCCGCTTCCGAAGCACCGATGACCGAACTCACGGCGGCGATGGCCGAGCCGCCACAGATGGCGGTGCCAACCGAAATGAGCGTGCTGGTTTTGCCGTCGAGCGCGAGCTTGCGCCCCAGCCAGTAACCGAGCAACAGCGTTGCCCCGATGGTGGTGGCGGCAAACACCGAGCCATTGAGTCCCAAACGCAGCACCATCGGCAAATTCATGCCAAAGCCCAGCAACACCACGCAAATTTGTAACAGGCATTTGGTGACGTGGTGATTCCAATGGGCGAACGGATGTCCGATCAAAAGCGCAAACAAAATGCCCGCCACCAACGCGGTTGGCGGTGACGTCCACAGCATCAGACAGATGACCACAAACGCCAGCGCGAAGACTTTGGCGCGGTGACCGGGACCGGCCATCGGTTTCGGGCGTTGGTGGTCGCTTTTCATTTTGTCGGCTGGAACTGCATTCATGTTGGCCGCAGCAGTTCGGCGGCATACGCCACGCAGGTTTCGCACGGATGCACTTTGGCCGCGCGCAGTTCCCGGCAGTAGCGCGAGCCGAGCCGCGCGGCGAAATTTCGCTTCAATGCTTCCGCCCGTCCGGGTGCGACCATGCAGGCCGCGTGCAAAGCACCGCAGAGTCCGTCCGGTGCCCGGCCACCGCCAAACGGTTTGAGATCTGCAAGCGCGATGGACGTGTCGCCGGAAACTTCGCGCCAGGCATGAAGCACGGCTTGGGCGCAGTTGAGCCGTTCCGGCGGCTGCCGGAAAACTTTCAGGGCGTGTTCTCTCATAAAAGGAATGAGCCGCGAGCGTCTTAAAAGTTACAAAGGCAGATGGATTTGCCATGTCAACGTAGTGTTAACCTCGTTGTGCAGCGTGCTGATGGTGTTCGCTTATGGCGAAGGGGACTCATGTGAGCGCGTCCGGTCTTCATAATCGGTTGACAAGCTTAAGATAGTTATGAACAATAGTTCATAACAAGTTTATTTATGGCCCGACCAGTCAACCGGCGCTCAATTGAAAAACCTCCCATCATGGAGGGGTTTAAGCCGTTTGGCATTCCAATGCGCGATCTGGAATCGGTCATTTTGCTTTTCGAGGAGTATGAGGCCGTGCGCTTGGCGGACTATTTGGGGCTCTCCCATGAGGAGGCATCCCAGCAGATGAAAGTGTCCCGCCCCACCTTCACTCGCGTCTATGAAAAGGCCCGGCGAACTCTTTCGACTGCCTTGGTGGAGGGGAAAGCCCTTTTAATTGAAGGCGGCAATTACCAGACAAACGATTGTTGGAATCGGTGTGAACGGTGCTCCAAACTTTTTGTCTGCTCTGACGAAAAGGCCGCGTGCCCGTTCTGTCACCGATCCACCGTGCGGCGTTTGAATCCCGATCCATCCGCGAACGAAACCAACGGTTTTTGCATTTGCACCCGATGCCACACCAAGATTGCCCATGTGCGGGGCAAGCCTTGCCGGGAGAGTCAATGTCCATCCTGCGGAGCCAGAATGGTCCGCGAGAACTGTCCATCAACAAAAACAAAAAACGAAAGCTGAAAAATGAGTATCTTAATTGCGGTTCCCACCCGGCTCGACAACACCGTAGATGACCATTTTGGTCATTGCCGGCAATACAGTCTGTTTACGGCCGATGATCAAACCGCCGTGCAGGAAGCCGGGATTCTGCCTTCGCTCACGGGCTGCGGATGCAAGTCCAATATCGCAGTGGTTTTGAAGGCCAAGGGCGTTTCGATTCTCTTGGCGGGCAACATGGGTGCCGGAGCGGTGGATGTTCTCCAGCGCCAAGGAATCGAAGTCCACCGTGGTTGTTCCGGTGACGCCCGCAAAGCCGTGGAGACTTTTCTTGCCGGCGAATGGAAAGACTCCGGCTTGACCTGTGCCGCGCATCATCACGAGGACGGCCACCAATGCCCTTCTCAATGAAGCCAACCCCGCTTGCGTCTGACCTCGCTCAAATTCATTTGGTGAATAATCAGACCGAGGCGCATCCATTTTGCTTTGTGTGCAGCGGCTCAAACCCGATGGGGCTGGCGCTGCGCTATGAGCCGCAGACGGATGGCAGTGTGAGTGCAAAATTTCTGGGTCACAGTGCGCTGGAAGGTTATTCCGATTTGCTGCATGGCGGTGTGATCGCCGCGATGCTCGACGGCGCAATGACCAACTGCCTCTTTGCGCGCGGCATTTGCGGTCTCACGGCGGAATTGAAAGTGCGCTACCATGAAAGTGTCGCCGCATCCGAAGAAGTATTTTTACAAGCCTGGCTGGAGGACGACGCGCATGAGCTTTTTCAATTACGCGCGGAACTGAAACAGGGCGGCGCGGTCAAGACCAGCGCCACCGGCAAATTTATCAAACAACATGAGTGAAACCATTCGCGTCACGGCGCTCGTCGAGAACAGCGTCCATCGCCAGGGGCTGCTCGCGGAACACGGACTCTCATTTCACATTCAATGCGGCGAACGCAGCCTTCTGTTCGACACCGGCCAGACCGACTTGGCGGTGATCAACGCGAAAACCTTGCGGCTACCGCTTGACCGGGTGGAAGCCATTGTGTTGAGCCACGGCCATTACGACCACACCGGCGGAGTGACAGCGATCCTTGACGTTGCGCCCGAGGCGCGGGTTTATTTGCACCCCGCCGCTTTTGAGAAAAAATTCAGTCAAAACTCCGGCCAGTTACGCTCCATCGGCATGAGCGATTGCGTGGCGCAGGCCGTTCGCCATCACGCGGGCGGATTCGTCGAAACACCGGGGCACACCGAGATCATCGAAGGAATCTTTGCCACCGGCGAAATTCCGCGTGCGAATAGTTACGAAGACACTGGCGGCGCATTTTTTCTGGATGCGGTAGGCACAAAGCCCGACCCGCCTGTGGATGATCAGGCGCTGGTGATTGACCTTGGCCGTAGCGTCATTTTGCTGCTGGGCTGCGCTCATTCTGGCGTGGTCAACACGCTGGATCACGTCCGGCATCTGACCGGCGGAAAGCCCGTGCGCGCCGTGATTGGCGGTATGCATCTGGGTTCAGCGGGTGAGGAACGCATTCAGCAAACCATCGCCCGACTGCGCGACGCCCAACTGGAAATTCTTGCGCCAGCCCACTGCACCGGTTGGCCGGCGACGGCCAAATTGTGGCAGGCGTTCCTGGACATTTGCCGTCCCGCCGGCGTCGGGACCGTCTTTGAATTCAAACGGGATTAGCCTCTGTCATCCAGCAACAAATCCATCGCTTCAAGCAATGCCGCCGTTGACGCGAAGATTTTGGCCGGTGACCCAGCCAGCGGCGTCAGACGCGAGGAAGGCCGCCACGTCGGCGATTTCCGCTGGTTGGCCCAACCGTCCCAATGCCGCCGCTTGGGCGAACTGTTTGATCTGTTCCGCCGTTTTGCCAGCCGTGAACAATTCGGTTTCCGTCGGGCCGGGTGAAATCACATTGACCGTGATGCCGCGCGGTCCCAGTTCTCCCGCGAGCGAGCGCGTCAGTTGCTCCACCGCGCCCTTGGTGGCGACATAAGCCGCATAGTTCGGCATCATCCGCGCCGTCGTGGAACTGGAAACATTGATAATGCGCCCGCCTTCGGCCAGGTGCGTGGCGGCTTGCTGGCAGGCGAAAAACACCCCCTTCACATTCACCGCAAAAATCCGGTCGAACTCCGCTTCGGACACCGCGCTGACCGGTTTGGTGACCATGAGTCCGGCGTTGTTTACCAAAATGTCCAGCTTCGCGAAGCGCGCGATGGTTTCATCAAACAAACGGACGACTTCGGCCACGCGCCCGACATCAGCCTGGATGGCAAACGCCTTCCCGCCGGAGGATTCAATTTCGCCCACGAGTTTGCGTGCCTCGTCGGCGCTGTGCTCATAGTTGATGACTACGGCCGCGCCTGCCCGGCTCAAGCGTTCGGCAATCGCGCGCCCGATGCCGCGCGTTGCGCCGGTGACCAGTGCAACTTTTCGTTCCAGAGAAATGCTCATTTGCTCGAAGGTAATGAAAAAATCCGTCGCGGGCGACGAAATCAATTGCCTTTGGCTTGGCCCATGATTTCTTCAGCCCGGCCATACGAACCCAGATTGAAGGCGTTCGCGTAGCCCATGCCTTTCAATTTGCTTTTTGCCATGCCACTGCGCATCCCGCTCGCGCAGTGCAGCAGCAGCACCTGGTTTTTGTCCTTCACGCGCTTCAGCAGGGCGGTTTCAATTTCGTCCAAGGGAATGTTGATAGCGACGGGCAGATGACCGGAGTTGAATTCGCCGGGGCTGCGCACGTCAATCACCAGTGCGCCATTTTTCAATTTTTTAAGCGCGTCTTTGGCTGAAATTTGACCGGATTTTTTCATCATAAAAATGACCGCGACGACTGCCGCGATGATTAAAGTGGTTGTCCAATTCATAGGGTTAATCCTCGTCATCATCATCCGCTGCTTCACCAAGCTGTTTTCTGAAAAAAATTCTTCACCGGGCAATGGCCGGTGATGCCGGAGACAACCAAATACGCGCTCACCAGAAACGTCAGCAGCAGCCACCATTGACTGACCGTTTGCGACAGCCAGACGCTAATGAGAATCAGAGCGCCGGCCAGAATCCATACCAAGCTGTTCATGCAGGCATTGAGCCGCCGATTGAAAAAAAGTTACAAAACTTGTGCAGGCGGGGAAACTTGAAGCGAGATTCGGCAGAACCCGAACGGTTTGACGCCGGCAAAACGGCAATGAAATCACTTCGCGGGAAATTTTTCTTTCCACTTTTTGCGCAGCGTGTCGTGCATCTGTTCGCGGAATTGCAACGGCATCGCATACGGCTGGCCGTCCTTGTAGAGCGTGATGGTTTGGCGGATGTTGTCCACGACCACCTGGCAGGGATTGCAGCCCGCCATGTGCTTCTCGAACTCGACGCAGACAGCCGGGTCAACCGTGCCATCCACATATTCGTTCAACATCGCCAATAGTTCTTCGCACTTCATGGTATTTAGCTCTTCGATGACCGAGCCATGAGCCGGTCAAAAGTTACAAGGTTTCTGGTAAAAAGAGTTTTCATTCGTGATGGTGATGCGACCGGATCAACTGTCGCGCCGGATCGCCCAACACGCGGGTCAAATCCTCTCGCAATTGCAGCCGGGCGCGGAGCAGCCGCACCTTCACATTGCCCTCACTCAAATCAAGCGCGGCGGCGGTTTCTTTGACAGACAACCCTTCCACATCGCGCAGCAAAAATACCAGCCGATGCTTTTCATCCAGCCGCGTCAGCGCGTCATCCAGCAAACGGCGGACTTCATTGCGTTCCACCAGATGTTCCGGCGACTGCCGCCAATCGGCGATGAATTCCGGGTGCGGAATGGAATTCAAATCATCGGATGGCTCCGTCGCCTCTTCCAGGGAAACGGTGTTCAGCCCTTTTCGTTTGCGGATGATTTTGAGCGCTGCATGACTCGCGATGTGTAAAACCCATGTTGAAAAACTCGCTTCACCACGAAAGCCTTCAAGATTTTCCAGAACGCTTAAAAAAGTTTGCTGCGTCACATCCTCTGCATCCTGTTCTTGCCGCAACATCCGCACGGCCAGCCCATAGACCCGCTGTTCGTAACGGTAGGTCAACGCCTCGAAGGCGTCCAACTCGCCGGCTTTGGCTAGGCGCACCAACTCGGCATCGGGTGTTTCGGGGGTGAGTTGACTGGTCATGCAATTTGACAACCCGATTATATTTGCATACCAAGTTGCAACAAGCCGCAACTTTTTTAATCACGTCACCATGCTAAAAACCGCCTTATTTCAAAACATGACCGGAGTCGTCATTAAGTTGATGGCAGCGCGTTTTCGTGCATTGGGTGAGGTCAGCCAATCGCCACGTCTATGACCATGCGTAAGCTGCCAGTTGCCCCTTGCCGTTCAATCCGCTGGCGTTCGATTTTTTCCAAATCCCCAGCCGGAGCCTGGCGACGGCCAGCCTGTTGTTTTGAGCGAGCGGCGAATCAGCTTGCCCCGAACCCGAATTCGTGAGAAATAAATGCCCGGTGGCATGTAACGAATCAAATTTGCAAATAGTGTCTTTGACCAAAGGACTTTTGATGCTGCAAAGCGGTCATTCACATGAGAAGCATCAGATTGCAGTATCAGGAAGTTAATTTGCAGATTGCAAGACCTCGTTAAGTGCTTGTAAATGAACGAGCGGAAGGGTGGCTGAGTGGTTGAAGGCACCTGACTCGAAATCAGGCTTAGGAGCAATCCTAACGTGGGTTCGAATCCCACCCCTTCCGCCAGTTTTTCTAATTTTAATAATTAAAGTTTATGCTGATTGCAAAAGCTCGATCAGCACTCACGCTTTTTCTTTCGATTGGCCCCGGATTTTAGGAGTCTTGAACCAGTGAGTTCGCCAATTGAACAAAGACTAGCCGCCGCGCTCGCGGAATGTGAACAGTTGCGTGCTGAAAACCAGCAGCTTCGCGAACACCTAGGACTTCCACAGGCCGAAGCAGCGGCTCAATCAACCGACGACACCATTGAATTTAAGTCCATTTTGGCTAAAGTTACTTCTAAATCCAGTTCAGATGAAAAAGTGAAGTTGTTCCGCAGTCTATTTCGTGGACGCGATGATGTTTATGCGGCGCGCTGGGAAGGACGGAATGGCAAAACCGGATATTCACCCGCGCATCGAAAAATATGGAGCAATTTGTTTCAAAAGCGGCCCGACGAACCGAAGGAATACTTTCCGTTGACGGATCAAGTGATTCACGATCATCTCACCGGCAAACTGACGGCGGGGGTTTATCCGCTGCTGACGGATGAAACGTGCTGGTTTTTGGCTGCCGATTTCGACAAGACCACCTGGCAAGATGATGTGCGGGCATTTCTTCAAACCTGTGCCGATTGGAAAATTCCCGCCGGCCTCGAACGGTCGCGTTCTGGACGCGGCGGTCATGTCTGGATTTTCTTTGATGCGCCGCTGCCCGCCAACTTGGCGCGAAAACTTGGCGCAGCCATCCTCACGCGGACGATGGAGCGGCGTCACCAGCTTGGCCTCGATTCATACGACCGATTTTTTCCGAGCCAGGACACGATGCCGAAAGGCGGCTTCGGCAATCTCATCGCCCTGCCGTTGCAACACCTGCCACGCAGCCACGGCAACAGTGTTTTCCTCGACGCTGATTTTAATCCATATCCCGACCAGTGGGCATTCCTGTCGAGCATCCGGCGAATGTCGTTTTCCGAAATTGAAACGCTGGTGTGTGATGCCGAACACAGCGGTGAAATCATCGGTGTTCGGCGCAGTGTTACCGACGACGATTCAAATGAAGACCCGTGGACGCTGCCGCCGTCGCGGAAGAAAAAGGATCAGCCGATTCCCGGCCCACTGCCGCCGAGTGTAAAAATTGTTCGCAGCAACCTTGTTTATGTTGAAAAAGAAGGTCTGCCGTCCGCTGTGCTGAATCGCCTGCACCGGCTGGCTGCGTTCCAAAACCCGGAATTTTACCGGGCACAGGCGATGCGACTTTCCACGTTTGGCAAGCCGCGCGTCATCCGGTGTGCGGAGGAATTTCCAAAGCACATCGCCTTGCCGCGTGGTTGTCTCGATGAAATCACAGCGTTTTTCAAATCGCACAACGTTGCGGTTCAACTCGACGATCAGCGATTTGCCGGCAACCAGATTGAGGTGAAATTCCACGGCCAGCTTCGCTCCGAACAGCAAGCCGCCGCCAGTGCCATACTTGCGTCCGACGACGGCATTTTGTGCGCCATGACCGCCTTCGGAAAAACTGTCATCGCGGCATGGCTCATTGTCGCGCGGAAAGTGAACACACTTGTTCTCGTCCATCGGCGGCAATTGCTGGATCAATGGCGCGAGCGGCTCGCGGCATTTCTGAATCTGCCCATCAAATCAATCGGCCAGATCGGGGGCGGTCGGCGGCGAGCAGGTGGCATGATTGACGTTGCTGTCATTCAAAGCCTGAACCGCAAACAGGTTGTGGACGACCTCGTCGCAAACTACGGCCACGTTATTGTGGATGAATGTCATCACCTTTCAGCGGTGAGTTATGAACAGGTGTTGCGGCAGGTGAAGGCGCGTTACATCACGGGTTTGACGGCCACGCCGCAACGCAAGGACGGCCATCATCCCATCATCGTGATGCAATGCGGGCCGATCCGGCACCGCGTGGATGCCAAAGCACAGGCACTCGCGCGACCATTCAAACACCTAGTCATTCCAAGGCCGACCAATTTCCGATTGCCGCCCACTAACGACAAACCAGAAATGCATGCGCTTTATGCGGCATTGGCCGGGAACAAGGCGCGCAACGATCTAATCTGCGTTGACCTGCTACGCGCCATCAATGCCGGTCGCTCTCCCATCCTCCTGACTGAACGCACCAGCCAAATAGATGAATTTGCCGGGAGATTGAAGAATCTTGTCAAACACGTCATTGTGCTGAAAGGCGGCATGGGCGTAAAACAACGACGAACGATAGCCGAACAACTGGCGGCAATCCCGGATGACGAGGAGAGAATCCTGTTGGCTACTGGCCGCTACATTGGTGAAGGGTTTGACGACGCACGACTCGACACTCTTTTCCTGGCCATGCCGATTTCATGGCGCGGCACGCTGCAACAATACGTTGGCCGCCTGCATCGTCTGCACGACAGCAAACGCGAGGTCATCGTTTATGATTACGTGGACGGCTGCGTGCCGGTTCTGTCGGCGATGTATTCCAAGCGTGTGCGTGGCTATGAAGCAGTCGGTTATCAAATTCAAAATGGAGATTGATCAAGAGCTGCGGCCGGTATGGGCCGGTATGAGTGAAAAATCTGTTGCAATTTAATCCTCAAACGGATTAAGCACGGGCACTTCCGGGAAATCCTGTGTATTGCGCGTGACCACGGTCAATCCCCGGCTCAAGGCAATGGCGGCAATCTGCGTGTCTGGATAGCCGCGGGGGTTCTGTTTCAGAGTGGGACGCGAAACATATTCGCCCCACACTTGGGCCGCTTCCGCGTCAAACGGAACCACGGTCTCTCCGAACTCGAGGATAAAACGATCTATTTCCGCCAGCAAACGGACACGCTGCTCCTTGGGCGCGTTATGCGCCCCTTGGTATCGCTCGGCTACAGCCACACTGGGGACACCGCTGGCCATTTCATGCGCCAAAAGCCAGTTCAACACGCGGGCATTGGGTCGCGGCCTGGCGACTTCGGTAATGACGTTGGTGTCGAGAAGGAATCTCAAGCGGCCTCCACGGGCTGGTGGTCGCGCGGAGCGGCCGGCACACGGCCCAGACGGCGCAACGCCTGGATGAACCCGCCCTTTGCGGATCGTGTCAATTTGACCACACGCATGGAATCGCCATCGGCACGCCAATCGAGGACAGCGCCGGAGTCGAGTTCAAATTGTCGGCGCAATTCCCTTGGCACCACCGTCTGGCCTTTGGTTGTAATGGTGCTCGTCATGGTAAGAATTTCCAACTTTTGGTTCTGTTTTTCAAGCAGAAAGTGAAATAAACCATTCACCGCAAGAACATCCTACAGCAGTTTTAAGGCAGGCCAAAACTGCTTGCTTGGTCTTGTTCGGCCATGTTCCCAATTTTTGAAAGTTCCCAAGCTAACGCCCAGTTTTGCGGCCAAAACATCCGAGGAAAGATTTGATTTCAGCCGGTATTTCGTAAGTAATTCTGCCAGTGTTTGTGGGCTGTTTTGGTGGGGTGGCGAATCCACCCTTACAGCCTTGATCACCAGATGGCAAAAAGGGTTCAGAAATGGCCCCTTCCGCCAGTGTTTTGTGGAGATGATAGCGATTGACTTTTGGGGACAGATTGGGGGCGCTTTTTCGCATGAAAACGCAATCGTCTCCCAGCCCCGTAAGGCCGCTCGTCAAAAAGCGCGGCAACGTCACCGTCGGAATTTACGCGAGCAAAAACCACGTCAACGGAACGAACTACCACCAATTCACCCTCGCCTGCTACGACGTCGCGAAGCGGGTCAAGAAACGCTTCTCGAACTTGAAGGCCTGACCACCAGCAACCGCACCAAGCTCAACGAACTCCACAGATGATCTTCCGGCACTACCGCGAACTGACCACCGAGGACGAATCGAGGAAATGGTTTGGCGTTAGCCGGAGCCAATGCCGGCTGCCCCTTGAGTTTATGGGCGGTTTAAGTTATACAGTGATTATCGAGTTTGCGGAGCTGCTCGCCTGTCGGCGTGGCTCAACCTCGGATTGTTAGGCCGCTTTACTATGCGCAACATCATTCCTCAATTTATCAAATCCATACGGATGGTCCGCTTCTGCGGACTCGTTGCAAGTGTGGTGTGCATTGGCATCTGCGCAGCAGACAGCGCGATCAATGCCGCTTCCGCAGCGGGCGCGCCGGCAAGACTGGTGATCGTCAATGCGGTCTACGGCAATTTTTCCGATCCGGCGGCCACCACCAACGTCACGAAGACGGTCGCCGCGATGGTGAATGATAACGCGCTTAATTTCCACATAGACAACGAGGCTTTTGGCGCCGACCCTGCCGAAGGCCTTCCCAAGGAGCTCAAAGTGGATTACACGATTGATGGCGTAGCCGACACGAAGACCGCCCTTGAAGGCAGCCGCTTGAGAATTTCAGCCAACCCTCCGGTCCCGCCCAAAAAATCCCGGCTGGTCATCGTCAAGGCGGCTTATGGCGACCTGCCCTATGGCCAGGCCCGCGACGTCGCCGCCGACCTCACGGACATGATTGAAAACGACGGCCTCGATGTGACGGTGGACGATAATACCTTCGGCGACCCGGCGTTCGGCAAGACCAAGGAGCTTCGCATTGATTACAAGTTCGACGGGAGGGAAAAATCCATCACCGTTCAGGAAGGCAAGACATTGAAAATTTCCGCTCGCATCGAGCTGGCGGAGATTCACAAGCGGATTTTCTTTTTCTCTCTCTGGATTATCTCCGGCATCCTCGCCATTTCCGCCGTCGTGGTGACTGTGGTGCTGCTGACAAGAAAATGGAAGAAATGAAGGCACCGCTCTCGGCACCCCACCATAAGCAATGAGAGCAGTCAAAATCCCCAAAAACAGCCTGCGTTGGTCGCGGGCAAGTAACCAAATGACAAATCCCAAGTAATATCTGAAACCGGCCCATTCTGGGGCCAATAAAATTTATGGCTGAATTTCAATTCTCCTGCCCGCAATGCGGCCAGCAAATCCAGTGCGACAACGGCTATTCGGGAACGCAAATCAACTGTCCGGCCTGCCATCAGGCCATCCTCGTGCCGCAAGTGCCTCGTGCCGCCGGCGCAGTGCCTGCTGTGGCGAGGTCGCAGACATTGCGAAATGTTCTGGTCATCGCCGCCTCGGCGATTGTTCTGGCCGGTTTTGGCTGGTTTGGATGCTTGATCAACAAGTATGAACATTTGCCTTCGGGCTTGGTGGCTTCATGGCCGGCTGATGGGAATGCCAAAGCCAGGGGCGGCGAGCATAATGGCATATTGTCCGCCAGCGGAGTCACTTTCGCCCCGGGCAAGGTGGGGATGGGTTTCCAGCTCGATGGAACCAACGGTTATGTGAAGATACCCGATTCGACCGCGCTCAAGCCGATAAAAGTCACCGTGGCGGCGTGGGTCTGGCTGGATCCCAGCGCCCCGGTGGATCACGGCGGTGAAGCAATCATCTTCAAAAAAAACACCGCGAGCGCTTTTTTTGAAGGCTACAGCCTTATCAAGGATCACGTTGATAATGCTGATGGAACTGGCACGGATCGGTTTGGATTTATCATCTCCAGCCACGGCAAACAGGTTATACTGCATTCCACCACGGTCGCACAACGCGGCGTTTGGTATCATGTGGCGGGAACCTATGACGGCAGCAAGTCAACCCTCTGGGTCAATGGCGTGGCGGAGGACTCGGCCACGCCGGGATTTGCCTTGGATTACGGCAGGGATCCGGTTTACATCGGCACCACCGGCACCTGGTCGCCGTATTTATGCATGTTTGCGGGCATCATTGACAGACCATCCATCTACAACCGCGCCTTGAGCGCCCATGAAATCAAACAAATCTATAACGCCGCAAAATGATGTTGGTGGCATCGCTGGTGTAAACCGCCAAAAAGTTCCAACTTCTTGGCTTGCAGTTTTTCTTCCGCCGCCGCCCAGGCCTGCGGATTGTAGACCTCGCGATATTTCAGCAGGTGCCAGAGGATGCGCGCCAGCTTGTGCGCCATCGCGGTGATCGCTTTGGGCGTGCCCAGTCGCGCTTTCCAGCGCCGGAAGCAATCGCCCAAGTAAGTCTTACTTTGCCAGAGTGCCTGTGCTGTGCGGCCCGCCGCAACGTCTCCGCCGCCGGGCTTTTGACTGCGCGCGTCTTGACCGAAATCACCCGTCCGCCCGTAATCCGGTTGTCCGGACAGAGTCCCAGCCACGAGGTAAAACACTTCACCTTCGGAAATCGCCGCACAAAGTCCGGCCCCAGTTCGCCACACAAGACCAGCGCCGTGCTGACTTGCAACCCCGGCACCTGCGTCAACTCCACGCCGGTGATGGGCTTGCACATTTCCGGTCCGCCAAGTCGAGACGGGGCCGCCCGATTCGCGATGTGAATTGACAATTTTTCCCATGCTGTATTAATAGACAAACAGTCATGAACAAGTCGTGCAACCAGCGGGGCGGGGCGGAGCAATGGGCGGGCTTCATCATTTTGCTTTGCCTCGCGGGCATTGCGGCGGCTGTCTATCACCGGCAATTTTCCTTCAATCCCGCCGTGCTCGCCGCCGCCACGGTCGCGCCCGAAGCGGCCAAAACCGCCGCCGCGCCGGCGTCCGGCGAAGCGGCACCAGCCCTGCCGCCGGAACTCACGGTGATGAGCGCGCCGGAAAATTTCGGGCCGGACGACGTCTACAACAAAATTGACGGCAAGGCGGATTTGTATCTCACCGCCGGGTTCGTCCACATGACCTGCCAGCGGTTTGCGCTCAAGGCGACCAACGACGACTGGATGGAATGGTTCGTCTACGACATGGGCGCGCTACCGCAGGCGTTCTCGGTGTTCAGCCTCCAGCGTCGCGCGGAGGGGCAGACCGTCGGTCTGACGCCGTTTGCTTATCAAACTGATAACGCAATCTATTTCGTCAGCGGGCGCTATTATGTCGAGGCGGTCACGGCCATGCCGGTGCCGGCGATGATGACGGGGATGATGGCGATGGCGCGGTCGTTCGTCGCGGCGCATCCGCCCGGCCCGTCGGTGATCCCGGAGCTGAAACTGTTTCCGCCGGAAAATCTGGAAGCCGACAGCCAGGGTTTGCAAATGGCGGATGCCTTCGGCTTCGACGGCTTCACCAATGTTTTCACGGCGAAATATCAGGTGCCGACCGGCGCGACCAACGTCGAGGTGCTCGCCTATTTGGAAATTGCCAAAACCGCCGCCGACGCCACGGCGCTGCGCGATGCCTACCGCTCCTTCTTGCTGTCGAACGGCGGCAGGGAAATGGATGCCGACAACGCAACCGGGTTGGGCAAGCCGGTCAATTTCATGGACAGCATTGAAATCGTTTTTGCGCAGAGCAACATTGTGGCGGGCGTTCACGCCGCGCCGGACGCCGCCTCTGCCGCAAAGGTCGCGCAGCAGTTGGCCAACAGTCTTCGGAAAGGAAAGCCATGAGCCGGTCCGATCAACTCGCCCGGCGCGATTTTCTCGTGCGCTCCGCGAAGGCGGGTGCGGCCATTGTGGCGGCGGGCGGCGCAGGCTTGTGGCTGCATGACTGCATAGTCCCGTCCGGCAACATCGTCAGCGAATCGGTTTCGCTGCCGGATTTTTCCCTGCCGTTGTCCGCCGCGCCGAAGATGAGCATCGTCACCGGCGCGGATCGCGTGAAAACCGTCAACCGCGCTCTCGCCGCGCTCGGCGGCATCGAGCGTTTCATCAAATCCGGCGATCGCGTAGTCCTCAAAGTCAATGCCGCCTTCGCCTCGCCTGCCGCGCTGGGTGCCACGTCAAATCCCGATCTCGTTGCCGAGGTGGCGCGGCTTTGTCTGCGCGCCGGTGCCGCGTCCGTAATCGTGACGGACAATCCGATCAACGACCCGCAAAGTTGCTTCGCGCTCACCGGCATCGCCAGGGCGGCGGAGGCGGCGGGCGCGAAAATCGCACTGCCGACGGCATCTGCTTTCAAGCCGACAACGCTGGCAAATGCCGCGTTGATCAAGGATTGGCCGTTGCTCATCGAGCCGTTCCATGGCGTGACCAAGCTCATCGGCCTGGCACCGGTGAAGGATCACAATCGCGCCGGCGCGTCCATGACGATGAAAAATTGGTATGGATTGCTCGGCGGCCGGCGGAATGTTTTTCATCAAGACATCAACACCATCATTTTTGAACTGGCACGGCTGGTCCGGCCAACGCTGGTCATCCTCGACGGCACGACGACGATGATGACGAACGGGCCGACCGGCGGTTCGCTCGCCGATCTCAAGGCCACGAACACGATGATTGCCAGCACCGACGCTGTGGCGGCGGACGCCTTTGGCGCGACGCTGCTCGGCAAGGCCGCCGCCAGCCTGCCGTTCATCGGCAAATGTGCCGCCGCCGGACTCGGCACCGCCGATTTTGAATCCCTGAACCCGCTCCGAGACCATGTGGATTAAAACAACAACCGCGAAACGAATGGAGTGCCGCCGATGAAAATCGTCACCGTCCGGCGCATCGCGCAGATTTTTTTCTTCGCGCTGTTCGTCTGGTTTTGTGTCGTCACCACCGTCGGCGACCGCTGGTGGCAATTGCGCGGCTGGCCGGTCAACTGGCTGTTGCAACTCGATCCGCTGGTGGCGCTCGGCACGCTGCTCACCACCAGGACGGTTTACGCCGGGCTGCTCTGGGCGCTGGCCACGGTGGTGTTGACGATTCTGCTCGGCCGGTTTTTCTGCGGCTGGGTCTGCCCGTTTGGCGCGCTGCATCAATTCATCGGCTGGCTCGGACGCCGGCGCAGAAAACACGCCGAGCGCGTGGCCATGAACCAATATCGCAAAGGTCAGGTGATCAAATATTACATCCTGATCGCCACGCTGGCGGCTGCCGGCGGCGGTTTGCTGGCGGAAGTTCTGCGGTGGCCGCGCGAAAAGCCGGCGGCGGGACTGGTCGTGCTGGCGGCGAGCCTGGTCGTGGCGCTCTGGTTTGCCACGCGGAAAATGTTGAGCGGCTGGAAGCAAACCGCCGAATGGTTCGCGGGCTTGATTTTCATCGGCACGGCGCTGGGATTTCTCGTCCGCCCGGAGGCGATTGTAGCCTCGTCGTTGCAAACCGGTTTGCTCGATCCGATTCCGCTCATTCATCGCTCAATGAATCTGGTGATTTTAACCGCGTTTGACGGACTCGCGACGGCGTCCCGGTTTTATCTCGCGGCGTGGTCCATCGCCGCCGTCTTTTTCGCCGCGGTGCTTTTGAATTTGTGGATTCCGCGGTTTTATTGCCGCTTCATTTGTCCGCTCGGCGCGCTGTTTGGCGTGCTGGCGCGCTGGACGCCGTGTCGCGTCGGCAAGCGCCAGGGCGAATGCACCGGCTGCGAGTTGTGCGAAAACAATTGCGAAGGCGCGTGCGATCCGTTCGGCAAAATCCATCCGCACGAATGTCTGCTGTGCATGAACTGCCTGAGCGCCTGCCGCCAGGCGCAAATGACCTACGGTCCGGATCGCTCGGCGGCGGGCGAGGTCCCGTCGCCTGGACTCACGCGGCGCGGTTTTCTCACGGCGGCGGTTTCCGGACTGGCGGCGGTGCCAGCCGTGCGGCTGGCCGGATTGACAAATCAAAATTGGAATCCCGGCGTGATTCGCCCGCCGGGCGCGCTGGCGGAGGAGGATTTTCTGGAACGCTGCATCAAATGCGGCCAGTGCATGAGGGTTTGCCCGACCAACGTGATTCAGCCCGCCACGCTGGAGGCCGGGCTGGAAGGTTTGTGGACGCCGATGCTGAATTTTCGCGTCGGCACCAGCGGTTGCCAGCTCAATTGCATCGCGTGCGGCAATGTTTGTCCCACGTCCGCCATCCGCCCGTTGTCGCTGGATGAAAAACTGGGGCGCGGCAAATTCGCGGATCGCGGGCCGATCCGGCTGGGCACGGCGTTTGTGGATCAGGGGCGCTGCCTGCCGTGGGCGATGGACAAGCCGTGCATCGTCTGCCAGGAAAATTGCCCGGTCAGCCCGAAGGCGATTTACATCCGCGAAGAATTTCAATTGGTTCGCGATGGCACCCGAACCGTCACCGTTGCCACGGCGGACGGCTTGACGTTCGACGGTGCGGCGCTGCCGCCGGGGGCGCTGGGCACGGGCGATTATTTTGTCCGGCTGGAAAACGCCGCTGGCGAGCGCCATTTGATCACGGAAAATTCCGGCCAGGAGGTGAAGCTCGCCGGACAGTGGGTTGCGGCGCCGGCAGCCGGCGACAAGATTTCCATCGAGGTGCGCCTGCAAAAGCCCTGCGTTGATCCGACGCTGTGCACCGGTTGCGGCATCTGCGAGCACGAGTGTCCCGTGAGCGGCCTGCGGGCGATCCGCGTCAGCGCGGAAAACGAATCTCGAAACAAACGGCACTCGCTCATGGCGAGGACTTGAACCAAATGCGAACAACCCTATGAAAGAAAATCATGTTTCCCGCCGGGACTTTGTCAAAACGCTCGGCGCCGTTGGCGTCGGCTCAATGGTCGGTGCCGGCCAGACCTTCGCCCAATCAAATGCGCCCGCGGCTAGTCCGACGGCGGCGCCAACAAAAGTTCCGACCCGTCCGTTTGGCCGGACGGGCGCGCGGGTTCCCATGCTCGCCCTCGGCGGCATGTTTGACATCAAGTCCAATCAACTGGTTTTGAAACAGGCCCACGACTGGGGCGTGACCTATTGGGACACGGCTGCCGGTTACGGCTCGGAGGCGGGCATGGGAATGTTTCTGGAGAAATATCCGGAGGCCCGACGCGATTTGTTTCTGGTGACCAAATATGACGATGACCCCGGCGGAATGACGGCGGGGTTGAACAAATCGCTGGAGGGGCTGAAGACCGATTACATTGACCTGTATTTCCTGCACAGCCTCGACAGCACCAAGTCGTTGACCGACGACCTGAAGGTTTGGGTGGAGAAAGCGAAGGCCGACAAGAAAATCCGTTTCTTCGGCTTCAGCACCCACGCCAACATGGAAAACTGCCTGCAAGAAGCCGCGAAGCTGGGGTGGATTGACGGCATCATGCTGACTTACAATTGCCGCCTGATGCAAACCGACGCGATGAAGTCGGCGATGGACGCCGCGACGAAGGCCGGCATCGGCCTGACCGCGATGAAATCCCAGAGCGGAGGCCCGCTGGGAACCACCGAGGCGGACTTGAAGCTGGGCGGCCATTTCATCCAGCGCGGATTTACCCAGCAACAGGCCAAGCTCAAGGCCGTCTGGGAAAATCCGCAGATCGCCACCATTTGCTCGCAAATGCCGAACCTCACCATCCTGCAGTCGAACATCGCGGCGGCGCTGGACAAAACCAGCCTCACGGCGGCGGACCACGCGGCGTTGCGGGAATACGCCGCCGCCACGCGCCCGGGTTATTGCGCCGGCTGCACCCGCTTGTGCGAAGCCGCGCTGGATCATCAAGCGCCGGTGGGCAAGGTGATGCGCGCGCTGATGTATCACCGCAGCTACGGCGACCCGGAACTGGCGCGGCGGGTGTTCGGCCAATTGCCGGAAACCGCCCGGCGCGGCCTGGCCGGATTTGATTACGCGGCGGCGGAGCGGGCGTGTCCGCACGGCCTGCCCATCGCGCGATTGATGCGGGAGGCCGGTGAATTGTTCGGGTAATGACAACCTTGCATTAAATTTGAAACCGCCAGCCCCTGCTCACCGTCATAACCTGTGCCAGACACTAATAATTTAATCTATGAAAGAAAATCCTGTTTCCCGCCGGGACTTTGTCAAAACTCTCGGCGTCGTGGGCGTCGGCTCAATGGTCGGCACCGGCCAAGCCCTCGCGCAATCCAATGCTCCCGCCGCCGAAACCACGGCCAGTCCCGCCGTGCCGGCAAAAGTTCCCACCCGGATTTTCGGCAAAACGGGCGTGCCGGTTTCCATGCTCGCCCTTGGCGGCATCTTCGACATCGTGTCCAACCAGCTCGTCCTGCAACAGGCGCTGAACTGGGGCGTGACCTACTGGGACACGGCGGCCGGTTACAATGGCGGCAAGAGCGAGGGCGGCATCGGGATGTTTCTGGAGAAAAATCCGCAGGCCAGGAAGGACATTTTTCTGGTGACCAAGCACGACGGCGGCGAAATGACCGACGCGCTGAACCAGTCGCTGGAGAGGCTCAAGACCGATTACGTTGACATGTATTTTCTGCACGGCATCAGCAATGCCGACCGGTTGAATGGCGACTTGAAGGCCTGGGTGGAAAAGGCGAAGGCCGACAAGAAAATCCGGTTCTTCGGCTTCAGCACCCATTCCAACATGGAAAATTGTTTGCAAGACGCCGCCCGGCTCGGCTGGGTGGACGGCATCATGTTGAAATACGATTTCCGCATCATGCAGACCGACGCCATGAAGGCGGCGATGGACGCCGCCACAAAGGCCGGCATCGGCCTGACCGCGATGAAGACGCAGGGCAGCGGCCCGATTCCAACGGTGACGGAGGATGACTTGAAACTCGGCGGACATTTTATCCAGCGCGGATTCACGCAGCATCAGGCCAAGCTCAAAATCCTGTGGGAGAACCCGCAGCTCGCCACCGTCTGCTCGCAAATGCCGAACGTGACCATTCTCCACTCGAACATCGCGGCGGCTCTGGACAAAACCGCCCTCACGGCGGCGGACCATGCGGCGCTGCGCGAATACGCGGCGGCCACGCAATCGCGGCATTGCGCCGGCTGCACGCAATTTTGCGAAACCGCGCTCAACCACCAGGTGCCGGTGGGCGACGTGATGCGGGCGCTCATGTATCACCGCAGCTACGGCGACTCGGAACTGGCGCGGACGGTGTTCCGCCAGATGCCGGAAACCGCCCGGCGCGGCTTGGCCGGCTTCGACTACGCGGCGGCGGAACGTGCTTGTCCGCACGGCATGCCCATCGGGCAATTGATGCGGGAGGCGGACGAGTTGTTCGCGTGATTTGCGGCGATTTTGCAGCGAGACCGTTTTGATGGCTGTGACACGACCGGCATTTGAGATTGCCCGGTTCCGCCTGCCGCAGGCGGCCCAAACAAAATTCGACGAAGGCCTTTGCCCGCGATAAACTATGCGAGCGCGCAAATGCAATCATCGTCGCCAAACATGGTCCAACCGGATGCTCCGCAAAACGCCGCCGCGACGGAACTGCGGGTCGGCGGCATGACCTGCTCCAACTGCGCGCGGCACGTCACCGAGGCAATCCAATCCGTCTCCGGCGTGCGCAGCGCGACGGTCTCGCTCGAAAACAAAAACGCAACCGCGCGCTGGAATCCCGGCGTGCCGGCGAACATCCCCGCCGTCATTCAGGCCGTGAAAAATGCCGGCTACGAGGCGGAGGAAATTCAGGCCGCCGCTGGAACAGCTTGCGAAACCAAACGCAAAAACTGGCAGCTCAATTTGTGGCTCGGCATCTCCGTCACCACCGCGCTGATGGCCGGCGAATGGATTTTGGGCCTCGCCGCGACGCCGTGGTTCCGGTGGTTTTCGTTCGCACTCGCGGGCGTCGTGCAAATTTTCTGCGGCGCGCAATTCTATCGCGGTGCGTGGCGGCAGCTCAAAATTGGCGCTTCAAACATGGACACGCTTGTCGCGCTCGGCTCGACGACCGCGTTCGGTTTCAGCGCGTGGAACTTGTTGGGCGGTGCGGGCGGGCATCTTTATTTCATGGAGGCCGCCGCCATCATCACGCTCATCAGCCTCGGCCACTGGATCGAAGCCCGGGTGAGCGACAAGGCGGGCGGCGCGTTGAAATCGCTGCTGAACCTCGCGCCGCAAACGGCCAGACGAGTCCGGAGTTCGGAGTTCAGAGTTCGGAGTTCAATGGGCGATTTCGATTTGAGAACCGCTTCGTTCTCAAATTCCGCAATCCGCAATCCGCAATCCGCAATTGAAACGGAGGTTCCCGTTTCCGAGCTGAAAATCGGCGACCGCGTCGCATTGCGTCCCGGCGACCGCGTGCCGGTGGACGGCGTCGTGGTGGAAGGCGATTCCGCCGTGGACGAATCCGCGCTTACCGGCGAATCCATCCCCGCCGACAAAAAATCCGGGAGCGAGTTGTTTTCCGGCACGGTCAATTTGAACGGCCGCCTCGTCATGCGCGTGACGGCCACCGGCGAAGGCACCGCGCTGGCGCACGTCATCGCCGCCGTCCAGCGCGCGCAGACCAGCCGCGCCGACATCCAGCGGCTCGGCGACCGCGTGAGCAGCGTGTTTGTGCCGATTGTCGTTGCGATAGCCATTGCCGCCGCGCTTTGGTGGGGCTTCGCGCCGGAATCGGCAGCGCGCGTTCACGACTGGCTGGCGCAGTTTCTCTGGCACACGCATTTGACGGCGGGTGCGGGAACGGCCTTCATGATTGCCGCCGCGGTTCTGATTGTTGCCTGCCCGTGCGCGATGGGCCTGGCCACTCCGGCGGCCATCATGGCGGGCGCAAATGCCGCCGCGCGCCGCGGCATTTTGATCCGCGACGGCGTGGCGCTGGAAAAGGCCGGAAACATCACGGCGGTCATTTTCGACAAGACCGGAACGCTGACGATGGGCAAACCGGAAGTGGCGGCAACTTTGGAAGTTCAAAGTCCAAAGTCCAAAGTCCAAAGCCTGGCGGCGGCGCTCGCGCGCAACTCGACTCATCCCATCAGCCAGGCGATTGCCAGAATTTCCGCCGAGAAAACAGGGATTGAAAACTGGAAGGAAATCCGCGGCTGCGGCATCGAAGCCGAAATCCACAATCCGCAATCCGAAATCGTCCGCCTCGGCTCGCTCCGCTGGCTCAGGGAATCCGGCGTGGATCTGGCGGCGGGCGGAAAATTCATTTCCGAATGGTCGGGGCAGGGCGCGACGATTGTCGGCCTGGGTTCGGGAGAAAATCTGCTCGGCTTGTTCGCCGTGCGCGACGCGGTGAAGGCGAATGCCGGACAGGTTGTGGATCAGCTCCGGCGGCAGGGCTTGATAATTTATCTCGTCACCGGCGACAATTCCCTGACCGCCGCGAGCATCGCCCGGCAGGTCGGCATCGCGGCGGAAAATATCTTCGCCGAGGTGCGGCCGGAGCAGAAGGCGGAGTTTGTGAAGCAGCTTCAGGCGGGCGGCGGGCGCGTGGCGTTTGTGGGTGACGGCATCAACGACGCGCCGGCGCTCACGCAGGCCGATCTAGGCATTGCCGTGAGCCGTGCCAGTGACGTGGCGCGCGAGGCGGCGGACATCATTCTGCTGAAATCGGAAATTGAGGCCGTGCCGGAGGCGCTCGGTCTGGCGCGCGCGACATTGCGCACCATCAGGCAAAATTTGTTCTGGGCGTTTTTTTACAACGCGCTCGGTGTGCCGCTGGCGGCGATGGGATTCATCAGCCCGATTTTCTGCGCGGCGGCAATGGGCTGCTCGGATTTGATCGTGATTGGGAATGCGCTACTGCTGCTGCGGCGGCGAAATTGAATTTGCCTTGCACCCGCCAGCTTGCGTTCACGGCACGAGCAACTGCGCGCGGTAGTCCGTGGGGGACTGGCCGGCGATTTTCTTGAACACGCGGTTGAAATGCGTGAGCGACTGGAAGCCGACTTCAAATCCGATTTCGCTGATGCGCAGATTGGGGTTGAGCAGCAGGTTCTGCGCGCGCTCGATGCGCACCCGCGTGAGGTAATCCGTGAAGTTGATGCCGGCGGCCTTCTTGAACATCTTGCAAAAGTAAAAGGCGCTCATGTTGACCGCCTTGGCCACGTTGCCGAGCGAAATTTTTTCGGACTGGTGCTCGCGGATGTATTCCTTGGCCTTTTTGATGACCGGCACCTCGGCGTTTTCCTGCTGGATGATCACTTGGTTGCTGACGATCGCCAGATGTTGGGCGAAAACCGCAAGCAGTTTGATCGCCGATTCATGTCCCTTGGCGGAGACGGTTTTGCCGGCAAAATAGGCCTTTTCAAGCACTCGGCGATCCGTGCTGATGCCCCACTCGGCGACCATTTTGGCCGCTCGTTCAAACTGGGCCTTGGTGGGCTGCTTGCGGAAAAGCTGGCCGGTTTGCAGATACCCGATCAATTTGTCGCTCAACCGCACCGGCACGGCGGTGTCGCACAGCCCGACCGGACAGGTGACGGTGCGCGGTTCATGGGCCGCCTTTTCGCAGAGCCGTTCCTGCACCTGCAAACAGGCGGCGCACGCGCGGCTCTTCTGTGACACCAGCGCGCAGAATGGATTTTCGTTTCGCTTGCCGTGGTGGGGCAGTTGCCACGTCTCCACCGGCTGCAACGCCACCGGCAGCCCCGTCAAATTGGTGAACGCCTGTTCGTATTCCCGGTAGATTTTTGAATTCACCAGCGCCGCGATCAGGGCGCGGTTGCCGTTGCCATTTCCCTGTTCGTTGGAGGTGGTGACGGAAGCCTTCTCCCTGGCGGCGGATCCGTTGACGGCAACGCCATTGCGCGACTTGACGCGCGGTGAAACAGGAGAATTCTGACGCAAACGACGGCGCGGAGGGGATTGGATCCCCGGACCTTGTCCAACAAATGTTGTTTGCATCAAAGCAATTTAAGCGAAGTGGCTTCAAGAAGTCAAGCCGGTGGAACCAGTGAGAATTTTTTCGGGCGCGGAGAGCGTGGCTTCTGTGAACTGTGAAGCAGGGATTTTAGCTGCGCCAGCATCCCGGCCGGGCCGCGCAAAACCTGCGCAGTCCAAACGCCAATTTGAGCACCAATTGCGCAGATGGCGTTTTCACTATCGAACAATGCGGGGTTTTGGCGCTGGCACGTTCCCTGCTTAAGTTGATGCGCGGTCAACGGGCAGCATGTGTGTGATGTCCCGCGAAGAAGCGAAAATAACAAACCAACTACAAACGAGGAAAATGCGATGAAAATAAAAAGTCTATTAACGTTCTGCGGGGTCGCTGCGGCTCTGATGTTGAGCTCTGGCAGCATCTTCGCTCAAAATGACAACGGCGGCGGCAACGGCGGCGGTGGTCCTGGTGGCGGCGGCCCTGGCGGTGGATTCGGCGGTGGTCCTGGTGGCCGTGGCAATTTCGATCCGGCACAAATGCAGCAGAGGATGATGCAGCGCTATCAGGAGCAGCTTGGCATCACCAACGACACTGACTGGAGCGCAATCCAGCCGCTCGTTCAAAAAGTGATGGACGCCCGGCGCGCCTCCATGGGCAACATGGGCCGGATGTTTGGCGGTCGCGGCGGTCGCGGCGGCAACGGCGGTCCTGGCGGTTTTGGCCAGCAGCAGGCCGACCCTGCCGCCGATGCGTTGCAGCAGGCCGTTGATGACAATGCCCCGGCAGCTCAAATCAAAGACCTGCTCGAGAAATACCAGGCTTCCCAAAAAGCGAAACAGGCCGCGCTGATTGCGGCCCAGGACGATCTTCGCAAGGTTCTTACGGTCCGGCAGGAGGCTGCGGCGACCTTGTCGGGATTGCTCAATTGATCCGGTTCACAACGAGAAGCTGACGTATATGGCTGAATCCGTCGTCCATGATTCTCCGTTGAAGCAGTTGCTTGATCGCATGGTTGCGGCCAGGCAACTGTCTTCGATCGACGCCAAGGTTCTGACTGTCGCGAAGCCCCCGGTGAAAACCGAGGAGGAAGCGCTTCGCTGGCTGGCCCAGGAATACGGCCTGGCGTTCACAACGCTGGATGACATTGAGCCGGATCGTCAGCTTCTCTCCCTTTTTCCCGCGCGCATTTTGCTGAAGGAGGAGCTCCTTCCGCTCCAGCGCACCAACGGCACGGTGGAAGTCGCCACCAGCCGGCTTTTTGCCACGCAGGGCCTCGATGCTTTGAAAACCATGACCGGCTTGAACCTCAAGCCCGTCCTCGCCTCCAGCGAAGCCCTCCAGCGCGAAATCAAAAAACGCCTCGGCGTCGGCGCGGACACCATCGGCACGCTCGACGAGGAAAAAGGTTTCCAGGTCGTTGATGAAAATGCCGAGGACACCAATTTGGACGAGGCCGCCGAGGACGAGGCCTCGATCATCCGCTTCGTCAACCAGGTTTTGAAGGACGCCATCGAATTGCGCGCGTCGGACATCCACCTCGAACCCTTCGAGGACGAATTCCGCATCCGCTACCGCATTGACGGCGAGTTGCAGGAAGTTCCCGTGCCGCCGCAACTGAAACGCTTCCAGCCGGCCATCGTTTCGCGCGTCAAGATTTTGAGCCATCTCAACATCGCCGAAAAACGCCTGCCGCAGGACGGCCGCATCAAGATTCGCCTTGATGACGCCGACGTGGACATCCGCGTTTCGGTGATTCCGATGCTGCACGGCGAGGCGGTCGTGATGCGCCTGCTGCGGCAAAATTCCACGCTGCGCGGCATGGGCGAACTCGACATGGACCAGCGCGAGCTGGACTGTTTCCAGCGCGTGCTTCAGTTGCCGCACGGCATCATTCTCGTCACCGGCCCGACCGGCAGCGGCAAAACCTCCACGCTTTACACCGCGCTGAACGCCATCAACGACGCCGCCCGCAAAATCATCACGATTGAAGACCCGGTGGAATACCAGCTCAAGGGTGTCAACCAGATCCAGGTCAACGAAAAGTCCGGTCTCACCTTCGCGCGCGGACTGCGCTCGATTTTGCGCCACGACCCGGACGTGGTGCTCATCGGTGAAATTCGCGACCAGGAAACGGCGCAGATTGCCGTCCAGGCCTCGCTCACCGGCCATTTGGTTTTTTCAACACTGCACACCAACGACGCGCCCGGCGCGGTGACGCGCCTCGTGGACATGGGCGTCGAGCCGTATCTCGTCGCCTCGTCGCTCGAGGCCGTGCTTGCGCAACGCCTCGTCCGCGTGCTTTGCAAGCATTGCAAGGAGCCGGACAATTCGCCCACCGCCCAGGCGCTCAAGGTGCAGCTCGGCATCCCGCCGAACGCGGTCATTTACAAATCCACCGGCTGCCGCGAATGCCGCAACACCGGATTTTTCGGGCGGCACGCCATTTTTGAGTGGATGGACACCGACCAGGAAATCCGGCAGCTCATTTTGAAGAGCGCCTCAACCGACCAGATCCGCGAAGCCGCGCGCAAGCAGGGGATGAAAATGCTCGCCGAGGACGGCTGGCGGCTCGTTCGCACGGGCATCACGACCGTGGATGAAGTTTTGAGCGTGACGACCGCGAAGGAAATCGCGGCCACGGTGACCAGCAGAACCAGCGCGACCCCCGCGGAAATCGCGGTCGCCCGAAAGTAAATTTTCATGCCCACGTTCACCTACAAAGGTTTGAAGGCCGACGGCAAAATCGCCGAGGGGAAGCTCGAAGCCCCCGGCCGGCCCGACGCGTTGCGGCAGTTGGAGGTGCTCGGTCTGCGCCCGATCAGCCTCGCCGAAGCCGCCGCCGCCAAAAACGGTTCCGGTTCCAAAAACGGCGCGGGCACGCCCGCCGGGCTGCAAGGCCTCGGAAAAGTTTCCCTCAAATTCGGGTCGAACAAGGTTTCGGCGAAGGAGCTGGAAAATTTCACGCGGCTGCTGTCGAGCCTGCTCGCGGCGGGCGTGCCGTTGAGCCGCGCGCTGACGATTTTGACGAAGGAAGCCTCGTCGCCGGCGGCGCAGGCCAAGTGGAAGGAAGTTTATGACCTCGTCGTGGACGGCATGTCGCTGGCCGACGCGATGGCGAAATCGCCGGAGACGTTTCCGCGTGTTTATGTGGCGATGGTCGAGGCGGGCGAGGCGGGCGGATTTCTCGACGTGGTGCTGGCGCAGGTTGCGGAATTCCAGGCGCGCGCCAAGGAGCTGAAATCGAAGGTCATCACCGCGATGATTTATCCGTGCATCCTGTTTTGCCTCGCGATGGTGGTGCTGGTGGTGCTGCTGGTGTTTTTCATCCCGAAGTTCCAGAAGGTTTTCGCGAGCCTCCACGGTTCGCTGCCGATGATCACGCAGATCATCATCGGCGCCAGCCATGTGGTGCGCAACTACGGGTTGTTTGTGGCGGTGGGTTTTGTGGTCGTCGGCTTTCTGCTGCGCACCTGGTTCACCTCTGAAAAGGGCAAGCGCGTTTGGGAGGGAATTGTCTTGAAGACGCCGCTGGTCGGCCCGCTCATCGCGCAGTTCGCCATGGCGCGCTTCTGCCGGATGCTGGGCACTTTGATTGGCGCGGGCGTGCCGCTGGTGCATGGCCTGAATGTTTCCCGCCGCTCCATCGGCAACCAGGTGCTCGTGGATGCCGTCGCGCAATCCATTGACCGCGTGCAGCAGGGCGGACGGCTCGGACAGAGCCTCGCGGATTGCAAGATGCTTTTCTCCGGCTCGACGCTGGAAATGATTTCCGTCGCGGAAGAAAGCGGCAAGCTCGACGGCGAGCTGGTGCGCATCGCCGTCGTCACCGAGGCGGATCTGGACCGCAACCTGAAGACCGCCGTGGCATTCGCCGAGCCGGCGATGCTGTTTTTGATCGCCGCGTTCATCGGCACCATTTTCATCGGCATGCTGCTGCCAATCCTTTCCATGAGCGAATACATCAAATAAAACTCAACACCCGACATTATGAAAATCCAAATTCGAAATCCACAATCCGAAACGCAGAACCGCCGTCGCGCGTTCACGCTCGTCGAACTGATGCTGGTCGTCACCATCATCGGCATCCTCGCGGCGTTGGTCATCCCGAAAATTTCTGGACAGGGCGAGCGGGCGCGCGTCAGCGCCGCCTATGCCGACATTCACGGCGGCATCAAATCCGCGCTCGACCAGTATGAGGTGGACAACGGCTCTTATCCCAAGAGCCTTCAGGATTTGATCCAGCAGCCCAGCAACGCCAAAAACTGGCACGGGCCGTATTTTGACCCGGCGGTGCTTCCGGTTGACCCGTGGGGCAATCCTTACGTCTATTATTTCCCCGGCAAACACAACCCCACCGGTTACGATTTGCTGTCGGTCGGACTCGATGCCAAGGAAGGAACCGACGATGACATTGTCAGTTGGACAAAATAAATGGCAACGATGCCAAGCCTTCACGCTCATCGAGCTGACCCTCGTTTTGGCGCTGCTGGTGGTCATCACGTCGCTGGCCGCGCCGGCGATGGCGAATTTCATCCGCGGGCGCGCGCTGGATTCCGAGTCGCGGCGGCTGTTCGCGCTGGTTCATGCCGGCCAGAGCCGCGCGGTTTCGGAGGGAATGCCGATGGCGCTTTGGGTGGACGAAAAAAACGGCGCCTACGGACTCTCGGCGGAGGACACCGGCAAGACCGGCGATCCGAAGGCGGAAGATTTGACGGTGGATACGACGTTGCAGATCACGGTGCTGAACGCGGGCCTGGGCACGCCGACGACGTTCAAAAATCTGCCGGCGATCCGTTTTTTGGCGGACGGCACGGTGGATGAAAACAGTCCGCAGACAATTCAGTTGACCGATTCCGCCGGCTTTTCGCGCTGGCTGATCGAGTCGCGCAACCGGATGGGTTATGAAATTAGCGACAGCAAATAAATTTCGGATTTCGGATTTCGGATTTCGGATTGAACGGCGCGGAAGCCTGCGCTGTAAATCAATCCGCAATCCGCAATCCGCAATCCGCAATCAGTCGGCGTTCACGCTGGCCGAGGTGCTGGCGGCGATGCTGTTTCTGGCCATCGTCATCCCGGTGGCGGTCGAGGCGCTGCATGTCTCCAGCCTCGCGGGCGAGGTGGCGGCGCGGAAAAGCTCGGCGGCGCGCATCGCCGACCGGATTTTGAGCGAGAGCCTTGTCACGACCAACTGGACCGGCGGCACGCAGAGCGGGACGATCCCGGAGGGCGCGCTGGATTTCAACTGGACGCTGACGAGCAAGAACTGGCCAAAGGATTCGATGCAACTGCTGACGGCGGAAGTGAAATTCCAGGCGCAGGGCAAGGATTACTCGGTGGCCTTGAGCACGCTGGCCAGTTCGCAGAACCAGTCCACGACGGCAAACCTGAATTCGCGGCAGTGAAAATTGAATTGAACAAAATGCACGCGTTCACGCTGATTGAAATGATCCTGGCCATCGGCGTGGCCTCCATCGTGTTGATCGCCGTCAACACCGTGCTGTTTGCCTCGCTGCGCCTCCGCGACGCGACGACCGATGTGGTGGACGCGGCCACGCCGGTGGACCAGGCGATGACGTTCATCCGCCGCGATCTGGAATGCGTCGTGACGCCGACCAACGGCACGACCAAGGTTTTGTCCGGCGATTTCCGGGTGGGCAACGTCACCAGCCCCGGCGTGCCGGAACCGGTGGCGATTGAAATGTTCACCGCAACCGGCGCGTTGAGCGCCAGCGCGCCGTGGGCCGACATCCAGCGCGTCACCTATGAATTGAGGCAGTCCACCGACCGCAATGCCGCGGGCAAGGATTTGTATCGCAGCGTCGTGCGGAATCTTTTGACGCTGACGACGCCGGAAACGCAGGACCAGCTGATGTTGAGCGGCGTCCAGAACATCAAGTTCACCTGCTTCGACGGCATGCAGTGGCAGGATGTCTGGGACACGACCGGCGTGACCTCGACCTACACCAATTTGCCGCTGGCCGTCCGCGTGGACATCCAGATGTCGGGCGGCGGCGCGAACGCGCAGCCGATCGTGTTGGTCGTGCCGATTGACGCGCAGACGCGCACGAACACGACCGTGACCGCGGCCACCGGAAGTTGAAATGAAACTGCACAAATCCAATCTGCCACCGGATGGACGGCGCGATAAGGCGCTGGTGTCGCCGAAGCGCCGCGAAGGCGCATCGGTTCTCATCATCGTGCTGTGGGTTTGCATCGGGCTGGTGAGCATCTCGCTGTATTTCGCCAATTCGATGACGTATGAGCTGCGCGCGGCGGACAACCGCGTCAGCGGCCTCGCGGCGGACCAGACCATCGAAGGCGCGGCGCGCTACGTCGGCTACGTCCTGTCCAATTACGCGACCAACGGCGCGGTGCCGTCCAGCACGCAGTTCTCCTGCGAGGCCGTGCCCGTGGGAGACGCGGAATTCTGGCTCATCGGCCGCGACACGACCGGCGGGGATTCCACCGAGCCGACGTTCGGGCTGGTGGACGAGGCGTCGAAGTTGAATTTGAACACCGCCAACACGAACGTCCTTTCGTATCTGCCCAACATGACGGTGGATTTCGCGCAGGCCATCATGGACTGGCGCGGCACGAACGGCGTGGTGTCGCTGGATTACGCGTCGCTCGGCTATCTGCCGAAAAACGCGCCGTTTGAAACCGATGACGAGCTGCGGCTGGTTTATGGCGCGACGGCGGACCTGCTCGCCGGCGACGACATCAACCGCAACGGCGTGCTCGACGGTGACGAAAAAGACACGACCGGCACCGGCCAGTTGAATTCCGGGCTGTTTGAATACACCACGGTCTGGACGCGCGAGCCGAATTTCCACGCCGACGGCTCGTCGCTGACCAACGTGAACGCCGCCAGCCAGCAGACGATTCAGGCCATGCTCCAGGCCGACGGCGTGGGCAACGCCACCACCATGGCCCAGTCCATTTACCGGGCCTTTCAAGGCAATTCCGGCACCACGGGCCAGACCACCCCCTGCAATAATATTCTGGATCTGGCCGTTCATTGTCAGGCTTTGGGCATGAGCGAGGCGGATTTTGGGAAGTTTTACAACGACGTGACCACCAGCACCAACACCTACTTCCGCGGCCGCGTGAATGTCAACACCGCCAGCGCCGACGTGCTGACGGCGCTGTTCGAGGGTTTGAACAACAACATCAACGAACAGACCGCGGCGGGCGCGGCGCAGACGCTCGTCACCTACCGCACGCAAAATCCGGGCAACCTCACGACCATCTGGTGGCTCATTGACGCGCTGGGCAGCAACAACCAGATCCTCACGGCGCTGGCGGCCAGCAAGGCGAACGGCGGCGGCGGTTACGTCACCACGAAGAGCTTTCAATTCACCGCCGACATCGCGGCGGTCGGGCCGTTCGGTCGCGGCTACCGGCGCGTGAAGTTCATTTTTGACACCAGCGAAGGCACGCCCATCATCCTTTACCGCCAGGACCTGAGCCGGCTCGGCTGGGCGCTGGGCGACAAGGCCCGACAAAGTTTGGTTGCGAAAGAAACGCCATGAACAACATCCTGAAAATCAACTTTCGGAAACGAAAAAAACTGACGAGCGTGCTTGGTCTGGCGCTGGACGGCAGCCGGCTGGACGGCGTGGTGCTGCGGCGCTCGAACGGCTCGCTGCAATTGCAGCAGACCTTTTCCGCCGTGCTCACGCTCGACCCGCTGACCGCCGCGCCGGAGCTGGTCGGCCGCGAAATCCGCAACCAGCTCGACGCCGCCGGCGTGCGCGAGCGCCATTGCATCTTCGGCGTGCCGTTGAAATGGGTTTTGACGGCGCAAACGGAGCTGCCGCCGCTGCCGGAGGCCGACGCCGCGAGCCTGCTGCAACTGGAGGCCGAGCGCGGTTTTTCCACCGATGTCGCCACGCTGCAACTGGCCAGTTCAAGCTGCCCGATGGCGGCGGACAAAAAACACGTTTTGCTCGCGGGAATTCCCAGCGCGCATGTCGCGACACTGGAACAGGTCCTCGTGGCGGCGAAATTGAAGCCGGTCGCCTTCGCGCTCGGCATGTCGGCATTGCAGTTGCCGGCGGCGGAAAAATCCAGCGGCGTGCTCGCGCTGGCGATTGGCGAAAGCACGGTGTCGCTGCAAATCACCTGCGGCGGCGGCGTGGCGGCGTTGCGCTCGCTCGAAGGCGCGATTGAAAATCCAACCGGCCGGCCCGCGCTGCTGCCGGATCTCGTCGCCCGCGAAACCCGCATCACGCTGGGCCAGCTGCCTGCCGAGCTGCGCGACGCCGTCAAGCGCATCCGCATTTTCGGCCCGCGCGATTTGGCGCAGCAGCTCGCCGACGAGATGGAATTGCGCTTTGAACCGATGGGCCTGACGGTGGAGGTGATCTCGGCCTGCAAGCCGGATGAATTTGGCGTTCAGCTTCCGCCGGAAGCGCCGGTGTCGGCGGCGTTCAGCCTCGCTGGGCGTTTGCTGGTGGAGCAGCCGCCGGCGTTTGATTTTCTGCCGCCCAAGCCGACGGTCCTCGAGCAGTTTGCCGCGAAGTATTCGTCGGGCCGCCTGCGGACGACGGGTGCGATTGCCGCGGGCATCGTGGTGATTGTCGGCGGGGCGTTTTTTGTCCAGCAAATCCAGCTCTGGCGGCTGCACTCGCAATGGTCGGCGATGGAGGTGAAGGTTGCGGAGCTGCAGGGCGTGCAGGACCGCATCCGGCAATTCCAGCCGTGGTATGACGGCACGTTCCGCGACCTGGCGATTTTGCGGCAGTTGTCGGTGGCGTTTCCGGAGGACGGCATCGTGACGGCCAAGAGCATTGAAATTCAAAACAACAACACGGTGAGCTGCTCCGGCACCGCGCAGAACAACGCGGCGCTGCTGGCAACCCTGGGCAGGTTGAGCGGCGCGGAGGGCGTGAGCAACCTGAAGGTGGACCTGATCCACGGCAAGTCGCCGATGCAGTTCACGTTCGACTTCCAATACGGAAACGGAGGAGCACAATGAAAATTGAAAATCGCCAGCAGTTTTTGATCATGTTGACCGCCGCGGTCGTCGCGCTCTGGCTGTGCGACATGATCGTCTTCGAGCCGCTCGGCAAATTATGGTCGTCGCGCTCGACGCAGATCCGGGATTTGAGCCTGAAGGTGAAGGATGGAAACAGCCTGATCAAGAGCGAGGCGCGGCTCCGCGGTCGTTGGGGCGACATGCGCACGAACGCGCTGGCGGCCGACCCGTCGCTGGCCGGACAGCAGGTGATCGCGGCGTTTGACAACTGGTCGCGCTCCAGCGGCGCCGAGGTGACGAGCATCATGCCGCAATGGAAGAATGACGCGACGAATTACATGACCTTCAACTGCCGCGTCGAGGCGAACGGCACGATGAGCGCCTTGAGCCAGTTCCTTTACGACATCGAAAAGGGGCCGATGGCGCTCAAGCTGGACTCCGTGGAATTGAGTTCGCAAAAGAGCGACACCGGCGAACAACTCACGCTTGGCCTGCAAATCAGCGGCCTGGCTCTTCTTCTGCAAAAATAATGAAACCGACGCGATACAAAAAATGGGCCGTGCTGGCGCTGGCGCTGGCAAACGGCTGCCTTGCCGAAGCGCAGATGAACACCGTGCCCGGCCCGACGGATTACGCACGGTTCAGCTCGTTCATTACCACGCGCAATATTTTTGATCCGAACCGCTACGCGCACAATTCGACGACGCCGCGGCGCTTTGTGCCGACGCGAATCAACCGTTCCGCGCCGTCGTTCTCGCTGGTCGGCACGATGAGCTACGAAAAGGGGATGTTCGCGTTTTTCGACGGGAACCAGTCCTATTTGCGGAAGGTGCTTTACCAGTCGGATACCAACGACATCGCCGGTTTCGCCGTGACGGAAATCACGCTGGCCGGCGTCACATTGCAGACCGCCGACAAGAAGCAAACCCTGCAGTTGAAAATCGGCGAGACGATGCGGCAGGAAGGCACCAGCTGGCAACTGGCCACCGGACAGGGCGGGTTTTTCGCCGGATCAAGCTCCGGTGAAAGCGCGGCTCCGGTGTCGGCGGACAGCTCCGGCGGTTCGGAGACCAGCGCCGCCCCCAGCGCCGCGCTTGAAGGAAACGACGTTTTGAAAAAACTCATGCAACAAAGAGAACAGGAATTAAAATGAAAACCACCATCACAACCCTCCTCGCAACCCTTTGCGTTTCGGGACTGCTGCTGTCGGCGTCCGCGCAAACGCCCAACGGCGGACCGGCAGACGACAACGCCGCCGGGCCGCCGCCCGACGCCAACGCGGAAGCCGCGCCGCCGGACGCGCCACCCATGGATCAGGGCGCGGCGGGCGGACAGGATGCAACGCCCGCGCAAACGGAAACCGCCCCGGCGGAAAATCAGCCCATCACGTCCACGATGATTGCGCCGAGGGGCAGCGCGCCGGTGGCCGTGGCGTCGGCCTTCGCACCGCCCGCGCTGGCCATTGGCACGAACCAGAATGATTTGAACCTGAATTTCAACAACGCGCCGCTGGACATGGTGTTGGATTACTTGAGCGACGCGGCGGGTTTCATCATCGTGCTGGACACGCGCGTCAACGGCACCGTGACGGTTGTCGGCAAGCACCTCACCAAGGACGAGGCGGTGAATTTGTTGAACAGCGAGCTGAACCGGAACAATTACGCCGCCATCCGCGACGACCGGGTGCTGACGATTGTGAACAAGAGCGACGCCAAGACGAGCCGCATCCCGGTCAAGATCGGCAACAATCCCGACTCCATCCCGAACAATGACGAAATTGCGACGTGGATCATCCCCATCCGGTTTGTGGAGGCGCGGCAACTGGTTTCGGATTTGTCGCTGTTTGTCTCGGCGCAGGCGACGATTGTCGCCAACGAGGCGGGCAATTCCATCGTCGTCACCGACACGCAGGCCAACATCCGGCATCTGGCCCAGATCATCAAGGCGGTGGACGACAGCGCCGAGGCGGAGACGGAAATCCGCGTGTTCCCCCTGAAGCACGCCAACCCGAATGATGTGGCCAGCGAATTGGCCAGCGTTTTCCCCAGCTCCAGTTCCGGCAGCCAGTCGCCCATCCAGTTCGGTCGCGGTGCCGCCACCGGCGGTCGTGGCGGATTTGGCGGGGGTGCCGGCGGTGGACGCGGCGGATTTGGCGGCGGACCGGGCGCAATGTTTGCCGCCATGATGGGCGGCGGCGGAACCGCGAACAGCAGCCAGCAACGCATCCAAAAGGCGACGCAGGTCAGCGCGGTGGCCGATTCGCGCATCCAGGCCGTCATCGTGACCGCGCCGAAGGATTTGATGACCGAAATCGCCAACATGATGACGGAACTGGACGTGGCCTCGGATCGCGACCAGAACGTTACTGTTGTCCCGCTCCAAAACGGCGATCCACAACAGGTGGCGCAGGTGCTGCAAAACATGTTCGGCAGCAGCAGCTCATCGTCGCGCAGCGGCTCATCGGCAAACAGCGCTCTCCAGCAACGCAACCAAAGCACCATAACCTCGATGGGCGCGGCCACCACCTCCACCGGAATCGGAACCACCGGAACCGGCAGTGGCGGGCGTGGCGGTGGCGGTGGCGGCGGATTTTAATCGAAGACAAATCGTTTAACGAAAAGAAACACTATGAAAACAAACCATTTCAAAAAATATTTCGGCGGCGTCCTGATTTTTCTTCTGTGTGCCGCGTTTAATCTCCACGCACAACAACGAGGCGGCGGCGGCGGCTTTGGCGGCTTTGGCGGCGGTGGCGGTGGAGGCACTTTCAACCGCGGCACTGCCAGCACAGCCAACAGCGTCCAATACAACAACAACGGCACGGTGGGCAGCGCAAACATCCAAGTGGATCCCGTGACGCACAACCTTGTCATCACCGCCGACGGGCCAACCACCGAGCAGATCAAACGGGTCATCGCCAGCCTCGACGCCCCCGAACCGCAGGTGCTCATCAAGGCCGTCTTCCTCGAAGTGGAAGACAGCAAGGCGCTCGACCTCGGCGCTCAGGGCAACTACAACGGTTTCAGCAAAAACTTCGGAGTAGTCACGGGGTATATAACCAATTACAGTCTGAACACCCCTTCAACAACTTCTCAAACTACTCCCCCAGTAACGTCATATGGGACTCCAACCATCGCGCCCAGCGGCCTTACCCCGCTGACGACGAGTTACAGTGTGGGCAACAGTTTTGGCCTGCCCGCGTCCCTGCCGGGGGCGGCCGGCAATGGCGGGCTTTATCAGATCATGGGCAATGATTTTACGGGGACAATCCAGGCTATCGCCACCGCCGGCAAGGCGCAGATTCTTTCCCGTCCGTCCATTCTCGCGCGCGACGGTCAGATGGCGGAGATTGTCGTCGGCCAGAGCATCTATCTGCCCAGCAGCGTTACTTTGTCATCCGTCGGCGGCACCGGCTCCACCGTTCCGTCAATCAACGGCAGCTACCAGAACGTCGGCATTCAACTGGATGTCACGCCGTTCATCGGTGCGAACAATCTGGTGCAGATGATTCTCCAGCCGCAAATCACGTCCATTGACGGTTCGACGCCTGGTCAGGTGATTGAAGGCGGCAGTATTATTTCATCCGCCGTCTATGCACCCAATCTCAACAAGCGTTCCGCCAACACCGTGGTCGTGACACCCGACGGTCAGACCGTCGTCATCGGCGGCCTCATTTCCAACGACAAGCAGTCCAGCGAGAGCAAGGTGCCGCTGCTCGGCGACATTCCGGTGCTCGGCAACCTTTTCAAGTTCAAGAGCAATTCAAATCAGAAGGACGAGCTGCTGATGTTCATCACGCCGCACATCGTCCAGATGCCGTCACAGCTCGCCGCGTTGACTGCGCATGAAACCAGCCAGGCGCCGATGGTCACCAATACCAATTCATTTTCGGAGCAGGAACTGGATCGTTTTCTAGATCGCCTGCCGGTGAAGAAAAATTAGCGGATTGGGATTGATTTCTCCGCCAGCTGGCACATAACTAAAGACAGCCCATGCAACCCCGACGAAACAGCACCTTGATTTACGGCCTGCTCGCCGGGGCATGGCTGCTGGTGGTCGGCTGGCAGGTGGAGGAACATCAGCGTGTCGTCGAGGCCTCCAAGTCCGACCTGCGCGGCAGCTCGCACGAGATCGCCCGCACCCTGGGCGCCGTCACCCGTGCCATGAGTTTCCGGGGCACGTTGTTTCAAGACCGCCTCGATCCAGTGCTCAAGGAACTCGTCAAGGTCCGCACCAACGCCCTCGTCAAATCCAGCGGGCTCCTGGCCGTCAGCCTGTTGAACGCCGAGGGCGATCCGCTCATCTCCGCCGGCAACACCAATCTGCTTTCGCGCGAGACCCTCGGCGAAAGCGAGCGCTGGTCCGACACCAGCGTGACTTTTGTCCTGCCGATCGAAGGCGCCAGTTTCAGCTCTGAAGGTCTGACCAACGAGGCCACCGTCGTCATTCCGCATAATCCGACCAACGACCCCGGTCGCGATTTTCGACGCGGCCCGCCGCCGGACGGCACCAACAATCCTAATCCTGATTTCGGACCGCCGGGTGGGGGTTATCAGGCCCCGTTCACCAACGCCGCCGGACAAATTGTCATGCCGCCGCCGCCCAACGACATGGGCGAACGCCCGCGCGGCGGTTACCGTCGCCCGCCCTGGATGCGCGGGATGTCCGACGCCGAATTCAAGACGCTCGTCACCACCCATGAATTGCACGGACTGGTGCTCGCCATGTCCACGGAAAATTACCGCGCCATTTGCGTTCACGACCTCTGGCTGCGGTTCGTCATCGCCTTCTTCGCGGGCATGTCCGCCGCCGGCGCCGGGCTGGCCCTGCGCAACGTTTCCAAGACGGCGCAACTGCAGATCCGCCTCGTCCGCGCCAGCGAGCTCAATTCGCACCTCAAGGAAATGAACCTCGCCGCCGCCGGCCTCGCCCACGAGACCCGCAATCCGCTCAACATCATCCGGGGTCTCGCGCAGATGCTTTCCAAGCAGACCGACGCGCCGCCGGACATCCGCGAGAAAACCCGCGTCATCATGGACGAGACCGACAAGGTCACCGCGCAGCTCACCGAGTTCATCAACTACTCGCGCCCGCGCGAAGTCCGCCGCTCCAAAATCGCGCTCAAGTCCGCCTTTGCCGAGGTCCTGCGCACGCTGAACCACGACCTGGAGGAAAAGAAACTGCGCGTCGAAACCGGCGGCGAACAGTTGTCCATCGAGGCCGACGAACAACTGCTCCGGCAGGTGCTGTTCAACCTGCTCATCAACGCGATTCAGGCCGTGGGCGAGGGCGGGCAGATTCAGATCCAGGCGAAACGCGAAAGCGCCATTGAGGCCTCGCTGGAAATCCGCGACGACGGCACCGGCGTCACGCCCGAACAGCGGCGGGAGATTTTCAAACCCTACTTCACCACGCACCAGAAGGGCACCGGCCTCGGCCTGGCCGTCGTCTCGCAAATCGTCCTCGCGCACGGCTGGGAAATCCAGTGCCTCCCCAACACGCCCAAAGGCGCCATCTTCCGCATCACCCACTTGAAGCTGGCGGTGTGAACTCTTTTCGATAACAAAGACGCGGGGGGATTCTGCTCTACTTGGGACTACCCTTTTACGCGAGGCGCAGAGGCGAAAAGAAATTGAATAGGGATGGCATCTCGCCAAATTATGGCTTAAAACTTATTGCAGAATTTATGGCAAATCTGAAACCCATGCCGCTCGTCGCGCTGCCAACCGCGCGTCTCGTCCAAATTGGCAAGCATTGTGTTTAATCGCGCAAGAGGCATTTATCCATCTTGGAGCATCATGTTTTAACCTCCTCACATAGCCATGAGCAAACCTAGAAAATCCTCCATCGAAGTTCAAGGCACAGCCATCGCTGTCCTTTCCTACAAAGACGAGGATTTCATTTCTCTCACGGATATGCTCAAGGCTAAGGAGGGGGAGTTTTTCATCTCCGATTGGCTGCGAAACCGGAACACGGTGGAGTTTCTCGGCGTTTGGGAATCCGTCCACAATCCGGGTTTTAATTATGGCGAATTCGCCATAATTAAAAGTCAGGCGGGACTGAACAGCTACAAGATCAGCGTCAAGGAATGGGTGGAAAAGACCAATGCTATCGGCTTGAAAGCCACGGCGGGGCGGTATGGCGGCACGTTTGCCCACAGGGACATCGCTTTTGAGTTCGGTATGTGGATTAGCGCGGAATTCAAAATCTATCTTATCAAGGAATTCCAGCGGCTCAAGGATGATGAGAGCCGTCGGCTCTCGCTCGCGTGGAATCTCAACCGCACGTTATCGAAGCTGAATTACCGCATCCACACCGATGCGGTGAAGGCGCACCTGATTCCGCCCGAAGTCACGCCCACGCAGGCAGCCATTACTTACGCAACCGAAGCGGATTTACTCAATGTCGGGCTCTTCGGGCATACCGCGCGACAGTGGCGCGATGCCAATCCCAAACTTGAAGGCAATGTCCGCGATTACGCCAGTATCGAACAACTCCTCGTCCTCGCCAACATGGAGGGCATGAACGCCGAATTCATTCACATGGGATTGGCGCAAGGCGAACGGCTAAAACGGCTCAACCAAATTGCCATTCGTCAGATGCAGGTTTTGACTTCCTCAAACCTGAAGGCGTTGCCGGTCGCGAAAGAAAAATAAATCCAGACAGATGCAGTGCCGAGCATTTGGCAACCAGACGCCATTCTGCTGCGTCAGGCTGGTGATATGGCGCGGCTCGTTCACTTGACCAAGAAATGCGTGGCAACCGACACCATTCATCGGGTCAGATGGAAACAGCCTTCGCGCGGTCGGCGTCACACTGTGAGCTTCATGAACACTTGGACATTGCTAACATCTGAAATTACCGGAAGAAGCTATGGCGGCGGCGTTTTGGAAATCATGCCAAGTGAGGCAAACAAACTTCCCCTGCCAGAACCGGTCGAGGCGTTGGATGAAATCTTTGACGCCGTTGATGGAAAAGTCCGTTCACGTGATTTATTTTCAGCTGTTGAGGACGTAGACAACATTGTTCTCCCAAAACAAATGTCGCAGTTAGACAAATGTGTTTTGCGTGAAACTTTGAACAAGTTGATTCAGCGGCGAAAAACAAAGTCGGATTAATTGGCTTAAATATTTTCAAAAAAGCGGCCTCCGTTTCCGAAGGCCGCTTGCGTTGCTTGGTAGGGACATCGCGCTGCGATGTCCGGTCGGTGCAGCGCGCCGACCCTGCCATTTTATTTCACGCCTGCACGGCGATGCTCACGTTCTGGCTCCAGACGCCCACGCGGGCATCGGCCACCTGATAGATGGCGCGGTAGGTCCAGACGGTCTTGGTGGCGGGA
>Ga0181519_10000268_pt1 | contig 48855 bp, 44 predicted proteins | sample PEATcosm2014_Bin_26_FD_121102 | JGI IMG/M metagenome (GOLD analysis project Ga0181519, IMG submission 121102) | Peatland microbial communities from MTU Mesocosm Facility, Houghton, MI, USA - PEATcosm2014_Bin02_10_metaG | ecosystem: Environmental > Terrestrial > Soil > Wetlands > Peat | place...
GACCCGGTCCGATTTCAGCGCGAACTATGCCAACACCTTGACCAGCGGTGCCGACGCCCTGACCTTGGCCGACCTCAACACCGAGGCCGCCAATTCCCAGGCGCTGACGCTCCGCCAGCAGCTCGGCATTCAGTCGCTGTCGGTCAGCGGCCAGCAGAACTCGTCGATCCTGACCCTGCTCCGTTAAGTAGCGGACAAGTCTCGACAGCCGATCTCGCCGAAGGGGCGGTTGGGTTCTCCCAGCCGCCCTTTTGCCATGTTGGCGTTTGCCCGAGGCGGCGGGCTGGATTCCGGCGCGCCGCGGCTCTAAACTGCACGGACATAGATTCGGGTGCATCATGGACAGTCCCGTTGTACTTCTTACCGGCGCCAGCCGCGGTATCGGTCACGCCACCGTCAAGCGGTTCAGCGACGCCGGTTGGCGCGTCATCACCTGTTCGCGCGATGACGTCCCGGCCGAATGTAAGCGCGATCCGAATTGGACGCGCCATATCTCCGCCGATCTCGCCGATGTGGCGAGCGTCGACATGTTCGTCCAGGAAGTACGCGACGAACTCGGCGACAGCCCGCTGCATGCGCTGGTCAACAATGCCGGGGTCTCGCCCAAGGCGCCGTTCCAGGAGCGGCTGGGCTGTCTCAACGGGCCGCTGGCGGACTGGCACGCCGTGTTCCAGTTGAATTTCTTCACGCCGGTGGCGCTCGGTCGCGCACTTGCCCCGGCGCTGGCCAGGGGCAAGGGGGCGATCGTCAACGTCACCTCGATCGCCGGCCACTCCGTGCATCCCTTTGCCGGCTCGGCCTATGCGACGTCGAAAGCGGCCCTGTCCGCGCTCACCAGAGAAATGGCGGTGGAATTCGCTCAGCTCGGCATCCGGGTCAATGCCGTGGCGCCGGGGGAAATCGAGACGGCGATGCTGTCGCCCAATACCGATGTGCTGATTCCCCGGATTCCGCTCCAGCGCTTGGGCGCGCCGGACGATGTCGCGGCGACGATTCTCTATCTCTGCAGCCGTGATTCGAAATACATCACCGGGACGGAAATCTTCGTCACCGGCGGTCAGCACCTGTTCTGACGGTCAGGACGCTTCGCCGCTGTCGCAGCGATCGGCGAAGCGTTCGAGCCAGGATAGACGGGCGTTCATCACTTCGATCTCGAAGCCCAGCCAATGGTCGAATAGGGGGTCGCCGCCGCTCGCCTGCAGATCGACATAGCGATCGCGCTCGCTCGTCAGCAGGCTGTGCAACAGACCGATCTGTTCGCGCCGGTCATGCGGCGGCAGCAGATGCAGAAAGCGCATCTTGAGCGCGACGACCAGCCGGTTCAGCTCCGTATTGGTCGCCCGCAAGCCGGCCTTGAGCAGCGTGATCAGATCGGCGCGGCCGGTTTCGGTCAGCCCCAAGGCGGGATCGGCGCCGTCTTCGACCGGCGCAATCAGCCCTTCGGCGCGCAGCACCTCGACGGAACTGCCCATCAGATCCAGCGACGGCCCGACGATTCGGCTGGCGAAGCGGCGGACATCCGCCGCGACGTCGGCGTAGCGCATCGGCGTCTCGGCGAGCACGCCGAGCGCCGCAATGCGCATCGCCTCGAGCGGAATGAGCGAATTGTCCCGATACATCCCGCCCGCCTCCCGGCGCTTAGAGCAGATCCCACTCAGACGCGATCGACTGCGTGGGGGAGGATACTCGTCAAACCAGTGCCTTAGACCAATCCCTGTGAGTGCTGACGGGCGGAACTGGCGTCAGGCTGCGCGTTGCAGCATCAGCCGGTTCCACACCTCGGTCAGCGCGTCGACCAGCGCATCGATCTGAGCATCACTATGCAGCGGCGTCGGCGTGATGCGCAACCGTTCCGTGCCGCGCGGCACGGTCGGGTAATTGATCGGCTGGATATAGATCCGATGCCGGTCCAGCAATTCGTCCGACGCTTGCTTGCACAGGCGCGCATCGCCGACCATGACGGGAACGATATGCGTGTCGCCCGGCAGCACCGGGATGCCGACTTCGGTCAGCCGTCGCTTCACCGTCGCGGCCCGTTCCTGGTGGCGTTCGCGCTCGGCCGGGCTGGCCTTCAAATGCCGAATCGCGGCGCGCGCGCCGGCGGCGACGACCGGCGACATCGACGTCGTGAAAATGAATCCGGAGGCGTAGGAGCGGACGAAATCGACCAGCTTGGCCGACGCTGCGATATACCCGCCGACGCAGCCGAAACCCTTGCCCAAAGTACCCTGGATCACCGTCAGCCGATCCATCAAACCCTCGCGATCGGCGATCCCGCCGCCGCGTGCGCCATACATGCCGACGGCATGCACCTCGTCCAGATAGGTCATGGCGCCATGGGCGTCGGCGACATCGCAGATCTCTCGGATCCGGCCGACATCGCCATCCATGGAATAGACGCTCTCGAAGGCGACGAGCTTGGCGCGGCCGGGCTCCTTGTTGCCGAGCAGGCGGTCGAGATCGTCCGGATCATTGTGCTTGAAGATCCGCTTCTCGGCGCCCGACTGGCGGATGCCTTCGATCATCGAGGCATGGTTCAGCGCATCGGAATAGACGACGCAATCGGGCAGCAGCCGCGCCAGAGTGGACAGGGCGGTCTCGTTGGCGACATAGCCCGAGCTGAAGATCAGCGCCGCTTCCTTGCCGTGCAGATCGGCCAGCTCCGCTTCGAGCAGCACATGGTCGTGGCAATTGCCCGAGATATTGCGCGTGCCACCCGCACCGGCGCCGACCCGGTCGATCGCCTCGTGCATCGCCGCCAGCACCGCGGGATGCTGTCCCATCCCCAGATAATCGTTGGAGCACCACACGGTCACTTCGGTGCCGCAATTGTGGCTGTAGGCGATCGGAAACCGGCCCGCGCGGCGTTCGAGCTGCGCAAATTCGCGGTAGCGACCCTCGACTTTGAGCGCATCGATGCGGTCCGCGAAAAATTTTTCGTAGTCCATCCCGCCCCTTCCTTTCAGCCCCTTCGAATTTTCTGTGCGACGCGGTAATTTTCTTGTCGGAACTCTCCGGATTCGCCTCGCCTGCCTCGAGCCGTTCCGGATTCATTGTTCAGCGCCGGAGATAGTCTCGCTCCGCCGTCGCATTCGTTGCGGCACCATACCATCAGATGTCAATTCCTGTCGGCTTACCCGGCTACCCATGCCTCGAAATCATCCAATGTCCGGCTCAGCCGCGCATGGATCTCGGCCACATCCGCCTCTTGGAGGATCAAGGGCGGACAGAGTGCGATGGTGTCGCCCAACTGGCGCACGATCAGCCCATTGGCGAGCGCGCGCTCCTGGAACCAGAAGCCGGCATTGACCGCGGCGTCGAACGGCGCCTTCATCGCCTTATCGCGGACGAGTTCAATCCCGGCGATGAGGCCGATGCCGCGCACCTCGCCGACATGGCGCCGCTCGGCGAAGGCCTTCAGCCCGGCCTGGAACGGAACCGAAATTTCGCGGACGTGGTTGACGATGCCGCGCTCGGCGTAGATCGCCAGGGTCTCCAGCGCCACGGCAGCGCATACCGGATGGCCCGAATAGGTGAAGCCATGGGCGAAAGTGCCGATCTTCTCGCTTTCCCGGACCAGTTCGGCATAGACCCGATCATTGATGAGCAACGCCGAAATCGGCAGGTAGCCGGAAGAAAGCGCCTTGGCGACGGTCAGCATGTCCGGTTCGATGCCGTAGGTCTGGCAGCCGAACATGTTGCCGGTCCGGCCGAACCCGGTGATCACCTCATCGGCGATCAGCAGGATGTCGTATTTCTTCAGGATCGGCTGGATCTTCTGCCAATATGTCGCGGGCGGTAGGATGACGCCGCCAGCGCCCTGGACCGGTTCGGCGATGAAGGCGGCCACCGTGTCCGGGCCTTCGCGCAGGATCTGCGCCTCCAGACTTTCGGCGAGGCGCGTGGCGAAATCCTCCTCGCTCTCCCCGGGCTTGGCGAAGCGGTAGTGATGCGGGCAATCGGCGTGCCGGATATTCTCGATCGGCAGGTCGAAATCGCGGTGATTGGCCGGCAGCCCGGTCAGGCTGGCGGTCGCGACCGTGACGCCGTGATAGCCCTTGATCCGGCCGATGATCTTCTTCTTGCGGTGCAGGCCGCGCGCGTTGTTGTAGTACCAGACCAGCTTGACAGCGGTATCGTTCGCTTCGGACCCGGAATTGGCGAAGAACACGCGTGCCATCTTGACCGGCGCCATGGCGATCAGCTTTTCCGCCAGCTCGGCCGCCGGTTCGTTGCCGCGCCCGGCGAAGAGTTGATAGAGCGGCAGCTTGCGCATCTGCCGCTCGGCCGCCTGGATCAGCCGTTCCTCGTCATAGCCAAGGGACGTGCACCACAGCCCGCCCATCGCCTCGATATATTCCTTGCCCTGCTCGTCGGTGACGCGGATGCCGCGCCCGCGCGTCATGATCACCGGCCCGGTCGATTCAAATTTCTTGAGGTTCGTGTACGGGTGCAGGACGTGGGCGAGGTCGCGGCTGGACGCTGAGTTCCCGGCGAAGGTCATGATCGGTCCTGGCTCCAGTTCGGTGTGACGCGCGATTCTCGACACCAGCAGAACCGATAGCGTACCGATATCGGCAAAGCGGCGGCCACGGTCAAATCGCTGAGCTCGTTCGTGTATGTTGCGGGTAGCCTAGTGCGCCTCTCCGCCGGGAGTCAAAGGGCCGCTTCGTCGCAGCATTGGGGTTCAAATTGGCGTTCAATTCGATTGACTCCGCCCCGTCCGGACGTTGAGTCTGGCGGCGCGTGCAGTGCAACGGGGTCATCGGCGATGCGAGGCAAGCTTATTCTGGCGCTCGGAACGGCAGCGTTGTTGCTCGCGGCGGTGGGCGGTATCGCCCCGGCCGAGGCCGCGGTTTTCCGCTGGGCCAATGACGGCGACGTCAACTCGCTCGACCCCTACACGCGAAGCGAAACGTTTCTTCTTGCATTCAATCAGAATTTGTACGAGCCGCTGGCCCGGCGCAATGCCGAACTCAAGCTCGAACCAGCGCTGGCTACCAAATGGGCGCAGACGGCGCCCGATGTCTGGCGCTTCACCCTGCGGGACGGGGTAAAATTCTCCGACGGCTCGCCCTTCACCGCGGACGACGTGGTGTTTTCGTATCACCGGGCGATTTCGGCGACGTCCAACATGAAGAGCTATTTCACCACGGTGCAGGATGCGCGCGTCGTCGACCCGCTGACTGTGGAGTTCGTCACCAAGGGGCCGGACCCGATCCTGCCTGAAGAGTTGACGAGCTGGGTCATCATGTCGAAGGCCTGGTGCGTCAAGAACGGCGCCGAGGTGCCGGCCGATCTGAACAAGGTCGGCGAGGAGAATTTCGCGACGCGCAACGCCATGGGCACCGGCCCCTTCCTGGTCAAGGAACGGGTGCCCGATGTCCGCACCGTGTTGGTGCCCAATCCCAATTGGTGGGACAAGCCCAAGCACAATATCACCGAGGCGGTGTTCAACCGGATTCAGAACGACTCGACCCGGGTTGCAGCACTGCTTTCCGGCGAGATCGACTTCATCTATGCCGTGCCGCCGCAGGATGTGAACCGCATCATCGAAACCCCGGGCATGAAGGTCCTGCAAAAGCCGGAGCTGCGCACCGTTTTTCTGGGCTTCGATCAGTCGCGCGACGAGCTGCTGGAGTCCAGCGTGAAGGGCAAGAACCCGTTCAAGGACATCCGCGTGCGCGAGGCGTTCTACCGGGCGATCGACATCAATGCGATCAAGGCCAAGGTGATGCGGGGCTTTTCGCAGCCGACGGCGGAGATGGTCGGACCCGGCATCAACGGCTTCGATCCGGCGCTCAACGAGCGGCCCGCCTACGACCTGGTAAAATCCAAGCAGCTCCTGGCCGAGGCCGGTTATCCCGGCGGCTTCGAACTCGGCATGGATTGCCCGAACGACCGCTACGTCAATGACGAGGCGATCTGCCAGGCGGTGGTCGCGATGCTCGCGCGAATCGGGGTCAAGGCAAATCTCCTGGCGCAGACCCGTCTCAAATATTTCGCCAAGATCAATCCGCCTGCCTACAATACCAGCTTCTACATGCTGGGCTGGACGCCGGCGACCTATGACGCCCACAACGCCATGATCGCTCTGCTGGTGACGCGCGACAAGAATGGCGGCCGCGGCGACTTCAACAATGGCGGCTTCTCTTATCCCGAGATCGACGAGCTCGCCGGTCTGATCCAGGGCGAGGCGGATCCAGTCAAGCGCCAGGCCGAGATCAGCCAGGTGCTGAAATTCGTGAAGGATAACTACCTCTATCTTCCCCTGCACCAGCAGGTCGTGGTCTGGGCGGCGCGCGAGAACATCGAGGTGCCGCAGCGCGCCGACAATTTCTTCGTGCTGCGCGATGTCGTCGTGAAATAGCGCGCCGGGCATGCTCGTCCATATCGCCCAGCGACTCGTGCAGTCCGTCATCGTCATGCTGATCGTGGCGCTGGTGGCGTTTTCACTGTTCCAATTCGTCGGCGATCCGATCAACGCGCTCGTTGGGCAGGACACCACGCAGGCCGAGCGCGAGCAGTTGCGTCACAGCCTCGGCCTCGACGCGCCGGTGATCATACAATTCCTGCGCTGGGTCGGCCGGGCAGTGCAGGGCGAATTCGGCCTCTCCTACCAACTGGCGCGGCCGGTCGGCGGGCTGATCCTGGAAAGATTGCCGGCGACCTTGGAACTGGCCTTGACGGCGGCGGTGCTGGCGCTCGCCGTCGGCGTGCCGATGGGCGTCTATACCGGCCTGCGGCGCGATTCCTGGCTGTCGCGGGTCTTTCTCGCGACCTCGCTGGTCGGCGTTTCGCTGCCGACCTTCCTGATCGGCATAGTGTTGATCCTGGTATTCTCTGTATGGTTGCGTTGGCTACCCTCCTTCGGCCGCGGCGGGGTCGTGCATCTGGGCTGGTGGTCGACGGGCTTCCTGACGCTCGACGGCTGGCGGGCGCTGATCTTGCCGGCGATCACCTTGGCGCTTTATCAGTTGACCTTGATCATGCGGCTGGTTCGCGCCGAAATGCTCGAAGTGCTGCGCACCGACTACATAAAATTCGCCCGCGCCCGCGGCCTCACCAACCGGGCGATCAATTTCGGCCATGCCTTGCGCAACACGCTGGTGCCGGTCGTGACCGTGGTCGGACTGCAGCTCGGCCAACTGGTTGCCTTCGCGGTGATCACCGAAACGGTGTTCCAATGGCCGGGGGTGGGGCTGATGTTCATCCAGGCGGTCAGCTTCGCCGACATTCCGGTGATGTCCGCCTATCTGGTGCTGGTCGCCCTCTTCTTCGTGGTCATCAATCTGGTCGTCGATCTGCTCTACCACTTCATCGATCCGCGGCTGCGGCTCCAGCGGACCGGCGGGACGGCGCATGGCTGAATCGTTCGTGGCGCGCTGGCGTGTCCTGGTCGAGAGCGACCTCTTCTACAATTTCCGGCGATCGCCGGTCGCGATCGGATCGGCACTCGTCGCCGCCGCGATCATCCTGGGCGCGGTCTTCGCCAATTTCGTGGCGCCGCACAATCCGTTCGATCTCGCGACGGTCAATCTGCTCGACGGTCGAGACCCGCCGTTCTGGATGGAGGGCGGCAGCGGAGATTTCCTGCTCGGGACCGATGATCAAGGGCGCGACGTGCTGTCCGCGATCCTGTTCGGCGCGCGCATTTCGCTGCTCGTGGGCGCGCTTTCGGTCGTCTTTGCGCTCGGGCTCGGCGTCGCGGCCGGACTTCTCGCCGGCTGGCGCGGCGGTGCAGTCGACGCCGTGCTGATGCGACTCGCCGATGTCCAACTGGCGTTCCCGGCGATCCTGGTGGCGCTTCTGATCGACGGCATCGCGCGTACGGCGCTGCCGCGCGACCTTCAGGACCGCATCGCCCTCTGGGTGCTGGTCGTCTCGATCGGCCTCAGCGGCTGGGTGCAATTCGCCCGCACCGTCCGCGGCTCGACCCTGGTCGAGCGCAACAAGGAGTATGTCCAGGCCGCTCGGATCATCGGCGTGCATCCGGTGCGCATCGTGCTTGGCCATGTTCTGCCCAACGTGCTGACGCCGGTGCTGGTGATCGCGACGATCTTTCTCGCCAACGCCATTATCACCGAGGCCACCTTGTCCTTCCTCGGCGTCGGCGTACCGCCGACCGAGCCGTCGCTCGGCACGCTGATCCGCATCGGGAACAGCTTCCTGTTTTCCGGCGAATGGTGGATCACGCTGTTTCCGTCGATCACGCTGGCGGCCCTGATCCTTTCGGTCAATCTGCTGGGCGATTGGGTGCGCGATGCGCTCAATCCGCGGCTGCGCTGAGGCGCCATGACCGCGCCGCTGCTGCAGATTTCGCATTTGAGCGTCACCTTGCCGACGCGCTGCGGCCGGTTCACCGCGCTCGACGATGTCAGTTTCGAGATTAGCGCCGGGGAAGTCCTGGGCGTGGTCGGCGAGTCCGGCGCCGGCAAGTCGCTGACCGCGGCCGCGGTGATCGGCCTCCTGGAGCCGCCGCTGGTTCAGACCGGCGGCGAGATCCGGCTTGAGGGCGAGCGCATCGACAATCTGCCGCAGGACGCGCTGCGCCGGATCCGCGGCAAGCGCATCGGTGCGATTTTCCAGGACCCGCTGACCAGCCTCAACCCGCTTTATACGATCGGACGGCAATTGACCGAGACGATCCGCACGCATCTGCCGCTCTCCGCCAAAGCGGCCGAAGCGCGGGCGCTCGAACTTCTCCAGGAAGTCGGCATCCCGGCAGCGCGCGAGCGGCTTGGCGCCTATCCGCATCAGTTTTCCGGCGGCATGCGCCAGCGCGTTGTGATCGCGCTGGCGCTCGCAGCCAATCCGCGCCTGGTCATCGCCGACGAGCCGACCACCGCTCTCGACGTGTCGACTCAGGCGCAGATCATCGCGCTCCTGAAGCGGCTGTGCCGCGACCACGGCACGGCGATCATGCTGGTGACCCACGATATGGGCGTGATCGCCGAGACGGCGGACCGGGTCGCCGTCATGTATGCCGGACGCGTGGTCGAGATCGGTCCGGTCCGCGACATCGTCCTGGCGCCGCAGCACCCTTATACGATCGGGCTGATGGGGGCGATTCCGGCGATCGGCCACCGGCTGGAGCGGCTCAAGCAGATCGACGGCGCCATGCCGCGCCTTGGTGCCGTGCCGCCGGGCTGCGCCTTCAACCCGCGCTGCCCGCAGGTCTTCGACCGTTGTCGAGCCGAGCGGCCGGCGCTCACCCCGGCCGGGTCCACGAGCGCCGCGTGCTGGCTCGCGGCGGCACTGCCCGAGATGCCCGAAGCGCGGCGCCATGGCTGACGCCCTCCTCGAAATCGACGACCTGGCGCTGGGATTCGATGTCTCGCCGCCGCTGCTGGCGCGGCTGTTGACCGGCGCCGGCCGGCGGACCTTACGGGCTGTCGACGGTGTCAGCTTCTCGATCGAGCGCGGTCAGACCTTCGCCCTCGTCGGCGAGAGCGGCTGCGGCAAGTCGAGCCTCGCGCGGCTCGTGGTCGGGCTCTATCGCCCAAGCGCCGGGCGCGTCGCGCTCGACGGCATCGACCTGGCCCGGCTGCGCACGCGCGCGCAGATGGCGCCGGTGCGGCGTCGCGTCCAGATGATCTTCCAGGACCCCTATGCCAGCCTCAACCCGCGCTGGCGGGTGCGGGACATCGTGGCCGAGCCGATCCGCACCCATCGTCTGTTGCCGAACGAGTCGGCGATCCGCGCCCGGGTCGACGAGTTGTTGCGCCAGGTCAGCCTCGCGCCGCAAGACGGCGAGAAATTCCCGCACGCCTTCTCCGGCGGCCAGCGCCAGCGCGTCTCGATCGCCCGGGCGCTGGCGTCCGAACCGGAATTCCTCGTGCTGGACGAGCCGACATCGGCGCTCGACGTCTCGGTCCAGGCGCAGATCCTCAATCTGATGAAGGATTTGCAGCGCCGGCTGGGTCTGACCTACCTTTTCATTTCGCATAATCTGGCGGTGATCTACCACGTCGCCGATCGGGTCGGCGTCATGTATCTGGGCCGTCTCGTCGAACTTGCCGAGACCGCGGCGCTCTTCAGCCGGCCGCGTCATCCCTATACTCAGCTTTTGCTCGATACCGTGCCGGATATCGGCATGAGCGGGCGGGCGCGCCGGCCGGTGATCGGCGAGGTGCCGAACCCGATCGACCCGCCGCCGGGCTGCCCGTTCCACCCGCGTTGCCCGCACGCCTTCGACCGCTGCCGAAGCGAACGGCCACATCTGCGCGCCGTCGGCGCCGGTCTCGTTTCCTGCCATGCCGTGGAAGAGGGCAGGGTGCCGGCATGAGCGACGCGATCCTGGCGAAGTTCAGGGCGATCTGCCTGGCCTTGCCGGAAGCGGCCGAGAAGACGACCTGGGACGTCCAGACCTTCCGCGTGCGCGACAAGATCTTTGCGACCTACGGCGTCGAATCCGGCGCCGCGACAGCGAATTTCAAAGCGCCGCCGGGTGTCCAGGCGATCCTGGTCGGCGCCGACACGGCGCGATTCTTCGTTCCGGCCTATGTCGGGCATAAGGGCTGGGTCGGCGTCCGGCTTGATGAACCTGTCGATTGGGTGGAAATCGAAACCCTGATGCGGCGCAGCTATACCCTGATCGCACCCAAGCGGCTGGCCGCCTCGATCTGATCAGCCGGGCGGCGGCACCCAATCTTCGGGCGCGTCGAGGAAGGATTTGATCGCCTGGTATTGCGTCGGCGTGAAGCTGCCGCGACGCTCGGCCAGGTCGAGCACGTCGTGCCAGGTCGCCAGCGCATGGAGCGCCACGCCGACGCTGGTGAGGCTCGCGACGCTCGACGGGAAGATGCCGTAATGGAAGACGACGAAAGTATCGGTAACGACGCCGCCGGCCTCGCGGATCGCCTGGATGAAATTCAGCTTGGAAGTGCCTTCCGACGCCAGATCCTCGACCAGCAGCACCCGGTCGCCCTCGGCGAACTCGCCCTCGATCTGCGCCATCCGGCCGAAGCCTTTCGGCTTCTTGCGAATATAGAGCATCGGCAAACCCAGGCGCTCGGCGATCCAGGCGGCGAAAGGGATGCCCGCCGTCTCGCCACCCGCGACCGCCTCAAGCGACTCGAAACCGATCCGCCGCGTTATCATGTCGCAGGCCAAATCCATCAGCCGGGCGCGGGCGCGCGGAAACGAGATCAGGCGCCGGCAATCGATATAGACCGGGCTCTTGCGTCCCGAGGTGAAGGTGAAGGGCTGGTCCGGGCTGAAATGCACGGATTTGGTTTCAAGCAGGATTCCCGCGGTAGTCTCGGCCGCCGCCCGGTCGAAATCCTGATCGGTCATCTCACGCTCCTTCGGTCGCCGCATCATTGATTTCTATAGCGGATCGTTCGATCAGGCAATCGACGCAAAGATTGCAGATCTAGTATTATCTGCGCACAAGACCGCAAGATATGGTGTCCGGACGGCCGGGCTCGTGATAAAGACCTTGGGTTCGAACGCGACCGCCTGCGGAGACCGGGACCGATGCCGATCACACAAGTGCAACAGGATGAGATCGACCGCCTGCGCGAAACAGCCGTGCCGACGCGGCGCGCGACCGTGCCGGCCTTGGAAGAGATCCTCTACCAGGTGATTCCCGTGCTCGACCACGGCTTCATTCGGGTCGTCGACTATATGGGCGATGACGGCGCGGTGGTGCAGGCGGCGCGGGTTTCCTACGGCCGGGGCACGCGGAAGGTCAGCGAGGATCAGGGGCTGATCGCCTATCTCATGCGCCACCGGCATTCGACGCCGTTCGAAATGTGCGAGATCAAGTTCCATGTGAAGCTGCCGATCTTCGTCGCTCGGCAATGGATCCGTCACCGCACGGCCAATGTGAACGAGATTTCGGCGCGCTACTCGATCCTCGACAATGAGTTCTACGTGCCGGAACCGGCGCAGCTCGCGGCGCAATCGGCGAGCAACCGGCAAGGCCGCGGCGCCGTGCTGGACGGGGCGGCAGCCAATCACGTGCTCGACCTGCTGCGCCGGGATGCCGAGACCGCTTATGCCCATTACGCCGAAATGCTGAACGAGGACGAGTCCGGTGCGCCGCTCGACCCCGCGCGGCCCGGGCTGGCGCGGGAATTGGCGCGGATGAACCTGTCCTTGAACTTCTATACGCAGTGGTATTGGAAGACGGATCTGCACAATCTGATGCATTTCCTCAGCCTGCGCGCCGATGCGCATGCCCAGTACGAGATCCGCGTCTATGCCGAGGCGATGCTGCAGGTGCTCGACCGCTGGGTTCCGCACACGGCGGCAGCGTTCCGCCAATACCGGCTCGGCGGCGCCCAGCTTTCCGAAGCGGCGCTGGCGGCGGTGCGGCGGATGCTGGCCGGCGAGGCGGTCACCGCCGAAAATGCCGGGCTGGGCAAGCGGGAATGGGGTGAATTGACGGCGCTGCTGGGGCGCGGCGGCTGAATTCGGCGAGGTTCAGTTCTGCAGCGGCATCTCGGCGCCGCTGCTGCTGGCGCGTTCGGCGATCAAGCGGTCGACCAGATCGACGATTTCCATGATCCGTCGCTTGCCGACGGTCGCGGTGGCGCCGAAGGTCGCGGCGGCCGGCAGATAATCCTGCCCGCGCTCCTCGCCGGCCGTGCCGGAAATGGCGATCACCAGCAGATCCGGGCGTTCCCGCCGCAGCATCCGGATCAGTTCCAGCCCGTCCATGTTCGGCATGATGATGTCGGCGATCAGCGCGTCGAAATCGCCGTTCCGGACATGGCCGATCGCCGCCTTGCCGTCGGCCGCCACCTCGACCTGATAGCCGGCATGTTCGAGCAGCTCTTTGAGCAGGCCGCGGAAGACGGCATCGTCGTCCGCCAACAGGATCTTGGACACGCCTTTATCTCCCGAGTGAAGGAATGCCCCTTCTTTCCCTCGTCGCCGCAAGGGCTACGATCCTCCAAGGCCGGCATCGGCGCAAGCCCTTACGGCGGATTCCAGTACGCTATTCGATCGAAATCCGCGGCGGCAGCCGGGGCGGCGCCGTCAGGTTGCCTGCGACCTTGTCCCAGACTCGCCTGGCGATGGCGCGGTACGCGTCGGCATGGGGCGAGCCCGGTTGTGCGGCGACGATCGGCGTGCCCGCATCCGAGGTTTCGCGGATCGCGATGTCGAGCGGCACTTCGCCCAGGAACTCGGTGCCGAGCGCGGCCGCCTCGCGCCTGGCGCCGCCATGGCTGAAGATCTCGGTGCGATGTCCGCAATTCGGGCAGCAGAAATAGCTCATATTCTCGATGATGCCGAGCACCGGCACATCGACCTTCTTGAACATGTTGAGGCCCTTGCGCGCATCGAGCAAAGCGAGGTCCTGCGGCGTCGAGACGATCACGGCGCCGGCCAGCGGCACCGATTGCGCCATGGTCAGCTGCGCATCGCCGGTGCCGGGCGGCATGTCGACGACCATGATGTCGAGCGGACCCCAGGCGACGTCGCGCAGCATCTGCTGCAACGCGCCCTGCACCATCGGCCCGCGCCAGATCATCGGCGTGTCTTCCGGCACCAGGAAGCCCATGGACATGCAGGCGAGCCCGAACCGCCGCATCGGCTCGATGGTCTTGCCGTCGGAGCGCGGCTTCCCCGTGAGGCCGAGCAGGCGCGGCTGGGACGGGCCGTAGACATCGGCGTCGAGCAGCCCGACCTTCAGCCCCAGATCGACGAGCGCGCAGGCGAGATTGACGGCGGTGGTCGATTTCCCGACGCCGCCCTTGCCCGAGGCGACGGCGACGATCGCCCGCACATTCTGGATCAGCGGTTCGCGCGCGGCGGCGCCCGGCCCGTGACCCGGGCGAGGCCCCGGCGCGGGGCCGGGCCGAGGTCCCGGCCGGGTCGCGGTCAGCACGGCGCTGACCGACAGCACGCCCGGGATCGTCTCGACCGCGCGTTCGGCGGCGCGGCGCAGCGGTTCCAGATGCGGCCCGCGCTGCGGATCGACCTCGATCGAGAAGCCGACATGGCCGTCACGGATGACGATGCCGGAAATCATGCCGAGCGCCACGATGTCCCCGCCGCGGTCAGGATCGGCGACCTGTTTGAGGGCTCCGAGGATTTGCTGCTCGCTGAGACGTGCCATGCTGCCGCCTTCCACTCTTCCCGATCGCTGGCGGATGGAAACTCCCCGCCCGGTTTTCGTCTCTGCGGTCGCATCGTCGGGGGATACGCCGCCGTGACGCTTTGATATAAGGACCGCTCGTTCAGCGCAAACGCGCTGCGTATGGGTGAAGGTACATCGGCTATGCCTTGGAAGGGACAGGGGGGCGGCGAGGGCGGCCCCTGGGGTGGCGGCAACGGGCAGGGACCTTGGGGCAAGGGCCCATCCGGCGGCGGCAATCGCGGGCCGCAGCCGCCCAATATCGAGGATCTGATCCGACGCGGGCAGGAAGCCATTCGCAAATTGCTGCCGGGCGGCGGCGGCGGCGCCGGACGGGTGGCGCTCCTCATCATTGCCGCGGTCGTCTTCCTATGGGGACTGACCGGCATCTATCGGGTAGCGCCGGACGAGGTCGGCGTCGTGCTGCGCTTCGGCGCCTATCGAGAGACGACCCCGCCGGGCCTGCATTATCACCTGCCGACGCCGATCGAGAGGGTCGAGACGCCGAATGTGACGGCGATAAACCAGACCGATGTCGGCCTTGCGGATGAGGGCCGTAGCGGCGGCCGCCAGGAACTGCCGGAAGAAGCGCTGATGCTGACCGGCGACGAGAATATCGTCGACATCAACCTGACGGTGCAGTGGTACATCGATCGTGATCGCGTGCAGGATTATCTATTCAACATCCGCAATCCCAAGCAGGCGGTGAAATCGGTGTCGGAGGCGGCGATCCGTGAGATCGTCGGGCGGACGCCGATCGCCAGCGTGCTGGCAGAAGGCCGCGGCAAGGTGCAGACCGATACCCAGGCCTTGATCCAGACCATTCTCGATGCCTATGGCGCCGGGATTTCCATCTACAAGGTCCAGCTGCAGAAGGCCAGCCCGCCCGGCGATGTGATCGATGCCTTTCGCGATGTCCAGCGCGCGCTCACCGAAAAGGACACCTTGAAAAACAAGGCCGAGGCTTATAGCAACGACGTCGTGCCGCGCGCGAAGGGCGAGGCCGAACAGATCGTGCAGGCGGCCGAAGCCTACAAGCTGCAGATCGTCGATCAGGCATCCGGCGATGCCCAGCGTTTTCTCTCGGTTCTCACTGCCTATAACGCGGCGAAGGATGTGACGGCCGAGCGCCTCTACCTGGAAACCATGGAGCAAGTGCTGAAGAAGGCGAACAAGGTACTGATCGACAAGGCCGCCGGCGGCATTCTTCCCTACCTGCCGCTGACCGGACCGGCGTCGCGTCCGTCTGCCGCCGATGCTGCGCCGCCGGCGACGAGTTCCGGGAGGACCAGCCGATGAACCGCTTTCTGTTGGCCGGCGTCGCCGCCGGCTTGGTTGTGCTGGTCGTTATTCTCAGCGATGCCGTTTTCATCGTCGATCAAGGCAGCCAGGCGCTGGTGCTGCAATTCGGCCGGACGATCCGCGTGGTCGACCAGCCCGGGCTGCAATTCAAGTTGCCGCTCGTGCAGAACGCCGTGATTTACAGCAAGAAGGTGCTGGAACTGGAACCGCAGTCGCAGGAGATCACGGCGTCCGACCAGAAGCGGCTGGTGATCGACGCCTTCGTGCGCTACCGCATTGTCGATCCGCTGAAATTCTATCAAACGGTCAAAACCGAAGACGCGGCGGCTTCGCGTCTCGGCACCGCCGTCAGCAGCGCCGTCCGGCAGGTCATCGGCAATATCGTCCTGTCGCGGCTGCTGTCGCCCGAACGCGACCAGATCATGGGCCAGATCCGGGAGGACGTGGCCTCGGGGGCGCAGTCCTTCGGTATCGACGTGATCGATGTCCGAATCCGCCGCGCCGATCTGCCGCACGAGAACAGCCAGGCGATCTTTCAGCGCATGGTATCGGAGCGCGCCCGCGAGGCCGCCCAATATCGCGCCGAGGGCGCCGGAACGGCCGCCGGCATCCAGGCCCGTGCCGACCGGGACGTCACCGTCATTCGGGCCGATGCGATCAAGCAGTCCCAGGTGCTGCGCGGCGAGGGCGATGCCGAAGCTACCAGGATCTACGCCGAAGCCTTCGGCAAGGACCCGGAATTCTTCGATTTCTATCGCTCGCTGCAGGCCTACCAGGAGGCGTTCGGCGGCGGCGATACGACCGTCGTGCTGTCGCCGGACAGCGAGTTCTTCCGGTTCATGAGCGGCCGCAAAGCGCTGACCGGAGCGAAACCCGGGCAATGATTCGCGCGATCGGCCGCGGCGGGCGAGGGCTCTGGCTTGCCCGCCGGTTTGGCCGTACCATCTTTTAGTAGCGTGTACAGGTGCGAGGAGCGTTCCCGTGACCGGAACCAGGACAAATCGGCACAATCTCGGTCGGTGGCTGTGCGGCGTCGGCATCGCCGCGGCATTTTCGGCAGTTTCCCTGCCGGCACTGGCCGAGCCTCCGTCGAACCCCGACGGGTTCGCCGATCTGGCGGCCAAGCTGCTGCCGGCGGTGGTGAACGTCTCGACGTCGCAGACGATCAAATCTCAAGGCCCCGGCAAGGACAAGCCGGACGCGCCGCAATTCACCCCCGGCTCGCCCTTCGAAGAGTTCTTCAAGGATTTCCTGGGGCACCGAGGCCATGGCGAAGGGCCGACCGATCACGGTCCGACCCGCAAGGCGATCTCGCTGGGATCCGGCTTCATCATCGACGCGGCCGGGCTGGTCGTCACCAACAACCATGTGATCGACGGCGCCGACGAGATCACCGTCATCCTGCAGGACGACACCAACATCAAGGCCGAGTTGGTCGGACGGGACGTCAAGACCGATCTGGCGCTGCTGCGGATCAAGACGGCGCATCCGCTGGCCGCGGTCAAATTCGGCGAAAGCGATCGGATGCGGGTCGGCGATTGGGTGGTCGCCATCGGCAATCCCTACGGGCTCGGCGGCACCGTGACCGCCGGCATCGTCTCGGCGCGCGGTCGCGCGATCAACAATAACGACAGCATCTACGACGATTTCATCCAGACCGACGCCGCCATCAATCGCGGCAATTCCGGCGGCCCGCTCTTCGACCTCGACGGCAACGTGATCGGCATCAACACGGCGATTTTCTCGCCGTCCGGCGGCTCGATCGGCATCGGCTTCGCCATTCCGTCCGATCTGGCCAACAACATCGTCGGCCAGCTGAAGAGTTACGGCAAGATCCGGCGCGGCTGGCTGGGCGCGCGTATCCAATCGGTAAACGACGATGTCGCGGAAGGCATGGGCCTCGAGAAGCCGCAAGGCGTGCTGATCGCCGATCTGTTCGACAAGGGGCCGGCGCAGCAGGCCGGGCTGCAGCCGGGCGATGTCCTGCTCGCCATCGACGGCCGCGATGTCGGCGATGCCCGCCGCCTCGAGCGCATGATGGCCGACGAGCCGGTCGACCAGCAGATCAAGGTCAAGGTGTGGCGCAAGCGGCAGGAAAAGGTGATCGACGTCAAGGTCGGCCAGATGGACGAGAGCGAACCTGTGCAGACGGCGTCGCTCGGCCGGGCCGAATCGCGAAGTGCGGCGCCGATCAAGGCGCTGGGGCTTGTCGTCGCCGAAGCGACGCCTGAGCTGCGTGAGAAATTTCAGCTCGGCGAGTCGGCCAATGTCGTGATCACCGACGTCGCCAAGGGTGGGCCGGCCGGCGAACGCGATCTGAAGCCCGGCGACGTCGTCGTCGAGATCGCCGAGCAGGAAGTGCGCAACCCGGAGGACGTCGTGAAACGGGTCGAGGAAGCGAAGAAGGCGGGGCGCAAATCGGTGTTGATGCTGGTCGATCGCGGCGGGGATCTGCGCTTCGTCGGGCTGCGCATCGACCAGGGCCTGACGCCGCCGACCAGCCTGGATACGCATCCATCGCCGTGAGATCGCGGCAGGAGAACAGGCGGCCGTACAGTTTTCGGTTCCCAGGGCGCTGCGGGCGGTTTATCTGAAGGGGATTTCTTCGCGGCAGCGGTGCGAAGCACGGCCGCGCCCACCTACGGAGAGCCATGACCATGCGCCACAAGCTGTTTCGGTTCGTCCCGTCCCTCGCTCTGGCCGCCGCCTTGCTGGCGCCGGTATCGTTCTCGAATGCCCAGATGAGCGTGCAGGTCAACCACGACCCGGCGACCGTCCAGGAAGGCACTTACGACATCGAGCCGGTCCACACGCGGGTTCTGTTCAGCGTTTCGCATATGGGCTTCACCACCTGGTACGGCGAATTCACCAAGGTGTCCGGCACGCTCGATCTCAAACCCAAGGCGGTCGGAGAGAGCAGCCTGGAGATTCACATCCCGACCGGTTCGATCACGACACCGAGCGAAAAGCTGAACGGCGAATTGGTGGGCGCAGATTGGCTCGACGCCGCGCAGTTCCACGAAATCGTGTTCAAGTCCGACAAGATCGCGAAGATCGGCAAGGATGCGGCCGATGTCACCGGCGATCTGACCCTGCACGGCGTGACCAAGAAAGTGACGCTCAAGGTCAAGTTCAACGGCGCCGGGGTCAATCCGGGCGACAAGAAATACACTGTCGGGTTTGAAGTCAGCGGCAAGATCAAGCGCAGCGATTTCGGCGTCAAGACCTATGTGCCGCTGATCGGCGACGACGTCGACATCATCATCAGCGCCGGTTTCGAACACACCTGATCGGATGGTGCTGTTTCGGATGATGCTGGCGGCCGTGCTCCTGCTGAGCGCGGTCGCTGTCCGGGCCGCCGACGGGCCGGCCTCGGCCGGTCCGGTCGATCCGGCGATCCTGGCCGATCTCGTCGCCGCCAATCACATACTGGTCGATCAAGGCGTGCTCGACGCCTTCGGCCATGTCAGCATCCGGCATCCGAGCAATCCAGATCGGTTCCTGATGTCGCGCTCGCTGGCGCCGGCGCTGGTCACGGCCGACGACATCATGGAATACGATCTCGACGGCAATCCGGTCGACGCGCGCGGCCGGGCGAGTTTTCTCGAGCGGTTCATCCATGCCGAAATCTATCGCGCACGGCCCGATGTCCGGGCGGCGATCCACAGCCATGCCAACGCGGTCATCCCATTCAGCGTCAGCACCGTGAAACTGCGGCCGATCGCCTTGGTCGAGGCGTTCCTGCCGCAACCCGTGCCGGTTTACGACCCGCAGGAGCTGCCGGGCGGTGCCGGGCTGCTGGTCTCGACGCCGGAACTCGGGCACGCCTTGTCCCAATCCCTGGGCGAGGGCTCGGTCGTCCTGATGCGCGGCCACGGCATGGCGGTGGTCGGCCCGTCGCTCTCGCTCGCAGTCTATCGCGCGATCTATACCGCGATCGACGCCAATCTCGAAGCCGAAGCCCTGGCGCTTGGCGGGCCGGTCAAATTCCTCGATACCCAGGAAGCGCATGACGCCGACAAGGCGCTCGACCAGATTCATCTCCGCGCTTGGGATCTGTGGAAGCGGCAGGAAGCAGCTAAGGCGGTGAAGTGAGTGGCGCGCGCCAATCGGCGAAATTTTCATTGATTGCGCCAATCGGCGATCCGACATAGACTCCATCCATCGTTGAGGAGGTTTCGATGCCGGGTTCCGGTCTTTCGATCGTCACGCCGATTCCGATCCTGGCGCCGCCCGGGACGCAAGGGGCGGTCACCGAAGAGGAGGCGCGGGCGATGCTCCGTGCCGTACTCACGTTGCTGGACAAATGGGCGTTGCGCCGGGAAGAGAAGCTGATCCTGCTCGGCCGGCCGAGCGAGCGGACGTTTCAGCGCTGGCGGAGCGGCGAAATCGGTGCGCTGCCGACGGATACGGTGTTCAGGCTGGGCGATCTGCTCGGCATCCACAAGGCGTTGCGCTACATGTTCACCGATATCGAGCGCGTCTATGGCTGGGTGCGGCGTCCGAACCAGGCCTTTGGCGGCCGATCTGCTCTGGACATCATGCTTCAGGGCGCGCCCTCCGACATCAGCCGCGTGCGCGCCTATCTCGATGCGGAGCGGGCGGCTTGGTAGGACGGGAGCTGCGCTGGACTCCGGGCTACCGCATCATCCGCACGATCTACCCGCCGGTCGATCTCTTCGAGGACATCGCCGATCCGGCGGATTGGGAATTGCTGGTTTCAGCCGAGGCCAAGCTCAATCCGCGCATCCGCGATGAAGTCGGGAATCTGGCCCTGGTACCGGCCGATCGCCGCATCTTCGGGCCGACCGCGTCGATCGCGATGGGCGCCTTCACCCATGTCTCGGCGGACCGGCCGAGCCGTTTCTCCGACGGCAGTTACGGCGTCTGGTATTGCGGCGATCGCGTCGAAGTGGCGCTGGCCGAGACGGCGTATCACTTCCAGCGCTTCATGAGGGCGACGGACGAACCGCCCGCGGCCGCGGATTTCCGGCTGCTGACCTGCCCTGTCGGCGGGGCGGTCGAAGTCGCGCCGGAAGACTGTCTCGCCCCGCAGGATTGGGCGCCGGGGCAGCGTCTGGGGCGGCAGATGCGCGGCGACGGGCTCGACGGCATTCTCTACCGCAGCGTGCGCTACCCGGAAGGCGACGCCCTCGCAATGTTCTGGCCGGACTGCCTGACCTTGCCGATCACCCAGAACCAGCAGTTCCGCTACCGCTGGGACGGCGCCCGCATGACGCATTATCTGCCCCATGGCGCCACTGCCTGGGCGCCCTGGCCGATCGCTGGGGTCGCAGGCTGAAGCGGCTGCGGACCGGGGCGGCTCGACGAGATCGAAGACACTCCGGCGACTTTGCCGCCGCGCGAAACGGTCGATCGTCACGGCCCGGAAAGTGACGACGCTATTCGATTGCGCGCTTGAGGAAGTCGCGCAAGGCGGCGGTGTCGCGGTTCGGACCGGCGACGTCTGCGGTGAGCCGGCGATAGAGGCCGGCGATGCCGCGGTAGAGTTCGGCGGTCGCCGGATCGCCGGAGAAATCCGCAATTTCCAGCATTTCGGCGATCCAGCGATAGGCCTTCGGGAACATGCCCGGGACGGAGCGGGCGAAGGTCTTGAGCAGGAAGGGTTGACTCTGCGCGAGTTCCGCGCCGAGCGCCTCGGCCACGTCGGCACGCGCCGCCGTCGCGGCGCTGCGGCCGGCGAGCGAGGTCCGGACTTCGACGCCATGTTCGGTCAGGCGCTGCCCGACGGCGGCGCCCATGCTGCCCGGCGCAATAACGGCGACGACCGGTTTCACGGCGTCTCCTCGGGCATGCAAAGCGATTTCCCCATGCGCAGGAGCGGGACTGCTTCGCCGCCGCTCGCGTCGGAAAACTCTTCGATCGGTGCGTAGCCGCAGATGCGGTAGAGCGGAATGCCGGCCATGGTCGACATCAGTTCGACCCGCGCGAACCCTTCCGTGCGGGCGGCGTCCTCGCACAAGGCCAGGATCCGGCGCGCCACGCCGCGACGGGTGAAGTCCGGATGCGTATACATGGCGCGCACTCGAGCCGCTTCGTTTGCGGGGTCGAGTAGGCGCGCGTCACGTGCGGCCGTGTGATCACCGCCGTAGAGCGTTGCCCGCCGGCTCCACCCGCCGCAGCCGGCCAACACGCCGTCGAACTCGATGACGTAATAGGTGCCGTCATCAATCAGCTGCGTGTCGAGCCCCATGATCGCGCGGCTCGACGCAATTTGCGCCGCGTCGAGGAACGGCTTCTGCAACTCACCGATGGCCAGATCCATCAGCGCCTTGATCGCAGCGAGATCGCCGCGCTTCGCCAGCCGGTGGCTCGACGTCACAGCCCGTGCGCGCCCATCGCCAGAAACTTCTCGCGCCGATGCTGTTTCAGTTCCGTCGGACTCTTGGCGAGCAACGGCTGCAGCGCGGCTTCGAGCGCATCGCCGACGGCGGCGATCGCGGCCGCCTTGTCGCGATGGGCGCCGCCCATCGGTTCCGCCACGATCTCGTCGATCACGCCGAGTTTCAGCAGATCCTGCGCGGTCAGCTTCAGCGCCTCGGCCGCGGCGGCGGCCTGATCGGTCGAGCGCCACAGGATCGCTGCACAGCCTTCCGGCGTGATCACCGAATAGATCGCGTGTTCCAGCATCAGCACCGTGTTGCCGGCGGCGATCGCGACGGCGCCGCCCGAGCCGCCTTCGCCGATAACGGCCGCGACGAAGGGGACGGTCAGGTTGAGCGCCGCTTCGATCGAGCGGGCGATCGCCTCGGCCTGGCCGCGCTCCTCCGCTTCGAGACCGGGATAGGCGCCGGACGTGTCGACCAGGCTCAGCACCGGCAGGCCGAAGCGCTGGGCCAGTTCGAAGAGGCGGCGCGCCTTGCGGTAGCCTTCGGGCTTGGCGGCCCCGAAATTGTGACGGACCCGGCCCTCGACCTCGTTGCCCTTTTCATTGCCCATGACCATCACCGCCTGGCCGCGAAACCGGGCGAGGCCGCCGATCAGGGCGCGATCCTCGCCGAAGCCGCGATCGCCGGCGAGCGGCGTAAATTCGGTCAGCAGGGCTGCGGCATAATCGAGGAAATGCGGCCGATCCGGATGCCGCGCGACCTGGACCTTCTGCCAGGCGCTCAGCCTGGCATAGGTCTGCTTGAGCAGCTTGGACGCTTTGGCTTCGAGGATGCCGACCTCTTCGGCGATGTTCAACTCGCCGGTAGTCGGCAAATGCCGCAGCTCTTCGATCTTGCCTTCGAGCTCCGCGATCGGCCGCTCGAATTCGAGAAAATTTTGCATGGGCGAAGGTGCTAGCACGGCCGGCGGTCCCGAGCCAACAGCCTTCAGCCGCCGCCGCAGCCATGGCGACCGAAGGTCAAGATTCTTGGAATAAACCGCCGGCGGCCCCGGTATCCCCTAGCGATGAACTTGCGATCGACTTGATCTTTCGACTCGATGGAGATTGGATTTTGACCGACGATTCGAAACTTGCCGCTCCCGCCGCCGACGCTTCTGCCGGCGTTGATCGGCGCTCCCTGCTCCGTTGCGGAGCCTGGATGGGGGCGGGCGTGCTGTGGACGGTGACCGGCGGCGTGCCGCGTTCGCTGGGCCTGCTCGGCGAGGCCGAGGCGGCGACTTTGAGCGGCCCGACCTTCATTCAGGTCAGCGACAGCCATATCGGCTTCGACAAGCCGGCCAATCCGGATGCGCTCGGCACCCTCACCGAGACGCTCGGCAAGATCAATGCGATGAAGGCCAAGCCGGGCTTCATGATCCACACCGGCGACATTACGCATCTCTCGACGCCGAAGCAGTTCGACGACGCCAAGCAGAATTTCGACGGCACCAAGATCAAGACCTTCTATGTCCCGGGCGAGCATGACCTCGTCGATGAAGACACCGGCAAGGCTTATCTCGACCGTTATGGCAAGGGCACCAAGGGCGCCGGCTATTACAGCTTCGACATGCACGGCATCCATTTCGTCGGCCTGGTCAATGTCGTCAACCTGAAGGCCGGCGGCCTGGGCAATCTCGGCGACGAGCAGCTCGCTTGGCTGGAGAACGACCTGAAGGGCCGCAAGAAGTCGCAGCCGATCGTCGTCTTCGCCCATATCCCGCTGTGGATCGTCGCGCAGGATTGGGGCTGGGGCACGGATGACGGCGCCAAGGCGCTGGCGCTGCTGCAGCCCTTCGGCTCGGTGACCGTGCTCAACGGCCACATCCATCAGATCATCCAGAAGGTCGAAGGCAACATGACCTTCCACACGGCGCGCTCGACCGCCTTCCCGCAGCCGGTTCCGGGCACCGCGCCCTCGCCCGGCCCGATGAAGGTGCCGGCCGAACAGCTCCGCGACTATCTCGGCATCACGTCCGTGACCGTCAAGCAAGGCAGCAAGCAGCTGGCCCTGACCGACACCGAACTCAGCCAGCTCTAAGAGGCCAGACTCAGAATGCTCTCGTTTGGTACGCAGGCCGGACGCCGTTTTGCAAAGGCGGCGTCCATCGTCTCGTTGGCCGGTATCGGTCTGGCGCTGCTTGCAGCGCCGGCCCGGGCCGACAATGTTCAGGTGACGATCGACAATTTCACCTTCCAGCCGCAGGAAATCACGGTGAAGGTGGGCGATACCATCACCTGGACCAATCGCGACGACATTCCGCACAATGTCCGCGCCACCGGCGGTGCCACATGGAAATGCCCGGTTATGGACACGGGCGGGACCTGCGACATCCCGTTCAAGACGCCGGGGGAGTTCACCTATTTCTGCGCGCTCCACCCGAAGATGACGGGCAAGGTGATTGTGAAGGCAGAGTAACATCATACGCGGGAAAGAGCCTTGGTTTCCGCCCGTGTCGCGCCTATTTTGACCGAGGTCGGCGCGACCGGGCGGAAGCGCCCGACCATCGATGGAGCGGATCGGAGCGGAACAGGCGCGATGCCCGAGGTCGATGACAAGGTTCGGGCGGCGCTATTCGAGCGGCTCGTCCTACCCTATGCCGATGGGGCCTACAATCTGGCGCGCTGGTTGACGCGCAACGAGGCCGATGCCGACGATGTAATGCAGGACGCGTTGCTGCGCGCCTACCGCTTCGTCGACGGCTTCAGCGGCGACAATCCGCGCGCTTGGCTGCTCAGCATCGTGCGGAACACGTGTTTTACCTGGCTCCGGCGCAACCGTCCGCAGGAGATGGTATCGCTGGGCGATGGCGACGGAGGTGGCGAGGGGTTGGGGACCATCGTCCCGCTCTGGGCGAGCGAGCCGATGGCGGCCGATACACAGTTGGAACGGCAGGCTGATCGCGCTCTGCTCGATCGGTTGATTGAAGCGATGCCGGCGGATGGGAGAGAGGTCCTGGTGTTGCGAGAACTCGAAGAGCTTTCTTACAAGGACATTGCCGAAATCACCGGCTTGCCCATTGGGACCGTCATGTCGCGCCTGTCCCGCGCCCGCCAGCGGCTGCTGGCGGATTGGCAGCGGGCGGCGGCGCGGGGACGGCCGGCATGAAGCCCGATCTGCATCCGGACGATCTCGACCGGTTGGTCGATGGCGAGGGTGCCCCCGCCGAACTGGCTCGGATCGAGGCGCATCTGGTCTCGTGCCCGGCCTGTCGCGCGGAATTGGCGGCCAAGCGCAATCTGAGTGCGGCGATCCGGCGTGAGGCGACCCGCCATGCAGCGCCGGCGGCGCTCAAGGAACGCTGGCGGACGATCCCGCAAGCGGGCGCGGCGCCGATTGTCGGCCCGGCGGCCGCCGAGATCGTGCCGTTCGCCCCGGCCGAGCGCCGCCTCAGATCGGCGCGGCCGCGCTGGCTCGGCATCGCCGCATCGGCAGCGCTGGCGGCGGTGTTCTCCGGCGCCGCGATGCACGTCCTCGACCGCGAAACGGCGGAAACGCAAAGCGTCGCCGACGCGGTCGTGTCGAGCCATATCCGCTCGCTGGCTCCGGGCCATCTCTATGACGTCGAATCCACCGACCGCCACACGGTGAAGCCGTGGTTCAACGGCAAGCTCAGCTTCTCGCCCACGGTCAAGGATATGACCGAGCAGGGGTTTCCGCTGCTCGGCGGGCGGCTCGACTATATCGGCCGACAGGATGCGGCGGCGCTGGTCTATCGCCATGACAAGCACATCATCAATGTGTTCGTCTGGCCGGAAGCAGGTGATCCGGGCGCACTCGCCGCCGGCCCGACCGAACAGGGCTTCAATACCCTGCATTGGCATCAGGGCGGCATGGCGTATTGGGCCGTCTCCGACGAGAACCGTGCCGATCTGCAATCCTTCGCCGACCATTTCCGCGACTGAAGCTCTCGGAATGCATGCCCATTTCCGCTGAAATCATCGGTAATTCCGCAATGGTTCAGATGGGGGGCGGTTACACGGCCGATTGATTCATACATTCTGAGCCGCGACCGGGCCGCCAGCCGCGACGATCTTGCGTAAGAACGGGGCGCGCATCGGTGTCAAACTTATGCCACCATGCGCGCGCGCCGGCCGGCGCAATATTCGGGCAGGGTCGAGGGACGGGCAGATGAGCGGGAGCGGGCTGGGCTTTACGATCGCCGCGATTGGCATTGGCGCGATCATCGCCGCGGGCATTGGCGCTTATGTCCTCTACCGGCCTGCGCAGAGCGTGCCGGTGGTCGATGCGACGCCGGCGGCGCCCCCGGCCAACCTCGTGCCTGCAGGGCCGGCCGCCCCGGCCGCGGCACCGGTCGAAAGTACCGATTGCGTCGTCCCGGGGCCGGCTCCGGCGCTGCCGCGCGCCGAAGTCGCGACGGCCGATGACATGCGGATCCAGCACGATGCGATCCAGGCCTTCGTCACGGCGCTGCAGAATTACCAGCAATGCTATCAGCACAAGATCGACACCGCGCCGCCCGATACCGACAATCGGCTGAAGCAGCGCTGGGTCAATGAAGGAAACCACGCGCTCGAAATCGCCAACAAGATCGCGCAGGCCTATGCCGCCCAGATCGAGATCTACAAGGCGCACCACCCGCAACCGGCGGCGAAGTGAGAGGGCGGGGCGCTGCTGCCATCCCCTTACACATAGCTCTCGAACAGGTCGAGCGTGCTCTCCCAGCCGATGCGGTCGAAATTTTCGGTGATCCAGCGATCGGCGGTCTGGAAGCCCAACTCGTGGAGATGCTCAAGGAACGGCCGTTCCGTGTTCATCTTGCTGAGCGCCCCGTATCGCGCGAGTTCGGCTTCGGCCGCGATCTGGTGGAATCGCACGGCGGCGTAGCGTTCGTCTTCGAGTGAGCCGGATTCGATCAGGCTCGACACCGTCGCGATCCCGAACATCTCGGCGACGAGGCTGGAATTGAAGCTCATCTCGTTGATGCGGTTGAGGATGTCGCGCGCCGTGACGGGCACGTCCGGGCGGTTCATCGGGTTGATCTGCACGATCACCACGTCGCTGGACGAGCATTCATTGATCAGCGGAAAAATCGCCGGATTGCCCAGATAGCCGCCATCCCAATAGGCCTCGCCGTCGATCTCGACGGCCTTGAACAGCAGCGGCAGGCAGGACGAGGCCAATAGCGTCGCCGAACTCAGTTCCGATGTCCTGAAGAGCCGCGATTTGCAGGTGCGGACATTGGAGGCGGTGATGAACAGCTTGACGTCCGGCCGCGCCCGCAATCCCGGAAAATCGACCAATTCCTCCAAGAGATCACGCAGCGGGTTCAAATTCATCGGGTTGAATTGCGTCGGCGCCCAGATGCGGCTGAAGAAATCCATCATCATGAAGGTCGGATCGGCATCGACGCGCCAACCGTCGGAGAGGCCCGGAATGCCGCGGAGCAGGCTGCGCGGCAGTGCGTTCATGCCGGCGATCCGCTGCCAGAACGCGGCCAGCCCGTCGATGGCGCCCTGGCGGCTGCCCTTGATGAAGCCGTCGGCGAAGACCGCCGCATTCATCGCCCCGGCACTGGTGCCGCTGATGCCGTCGATATAGAGCCGCGGTTCGCAGATCAGCCGGTGCATCACGCCCCAGGTGAAGGCGCCGTGCGAGCCGCCGCCCTGCAGCGCCAGGCTGATATGCTTCACCCCCGGCCGGCTCGGCTTTTGCCGGCGCGGCAGCGGAATGCGATTGGGCAGGCTGCGATCGGAGGGTGGCATGGGCGCTCGGCGTCTCCCGAAATCGCCGGGTTTCGTCTAAAAATGCGTCCGGACCACCTTACAATTCATGAAGCCAAGTTCTCGCGCCCGGAGGGCCGGGCGCGAGAATGGATCAGCGCACCACGGACTCGCCGCTCGACGCGCGGAAGATGCCGACGCAGCCATTCGGGCACACCGCATTTGCCGTTCCCGCCACCAGCGGCATGAAGACGCGGTTCGAGATCGGGTCGGCTGCAACCGAATGCGTGCCGGCGGCCACCGGAATCGATTGGTCGAATTTCAGCGTGTCGGCATGAATGATGCCGAGCGCGGTCGGCACATTGTCCTGTTCGGCGGCGTAGTAGTTATTGTCGCCTGGATTGAACCAGACTTCGTCATTGCCGGTGACCGCCGGGAAAGTGCCGAGCGTGGCACCCGTGGTCAGGTCGATGACCTGCGCCGGCAGCGGCGTCGCATTGTTGTCATTGGTCACGGAACAGCCGAGCAGTGCCTGGCTGTTCGGGCCGAGCGCCATGCCGGTCGGCTGGCAGTTGGTGATGGTGAAGACCTTCTCCACGGTGAAAGTCTGCGGGTTGATCATCACCGTGGCGCCGGTGTTGCCATTCGCGCCGTTTTGCGGAATGTCGAGGAAGAACATGCCGCTGACCGGGTCGAATTGCGACGCTTCGATGCCATTGGTGGCCGCCGGCAGGGTGATCGCCGAGCCGTCGGACGTGACCGATACCGAGCCGTCGAAAGTGATCTGCCCCAGGATCTGGTGCACGCCGCTCGCATCCGGCACGGTCGAAATCAGGCTGATGAAGGGGAAGGGCGATTCGGCGTCATTGGCGATCAGGACGACCTGATCGACCGGGTCGAAGGCGCCTTCATCGGCACGCTCCGCGCCGCCGGTCGGGATGATATCGGTGATTTGCCGCGAGGCGATGTTGATCACCTTGACCGTACTATCGCCGTCGCCGGCCCAGATCTCGGCATGGTTGACGATGATCAGACCGTCCGGGCCCGAGACGGCGTGATCGGCGAAGGCGCCGACGAAGCCCGGCACCTGGAACGCCAGGCCGATCTGCCGCGGAAAATCCGGATTGCGCTTGCCGTCGACGAATTGATTGTCGTTCAGCGCGAAGACGTCGACGCTTGCATTGGTGCGGTCGGCGAAGGCGTAGATCCCCGTCTGCGCGTCGGCAACGCTGACATCGGTGGCGGAGATGCTCTGATTGTTCGGCAGCGCCACGGTCCCGATCAGCTGAAAGGCCGTCACCGGGCGCGACACCGCGTCGGCGGCCGCCGCAGGCCCGGCCAGCGGTACCGACGACGCGAGCGTCAGGAGGCAGGGCAGTACCCAAAGCGCGAACCCGCGCTTGCGCAATTGCGCCAAACGATGGTTGTTCATGTTGGAGTTCCTTCGAAATGGCAGAAAATATTTCTGCTGCCGGCGACGGCAGAAGCGCAACGCGGAAATATAGCCATCGGCTTAGATTCTGTAAACGCCGTAAAGGTGTAACAATTTTGAAATTTTATATTCACATTAAAATATGATTTCAATATCGGCAAAATTAATTGCCATTTCTCTAAGGAATGCTCTTGGAACGTGGTCTTCTAGTGTAAATTACTTGGTTATGACCGGCGCTGGCCAATCGCCGTCGCAGGCGCGGAGCGCCGCTTCGCACACCGCGCGATGTTTCGACATGCGAGCCGGGCGTTTCAGCCGGCGCGCGGCGCCGCGCCGATGCCGTGCAGCACCGTATCGGCCAGACGGTCGATATAGTCGTCGTCGAGCGTGTTGAACCCCATCAGCAACCCGGTATAGAGCGGGCTGTAGAGCGCATCGAGGGCGGCTTCGACATCGAGGTCGGGGCGGAACTCGCCCTGCGCGATGCCGCGCTCGATGATCGTGCGGGTGATGCGCGTGCGCCGTTCGACGATGCCGACCCGGTAGGCCTCGATAGTTTCCGGATCGCTATGGCCTTCCGCGATCAGGCCGGCGATGACATAGCCGACGCGGCTGCGGAAGATCGAGGCGAGCAAGCGCATATGCGCCCTGAGGTCCGCAATCGCCGATGAAGTTTCCGGCACCATCGCCGCGGTTGCGGTCGAGGTGAGGAACGCTTCGGCCGCCAGCCTGCCCTTGGTCGGCCACCAACGATAGATCGTCGTCTTGGCGGCACCCGAGCGCGCGGCGACGCCTTCGATTGTGAACTTGCCCATGCCGCCCTCTTCGAGCAGGTGATAGGCGGCTCGCAGGATCGCCTCCCGCGTTTCTTCACAGCGTTTGCGGCCGGGGCGATGCAGCTCGGCGGCGGTCGACATGGCGGCCTCCAGATTTCCCATATCAAATAGCTACGTTGCGTATTCGAATTTTGCAAGCCTCGGCGACGCGGGTTCCCCCTATCTTCCCCTTCAGCGAAACGCGTCGTAGCGTTTCAGATCGGAGACGGACGATGAGGCAGGTTCTGAAAACAGCGCTGATCGGGACGGCGGCCCTAGCAGTCGTGGCCGGTGCCACCGCCTATGGCGTCTATTACGAGCGGACCGGCCAATATTTGCAGTCGACCGACGACGCCTATCTCCAGGCCGACTACACGACGATCGCACCCAAGGTTTCCGGCTATATCGCCAAGGTTCTGGTCGAGGACAATCAGCCGGTCGCGGCCGGCCAGGTGCTGGCGCAGATCGACGACAGCGACTATCGGACCTCGCTGGACCAGGCGCAGGCCGATGTCGCGACCGCGGCAGCGGTGATCGCGAATATCGACGCGCAGATCGACCAGCAGAAATCGGTAATCGCGCAGGCCGAAGCGTCGGTTACCGCCGATCAGGCCGGTGTGACCTTCGCCAAGCAGGACGCCGATCGGTACCGGGCCCTCGCCAAAGACCAGTTCTCGACCGTGCAGCAGCAGCAGCAGACCGAGACAAGGCACATCCAGGCGTTGGCGACGATGCAGCGCGATCAGGCGGCGCTGAATGCCGCTCAGGCGCAAATCGCCGTGCTGCGGACCGCCCGCGCCAAGGCCGAAACCGAACTCAAGCACTATCAGGCGGCTGCGCATCAGGCGGCGCTCAATCTGGGATACACGGTGATCACCGCGCCGGTCGACGGCGTGGTCGGCGCGCGGTCCCTGCGCGAGGGGCAATATGTCCAGGCCGGGACGCAGCTGATGGCGGTGGTGCCGCTGCAATCGGTCTATGTCGTCGGCAATTTCAAGGAGACGCAGCTGACCGGTGTGAAGCCCGGCCAGAAGGTCGAGATCTCGATCGACACTTTCCCGGGCCAGGCGGTGACCGGCCGGGTCGACAGCCTGGCGCCGGCGAGCGGGCAGGAATTCGCGCTGCTGCCGCCTGACAATGCGACCGGCAATTTCACCAAGATCGTGCAGCGCATTCCGGTGAAGATCGTGCTCGATCCCGGCCAGCCGCTGCTCGGCGATCTCCGCCCCGGCATGTCGGCCGAGCCGGTGATCGATACCAACCCGGCGACGCAGCTGGCCGCGAAACCGGCGGCGACGCGGATCGCATCGCGCTGAGCGGAAGGGAGCGAAGACCATGTCCGCCGTCAGACTCGATCCGCCCGCTCTGGTCGCCACAGCCGCGCCGGCCTCCCCGATCAAGCCGGTGCTCGTGCCGGCCGCCGACGCCGTGTCGTTCACGACCTGGCTGGCCGTGATCGGTTCGGCGCTCGGCGCGTTTCTCGCCGTGCTCAACATCCAGATCGTCAACGCCGCGCTCGCCGACATCCAGGGCGCCATCGGCGCCGGCATCGACGATGGCGGCTGGATCTCGACCGCCTATCTGGTGACCGAGATCATCGTCATCCCGCTCTCCGGCTGGCTCGCTCGCGTGTTCTCGCTGCGCCTCTATCTGCTGGCCACGACGGCGCTGTTTCTGCTGTTCACGGCGAGTTGCGCCTTCGCCGAAAACCTGCAGCAGATGATCGTGCTGCGCGCGATCCAGGGCTTTGCCGGCGGTGCGCTCATCCCGCTCGCCTTCACGATCATCATCACCATGCTGCCGCGCGCGAAGCAGCCGATCGGCCTCGCCATGTTCTCGATCTCGGCGGTGTTCGCGCCGGCCATCGGCCCGACCATCGGCGGATATTTCGACGAGAATTTCGGCTGGCAGTATATTTTCTTCGTCAATCTGGTGCCCGGCCTGCTCATGCTCGCCATGCTCTGGGCCTCGCTGCCGCGCGCGCAGATGCAGCTTCACCTTCTGGCGCAAGGCGATTGGGCCGGCATCGCCAGCATGGCGATCGGCCTCGGCGCCTTGCAGACCGTGCTTGAGGAAGGCAACAAGGACGATTGGTTCGGTTCGCCCTTCATCGTCCGCCTGGCCGTGATCGCGTCGGTGGCGCTCAGCGTCTTCCTGTGGATCGAGCTGACGGTCAAGCGTCCGCTCCTCAATCTGCGGCTGCTGGTGCGGCGGAATTTCGGCTTCGGCTCGCTCGCGAATGTGATGCTGGGCGCCGCACTCTATGGCTCGTCCTTCGTCCTGCCGCTCTATCTGTCGCAGACCCAGGGCTACAATGCCGAGCAGATCGGCCAGGTGCTGGCCTGGTCCGGCCTGCCGCAGCTGGTCATCATCCCGTTCGTGCCGTGGCTGATGAAGCGGATCGATGCGCGGGTGCTGGTCGGCCTCGGCCTCGGGCTGTTCGCCGTCAGCAGCTTCATGAACATCTATCTCAGCCATGATTATGCCGGGCCGCAACTGCTCTGGCCGAACATCGTGCGCGCGCTCGGCCAAGCGGTCGTCCTGACGCCGCTGGCGACGATCGCGAGCGCCGGCATCGAGCCGGAGAATGCCGGCTCCGCATCGTCGCTCTTCAACATGATGCGCAATCTCGGCGGCGCCTTCGGCATCGCCGCGCTGCAGACTTTCCTGACCAAGCGGGAGCAGTATCATTCGAACGTGCTCTCCGCCCAGGTGTCGCAATTCGGCGAAGCGACACGGGCGCGGCTCGCCCGGATGCAGCAATATTTCCAGGCGCGCGGTACGGTCGACGCGGCGCAGGCCTGGCACGACAGCGTGGTCGCAATCGGCCGCAGCATCCGGGGCCAGGCGTTCGTCCTGGGCTACAGCGACGCCTTCTACCTGCTGGGCGCGATATTGCTGGTCGGCTTCGCCGCGGTGCTGTTCCTGAAGAAGCCGGCAGGCATGACTGGCGGCGGCGGCGCTCATTGAGGCGGCGCTGCTCATTGAGGCGGCGCCGCGGGCCTGGGACGACAGCGCGCGGCACGGGCGACCGGCCGCGACCGGGTTCTCGGCGGGCTCAAGACCATCACTCTGATCGAGGAGCGGACCAAACTTCTCGACGACTTGGTCAAGGGCTTGAAGGCGAAGGTCGAAAGCGGCCTGGCCGATCACGAAAAGCGGCTGATCCGGTTGGAGACGATGATCGAAATCGCGCGACCGGATAGCGCGGTCCTCGGGATTGCGCATAGCCCTCCGGGATCATCCGCCGAATAGAATGGTGCCGGGCTTGGCGCTCGGAGCTTTTCGATTGGCGCTGCCCTTCGGGCCAGGCTGAAGCCCGAGCTTAGACGGTATCCTTTGCCGCCTCTGGACAGCGCCCTTGAAGCCTGTACCTTCACCCCAACCATACGAAGCGGGAGGGGCGGGCATGGACATCGAACTCGTGGCGGAAGGCCTCAAATTTCCCGAAGGTCCGGTCGCCATGGCCGATGGTTCGGTCATTCTGGTCGAGATCCAGCGCCGGACCTTGAGCCGGGTGACGCCGGACGGCAAGATCTCGGTCGTGGCCGAATTGGGCGGCGGCCCGAACGGGGCGGCGGTCGGGCCGGACGGTGCCGTCTATGTCTGCAACAATGGCGGGTTCGAATGGCATGAAGCCGGCCCGCTGCTGGTTCCCGGGCACAAGCCGGCGAATTATGCCGGCGGTTCGATTCAGCGAGTCGATCTCGCCACCGGCAAGTTCACGACGCTCTATACCGAATGCGACGGCAGGCCGCTCAAGGGGCCGAACGATCTCGTATTCGATCGCCAGGGCGGTTTCTGGTTCTCCGATCTCGCAAAGAGCACGCACGATCACAAGGAATATGGTGCTCTCTATTACGCGCTGCCGGACGGTTCCCGCATCGTTCGGGTGCGCGACCAGCTGCTGTCGCCGAACGGTGTCGGCCTCTCGCCGGAGGAGACCGTGCTCTATTCCGCGGAAACCCTGACTGGCCGACTCTGGGCCTTCGACGTCAAGGCGCCGGGCGAACTGGCGCCGCCGACGGGATTCGCCCCCGGCCGCTGTATCGCGACATTGCCGGGCTATCAGCTTGCCGACAGCCTCGCGGTCGAGGCGTCCGGCAAGATCTGCGTCGCCACCATCATCAATGGCGGCATTACCGCCTTCGACCCGAACGGGACGTTCGAGCATTTCGCCTTCCCGGACCCGATCGTCACCAATATCTGCTTCGGCGGCGACGATATGCGCACCGCCTGGGTCACGGCGTCCGGCACTGGCAAGCTCTACCGCGCCCGCTGGCCGCGACCCGGCCTGAAACTAAATTTCAACGCCTGAAGCGAGAGATCCGACTATGAAGCTTGATTCTTCCGTCGCCGCCGTGGTCACCGGCGGCGCTTCCGGCCTCGGCGAGGCGACGTCGCGGGCACTCGCCGCGCAGGGTGTCCGCGTGGCGATCTTCGATCTGAACGAAACCAAGGGCACGGCAGTCGCCGGCGAGATCGGCGGCGTGTTCTGCCGGGTCGACGTCACCTCGGAGGAAGCGGTCGATGCCGGCTTCGCAAAGGCGCGCGAAGCCCATGGTCAGGAGCGCATCCTGGTCAACTGCGCCGGCACCGCCAACGGCATCAAGACCGCGTCGCGGTCGAAGACGACGGGCGAGATCAAGCACTTCCCGCTCGACGCCTTCAATTTCATCATCCAGATCAATCTGGTCGGCACGTTCCGCTGCATTGCCAAATCGACTGCCGGCATGTTGACCCTCGACCCGCTGGCGGATGGCGAGCGCGGCGCCATCGTCAACACGGCCTCGGTCGCGGCCCAGGATGGCCAGATCGGCCAAGCCGCCTATTCGGCGTCCAAAGGCGGCATCGTCGGCATGACGCTGCCGATCGCACGCGATCTCTCGGGCGACGGCATCCGCGTCAACACGATCCTGCCCGGAATCTTCGAGACGCCGCTGATGGCCTCGTTGCCGGAAAATGTGCGGGACGCGCTCGGCGCCTCGGTGCCGTTTCCGAAGCGCCTGGGCAATCCGGCCGAGTACGCCTCGATGGCGCTCGAAATGTGCCGCAACCCCTACTTCAACGGCGAATGCGTCCGCCTCGACGGCGCCATCCGCATGGGGCTGCGGTAGGCTTCCGGGTGCGGCCCGAGGTGACCTCGGGCCGCCGACGGAACCTCACTCCGTCTTGACCGCGACGCTGGTCGAGCCATGCGCCGCGCCGGTGTCATCCCGGAACCGGACGAAGATGCGGGCGGTGCCGGGCGCGAACGCGATCGGGCCCGATGCGGTGACGAAGACCGAGAAGGTCGGCTTCGCCCCGGCCGCGACCGCGACCGGCACGGACGTCGCCGGGGCTGCGCGGCAACGCCCGTCAGAGGGGTCGGTCTCGCACAGGGTGATCTTGATCGGCAACTCGGCCGTGCCGGTATCGGCGCTGAGTGTGAGATTGCCCGCCGTTCCGGCATTGACGCTGGCCAAGGCGAAAGCACCGGCGGCGCCTTTGGCGAGCGGCACGGTGACGACTCCGTCGCCGCCCGGCGTGGCCGCCAGGGTGATCATATCGGCGATCGGCTGGGCCGAGAAGGTCGCGTCCATCGTGTTGACGCCGATTACGCTCGGTGCCGGCGGCGCGCCGGCGCAGCCGAAGACCAAAGGCAGGGACTGAACGGTGGCCGGCGCTTTCGATTGCAGACTCAGCGCAAAGGTCTGCGACGTGTTGCCCGGTATCGTGACCGGCATATTCTTGGCGCCGGTCAAGGCGTTGGTCGTCGGGTCGGTGGCCTGGAAGTCGAGCGTCAGCCCGTCATGGGTCGCGCCGTCATGGGTCGCGCCGTCACGGGCCGGCAGCGCGATCGTGCAGCCCTTGAGCGCGCCGCCGCCGGTATTGACGACGGTGGCGAAGGCGGAAGCCGGGCTGCCCACCGGTACCGCGCGGCCGCCCGGCAGCGTCGCGGCGGCAAGCGCGCTCGCCGGTGCGGCGCCGCCGGCCGATTGCACGACGATGCCGCTGATCATCGGATTGTCGACGGCACCGTCGGTCAGTTGGATGACGATCTGGCCGGCACTGTCGACGGTCGCGCCGAAATTCTCCTCGATCGCTTTGTTCATGGCGCCGGCATTCGCCAGAATGTCGAAATTGGTCAGGACCTGCTTGCCGTTGATGACGACGTTGAATTGCCGCTTGCCGGCGGCGGACCAGAAGGTCTCGGCGAAGTGCAAGGTCACCGTGGCCGCAGCGCCCGGCACCAGGCCTGGAATGGTGTAGGTCGTCGGACCCCAGCGATTGGTCAGGTAGAGCGCCTGCGGCGGGACCGGCGCCGGGATCAGGGATTCGTTGATCGCGGCGGTCGAGGACGCCGTATTGCCGCCGGAGAAATCGGCGTCGGCAATGAAGCTGCCGACCGCCCCGCCGCCGGCGTGAATCGAGACCGGCCCGGCAGTGGTCGGCGATGACGGCGGGGGCGGGGGCGCGGGCGGCGGTGCCGCGGCGCCGGCGACTTGGACCACGATGCCGCTGATCATCGGATTGTCGACAGCGCCGTCGCTCAGCTGGATGACGATCTGGCCGGAACTGCTGACGGTTGCGGCGAAATTCTCCTCGATCGCCTTGTTCATGCCGCCGGCATTCGCGAAAATATCGAAGTTCGTCAGAACCTGCTTGCCGTTGATCGCCACGTTGAATTGCCGCTTGCCGGCCGCCGTCCAGAACGTCTCGGCGAAATGCAGGGTGACCGTCGCCGAAGCGCCTGCGGTGAGCCCGGGAATCGTGTAGGTCGTCGGACCCCAGCGATTGGTCTGGTAAAGCGCTTGCGGCGGTACCGGCGCAGGGATCAAGGATTCATCGATGGCGGCCGTGCTCGATGCGGTGTTGCCGCCGAAGAAATCCGTATCCGCGATGAAATTTCCGACCGCGCCGCCGCCGGCATGGATCTCCACGATGCCGGCGCCGGTGGTGGGCGGCGGCGCGGGTGGCGTGGGCGGCGGTGTGGGAGGAGCCGGCGGCGGAGGAGGGGCGGGCGGCGGCGGCGCGGGAGGAGAAGGCGGTGCCGCCCCGCCGCCGATGGTGGCGACGCCGAATTCGCTCTTGATGCTGCCGGCCGGCACGGAGAGCGTCGTGCCGTCCGAGAAAGTCACCGTGCTCGTGGTCGTTCCGGCATTGAAGGCGACATGCGTGACCGCACCGGTGCTCGGATTCTTGAAGACATGATAGAGCGGGGTATTGGCCGTCACCGCCTCGTCGACATTGCCCAGCGCCTGGAGTTGCGTCAGCCAGTAATATTCATGCGCCCGGCTCTCGCCGTCGAATACGAAGCTCGTCTTGTTGAAATTGCTGAGCGCGGTCGCCGGGTCGGAAAGCGCCTGGAATTCCTCGATCAGATCGGGCCAGTTGGTGCTGGTCGCCGCGAAGATATTGGGGTCCATCGACGACATCTCGGCCAGGTTCTTCTGGATATAGGCCGGGTCGCGGCCGAGATAGAGCGAGCCGCCGGTGAAGGGCAGAAATTCGATGCCGTGTTCGAGTTCGATCTGGCCGCTGAAGAACGTGCCGGTATCGCCCTTGCCGTCGAAGACATTGGCGATCTGGACCCGGGTGAAGCCCGGCGGGAAACTCGGCACCGGGCCGTCATTGAACCAGTAGTCGAAGGCGGCGTTGGTCTCCTGGGTGTACATCCAGATCGCCGCGTCGCGTAGCTGGGTGTCGCCGGTCTCGATCGCGAAGAGGATGAGCCCGGTCTCGGCGTTGATCGCCTCGGAACTGGCCTCCTGATTGCCGCCGTCGCCGAAGGGCGCCTGACCCGAGGCCCAGGAATGCCCGGCATAGACGTCGAAATGGCGCAGGAACGGGAAGCTCGGGTCGTTCCGCACCGGCGTCGCGATGTCGCGGCCGAGCAGCCCGACCATGCCGCCCCAGCTCGTCGGCTGGATCCAGCTCGGATTGAACAATCCCAGCAACGCCGAGGCGTGGATCCAATAGCCGTAGTGGAAATGATGGTCGTTGAGCGCGATATCGCTGCCGAACGCCGCCGGATAGCCGATCACCGTGCCCCAATTCGGGTCGTAATAGAACAGATTGGTGGTCTGGTTGTTGGCGGCGCCGTTGAACCAGAGCTGCAATTCGTTCTGCAGGCTGGTCTGCAGGCTGGTCAGCGCGGTCGTGTCGCCGGCGATGCTGGCGATCGGCAGCAGCTGGGCCACCCGCGCCAGGTCCTTGCCGACATCATAGGTGTCGCCGCCGGTGAAAGCGAAATGGCTGCCCTCATTGGCGACGGTGTTGAGCAGCGAGGTCAAAGTCGCGGTATTTGAATTCCCGGTCGGCGGCAGGAACGGCAGGATGCCGTGAAACGTATTCACGGTCGTGAAGCTGTTGGCGTTGACGACCTCGAGCGTGCCGCGCGAACTGGGATAGGTGAAGCTGGTATTCACCGTGCTGCCGGCGCCGAGCGCCGTGTATTGATGCGGATAGAGCGCCTGGAGAAACCCGGTCTGCGTGCCCTCCATCGCCTGGGTGGTGACGGTGTAGGTCGTCGTCACCTGGCTGGTCGCGGGATTGTAGCTCCACGCGACCGCCGTGTTGGTCGGGAAGGAAAACGCGAATTGCGCATAGGTCGAAAGCGCGGCCTGGCTGGGCAGCAGTGCCATCGAGAAATAATGGTGCCCGCTCGGCAGGTTGCAGGTGAGCGCCGTGCCGCCGATGCCGCTCCAGCTGCCGCCGGTCGGGCAGAACAGGCCGTAATTATTGCCGGCGATGCTGACGCCGAGAATATTGCCGTTATTGGCGAAGACCGTCGGCTGACCGGCGAAGGTCAGTACCGGGTTGGCGCCGGTGGTGGTGACATAGGCGAAGGGCATGCCGCGTCCGACCGTCGTCGTCATCGGCCCGAAATCGAAGCTGACCGACCAGTCGCCAAAGGCGCTGACGGGAATCGAGGCGGCGTTGAGCCCGGCCACGCCGATCGTCACATCGCCTTCGAAAGGCTGCTGATAGAATGTACCGCCATTGATGATCGTCGCGTCGAAACCCAATTGCAGCCCGGCCGGCGTGGTTTCCATGCCGAGCGGCTGCGGTACGATGGTGAACGGGCCGCCGGTGTTGCAACTCGTGGCGCCGAAGGTCACGCAATTATTGACCAGATTGGTCGCGTACCAGTTCTTGGCCGTCCAGAACCGATGCGTCGGCGTCGGGCCCGGCACGGTGCTGAAGATCTGACTCGACGGCGCCGTCGCGCCCGGCGGCAGAGTCTCGGTGTAGCTGCCCGCGCCGAGCGTGACGGTCTGCGCTTCGAGATGCCCGTGGAGGATAAGATTCGCCAATACCGATACGGCAGTGATCAAGGGTGTTTTGAACAAACCGGTAAATTCTCGCCCGTGGGTTCGCATTTCATTGCCCCAATGTTGATGTTCGCAAATTTGGAGTCTGCCCGTAGACCGATGAATATTCGGCGCGGCGGCATCCTGGTCCGCGATCGCCCCGGTTGGCTGTGTCATTTGCGAGAGTTCGGCAAGCACTACAAGTCTGGCCGAGTGTGCGGCGGCGGGCTGGGTGCGGCTCGCTCCGGCTGCGGCGCTTGACCGGCAAGCGCCGCGCCAGCATGATCGCGGCCTATCGTCGGCGGCGGATTTGCCAATCGGATCATGCGGCTGAAAAGTTGCAGAGCCGCGGGAATTCAGACCTTCGCCGGCGCCGCGATGCCGGTCGGACGGGGGAAGGGTTGCGATGAAATTCCAAGGGCTGGCGGGGCTGCGATGAGCGCGTTTGAAACCCTGCGCCACGAACTGCCGAACGGCCATCTCGTCGAAGGCACCTATGCGGCCGGGTTCAAACCGGTGGCCGATGCGTTCCTCGCGAATTTCGCCGAGCAGAACGAGGTCGGCGCCTCGGTCGCCCTGAGTGCCGGCGGCGAGATCGTGGTGGATCTCTGGGGCGGGGTGGCCGATCCGGCAACCGGCAGCCCGTGGACCCGCGACACGGTCTCTATCGTGTTCTCCTGCACCAAGGGCGCCACGGCGCTGTGCGCTCATATCCTGTCGAGCCGCGGCAAGCTCGACATCGAGGCGCCGGTCGCCGCGCTCTGGCCGGAATTCGCGCAGAACGGCAAGGAGGATGTCACGACGCGCATGATGCTCGACCATTCGGCGGGCGTGCCGGTGCTGCGCGACCGGGTGAAGCCCGATTGCCTGATGGATTGGGACTACATGACCGAGCGCCTGGCGGCCGAGGCGCCGTTCTGGCAGCCGGGGAGTCGCAACGGCTACCAAGCGCTTACTTTCGGATTCACGGTCGGCGAGATGGTGCGCCGCGTGTCCGGCCAGTCGCTCGGCAGCTTCTTCCGCGAAAACGTGACTGAGCCTCTGGGCCTCGATTTCTGGATCGGCCTGCCGGAGGCGATCGATCCGCGTGTCGCGCCGATCATCCCCAATGCCGATCCGCTCAAGGTCCCGACACCGTTCCTGCAGGCCGCCTTCAACGACCAGACATCGATCCCGAACCGGTTCCTGTTCAATTCCGGCAATTGGGCGACCGTCGCGCTGAACACCCGCGCCGGCCGCGCCGCCGAGATCGGCGCCGCCAACGGCGTGACCAACGCCCGCGGTCTGGCCGGCATGTATGCGCCGCTGGCCAATGGCGGCGGCACGCTCGTCGATGCCGATACGCTGGCCCGGATGGAAGAGGTGGCGGTGGCGACGCATTGCGACGCCACGCTGATCCTGCCGACCCGCTTCGCGCTGGGCTTCATGAAGTCGATGGACAACCGTCGGCGCAATCCCGGCGGGGATTCAGCGATCCTCGGCCGGCGCGCCTTCGGCCATGTCGGCGCCGGCGGGTCGATCGGCTTCGCCGATCCGGAATGCGGGCTCAGCTTCGGCTACACCATGAACCGGATGGGCGCCGGGCTCATGCTCAATCCGCGCGGCCAGGGGCTGGTCGATGCGGCGTATCGATGCCTGGGCTACCGCTCGAACGAATCGGGGGTCTGGACCGAATAGGGGATTGCGTGGCCGAGGCGCAGGAGATCGATCGCCGGGCCATCCTGGCAAAAAGCGCGCTGCTGCGCCATCTGAGCGCCGAGCAGATCGGTTTCCTCGCAGCACGCTGCACGACCCGGCGCTGCCGGGCCGGCGAGACCGTGTTCGAGCGCGGTGCGCCGGGCAGCAGCCTGCTTGCCGTGATTTCGGGCCGGGTCAAGGTCAGCGTGGTCTCGACCGATGGCCGCGAACTCGTGCTCAACATCATCAAGCCCGGCGAGGTGTTCGGCGAGATCGCACTGCTCGACGGCGGCGAACGCACGGCCACCGCCGCCGCTCTGATCGAGTGCGAACTCCTGGTGCTCAGCCGGCGCGATTTCCTGCCGCTGGTCGAACGCCATGGCGAGATCGGCCTGCGTCTGATCGAACTGCTGTGCCGGCGGCTGCGCGCGACGTCGCAGCAGGTTGAGGAGATGCAGTTCCTCGACCTGCCGGTGCGCCTGGCGCGGATGCTCCTGCACCTGGCCGAGACCGACGCCATGCCGGTACCCGGCGGCCGGCGGCTCAATTTGCGGCTTTCGCAAGCGGAGATCGGCACGCTGATCGGCGCGTCGCGCGAGCGCATCAGCCGCCAGCTCGCCGCCTGGCAGCGCGACGGCGTACTGAGCCACGAGGCCGGCCATGTGACGATCCACCGGCTGGACGATCTGGCGGCAGCGGCCGATTAGGCCGGCACGAAATCGACGGCGCTGGCCACCACCCGCACCATTACCGCGCCGTCATGGCCGCGCAGCGCCGCTTGGTGCTGAGGCAGGTGCGCGAGGTCGAAACCGCTGAGCGCGCAGACCGTCTCGGAGACGACCGCCTCGGCGCCGAGATCCTTGCACAAGCCTTCGAGCCGGGACGCCAAATTGGGCGGCTCGCCCAGCGCCGTGAAGATCCGCGCCGCGGCGTAGCCGATCTCGCCGATGACCGCCGTGCCGCCATGGATGCCGAGGCCGAAGCCGATCGGCCGGGCCAGATCGGCGGCGAGCAGGCGGTTGAGATCGGAGACGGCGGCGCCGATCGCCGCCACCGCCCGGATCGCCTGGGCGCAGGCTTGTTCCGGCCCGGTATCGATGCCGAACAGCGCCAGCATCCCGTCGCCGGTGAATTGGGCCGGCCGCCCGCCCGCTGCCGCCACGGCGCTGCCGACGGCATCGAGGAAGCGGGCGACGATGAATACCGCGTCGAAGGGCAGCCGCTCGGTGCCGAGCCGGGTCGATTCGCGCATATCGGCGACGAGGACGACGACGAAGCGCTCCTCGCCCTGGCGTGCCGCCGGCCCGGCAGCCGGCCGCGGTACCGCGGCGGCAACCTGCGGCGGCAGCAACGGCACCACGCCGAGATCGCAGCCGGGCCGAAGCTGGCAGGCGAGGCGTGTGCCGGGCGCGGCGCCGATGCGCGCCAGTACCGCCGCCTCGACGGGGCCGGGCGCCGGCAAGCCGGCGTCGCCGCCGACGACCCGGATCCGGCAGGTCGAGCACCGGCCCCGCCCGCCGCAGACATGGGCATGCGGCACCCGGCCTTTGAGGCTGGCGTCGAGTACGCTGAACCCGACCGGCACGCGCAGCGATCGGCCATGCGGATAGGCGATCCGGATCGACCGGGCCCGGTACTCGTGCATCAGGCGCAGGCCGCGCGCCGCCAGAATCGCCAGGAGTGCTGCGCCATAGGCCCACAGAAAGCTGTTGCGGAAACCGAGCAGCGAAGCGGCCTGGGGCGGGGTGCCGACCTGGTTCGCGCTGAGATTGGCGGCGCGCCAGGCCGGATCCTGCGCGATCGCGACGATCTGCCTGCCGCCTTGCAAATACCCCAGCAGCGCCAGCACCGGCAGCAGTACGGCAGCGGCGCTCAAGCCGGGCGCGAGACTGCGGAAGAACGGCCTCAGACGCAGCCAATAATATACGCCGAGACAGCCATGGCTCCATGCTACTATCAAGACGCAAAGCTGCACCCAGCCGAGTAGCGGCGACTGAACATGGAAGGAATAGAGCTCTTGCGCATAGCCCTTTTCCAGCCCGTAAAGCGCCAGCGCCAGCCTTGTGACGATCAGATGGTTGATCAGCAGCGCCGGGATCGACAATCCCAGGATGAGCTGCACGCCTTCGCCCAAGGTCCAGCCGTAGTGCCGCCGCTGATAGAGCGCCCATAGGCCGAGGCTGAAATGCGTGACCAGCGCCGTATACAGCATCAGAGTGCCGGACAGGCCCTGCCACAGCAGCTTCTGCAGCACGAGCCCGTCCTCCATCGCCGCGACGGAGAGATTGCCCAGCGCATGATCGGTCAGATGCAGCCCGACATAGGTGAACAGCGTGAGCCCGGTGACCAGGCGCAGCCGGCGCAGGCCGAACACTCCGGTGTAGGCGAAGCGGTGACTGGCCATCATACCCCGATCCTAATCGCCCGGGTCGCGCGGATTGAATTTTTTGGTCGCTGTGACGCGCGTCACAGCGTCGGGCACGTTCGGCGGGCAAGGTGCCGGCCATCGACGAGGATGCTCGTCCGATCGAAAAGAGGAAATGCCATCATGCAACGTCTTGCCTTCAGCACGGTTTTCGCTCTGCTCGCCGCCGGCACCGCCCCGGCCCTTGCCGATACCACCTATGATTTCACGGAGATTTCCGACCCGGCCGACGTCACCTTCACCCAACTGCTCGGCATCGACAATGCCGGAATCATCGCCGGCTATTTCGGCAGCGGCGCCGCCGGCCACCCGAACCAGGGCTTCACGCTCCTCCAGCCGGCGACGTTCAACCCGGAGAACTTTCCGGATGCGGCGCAGACCCAGGTCATCGCGATCAATAGCGGGGCGGATACCGCCGGGTTCTTTGTCGATCAAGCCGGCACGACCCACGGCTTCCTGCGCATCGGCAATGACATCCAATCCGTCGATGCTCCCGGAACGACGTTCAACCAGCTCCTTGGTCTGAACGACAAGGAAGTGGCGGCCGGTTATTTCCAGGACGCGGCCGGCCTGTTCCATGCCTATACGACGATCGGCGGCAGCTTCACCCCGGTGACCTTCGACGGCGCGGTCAGCACCCAGGCGACAGGCATCAACAATGCAGGCGTGATCGCCGGCTTCAACCTGACTTCCGCCACGACGGCCGACGGTTTCGTGCTCGACGGCACCGCTCTGACCCTGCTCGATTTCCCGGGTGCGCCGATGACCCAGGCGCTGGGGATCAACAATAGCGGCCAGGTCGTCGGCAGCTATGTCGACGCCAATGGCGGGTCGCACGGCTTCCTCTACACTCTGGCCACCGGCAGCTACGAATCGATCGACGAGCCGAACGGGGGCGGCACGACAGTCGTCAACGGCATCAACGATGCCGGTCAGATCGTCGGTTTCTTTGTCGACGGCAACGGCAATACGATCGGATTCTCCGGCGTGCCGACGGTCACCGCCCCGGTGCTCGCGGCAGCGGTGCTGCCGGGCGCCCGCTCGGTCGAAGCGGACAAGCCCGCGACGGTGTTCGCGACCATGCTGAATACGAGCGCCGCGCCGTTGACGAACTGCCAGATCACCCTGCCGGCTTCGGCGCCGGCCGGACTGGTCCTCAACTATCAGACGACGGATCCAGCGACCAACGCGCCGACCGGCCAGCCGACCACGCCGGTGACGATTCAGGGCAACGGCGCCCAGAGCTTCGTGCTCACGCTCGCTTCGCCGGCGGCGCTGCAGGCGCCGGGCACCGCGCCGAGCTTCGCGTGCGACGGCGGGGTTTCGGCTCCTCTGGTACCGGGCGTCGATACCATCGATCTGGTCTTTTCGGCGAATCCGATCGCCGATGTCATCGCCCTCGCCGCGACGCCGACAAACAACGGTATCGTCGCCGTGCCGTTCAGTCAGAACCAAGCCGCCGCCTTCGCCGTCGCCACCGCCAATGCCGGCGCGGATGGGACGTTGACGGTGTCGGCCGATACCGGCGCCAGCACGCAGCCGGTGACGTTGACGCTCTGCCAGACCGATTCCACGACCGGCGCCTGCCTGGCCGCGCCGTCGCCCACGGCCCAGCTCGACTTCGCTCCGGGCGCCACGCCGACCTTCTCGGTCTTCGTCACCGCGGCGGCGCCGATTGCCCTTGATCCCGGCGTCGCCCGAGTGTTCGTCCGGTTCATCGACGGCAATGGCGAGTCGCATGGCTCGACCAGCGTCGCCCTCGCGACCGATTGAGCCGATTGGCCGGACCGGGGCGGCGGCGCCGCTCCGGTCCTCGGCACGTCTCCGACCGATCGAGAAGGTGATGGTCGGGCGGGACGATATATCGAAAGGACATGGCGATGTCTGCGGACGGCAATTCTCCGACCTCCCCCGTTATCGGTCTGTCGCGTTGCCCACTGCCGGATGTCGAAATCGCCTTCGACCAGGCGGGACCGGAAGACGGCGAACTCGTCATCCTGCTGCACGGCTTTCCGGAATGCCGCCGCGCCTGGCGGCGCCAGGCTGCGGGCTTGGCCGCTGTCGGCTTCCGCGTCGTTCTCCCCGATCAGCGCGGCTACGGCCTCAGTTCGACGCCCCAAGGTACCGCGGCCTATGATCTCGACGCGCTGGCCGGCGATGTCGTCGGGCTGGCGCGGCATCTCGGTCACGAGTGTTTCAACCTCGTCGGCCATGATTGGGGGGCGTCGGTCGCCTGGTGGCTTGCCTCGCAAGACCCGGACAGGGTCCGACGGCTGGCCGTCGCGAATGCGCCGCACCCGGCGGTCTGGCGCGAGGCGATGGGGCGGGACTGGCGACAGGCGCTGAAGAGCTTCTATGTCCGCATCATGGCGCTGCCGCTCTTGCCGGAAGCGCTGGTCCGACGCGGCAATTTCCAGGCACTGGCCGACGCTCTCGCGCCGGCAGGTCTCACGCCGGAGGAATTGGCCGAATACCGCAAGGAATGGGCGGCGCCGGGCGCCGTCACGGGCATGATCAATTGGTACCGCGCCTTCCTGGCGCGGCGAATGCCGCCTGCCGCGGGCCTTGCCGTCGAGGCGCCGACGCTGATCCTGTGGGGTGACCGCGACCCGTACGGCGTGCCCGAACTTGCCGATTCGAGCGCGCGCCTGTGCACGAATGTCCGGGTCGAACATTTCGCCGAGGCCGGCCATTGGCTGCATCACGAGCAGGCGGATCGGGTCGGCGAAATGCTGGTCGAGTTCCTGCAGGGGCGCGTTGCGCCGTGACCGATCACGATGCGCTCGATCACCGCCTGTTCAGCCATCTCGGCCGATTCGCCGTTCTGACCCCGGCCACCGGAAATGCGCGGGCCGCCCATCTCACCGCGGCGCCGGCCGCGCGCGGCTCTCTGACGGCGCTGCTGTTTCGGCTGGAGCAGCGCCATGATCCGGCGCGGCTCGTGCCGCTGGTCGATGCGGCGATCGGCTGGTTCGGACGGCACTCGGGTTTCGCCGCGCTGAAGTCGGCGTTTGCCGCGCTGGCGGCGCGGACGATCGCGGCGCAAGGCGATACCGGCGTGGCTGTGCCGGGCGATTTGCCGGAGGTCAGGTCCATATTGGCGACGCGCGTCGAAGAATGGAAACAGCGGTGGCGCGTGGATGCGCTTCGAGTGAGACTCGAAGAGGGGCGGCAGGAAGGGTGCCGGGACGGTCTTCGGGAAGGCGAGGCGGCAATTCTCCTGCGCCAGTTGGAATAACGTTTCGGGGCCATACCCCGATCGGTCCGTGAACGGAACGCTGCCGCAGAGTTGCCGTCCCGCGAGGCTTGGAGCCTTCGGCCTCTTCGAGCGCGCACGCTCGAAGAGGTGCTCGCCTGATCGGGCCGCGCAAGTCGCCGCGCGCTAAACCCATCGCCGAAACGAGATAGAGACCCGCGCCGATCGCCCGCGCATTGCAGCGCCGTTTGGCGTAGAATTCGCCCCGGATTTCTTCTCGCTCAGGTCCCGCATGCTCGCCGCCAAGGACATCTTCTCGTACCGGCCCTTTTGGGCGCGCCGGCTCGGTACCGCGCCGTATCTGCCGATGTCGCGCGCGGAGATGGATGTGCTCGGCTGGGATAGCTGCGACATCATCCTGGTGACCGGCGATGCCTATGTCGACCATCCGAGCTTCGGCATGGCGATCATCGGCAGGCTGCTCGAGGCGCAGGGCTTTCGCGTCGGCATCATCGCCCAGCCGGATTGGCAGAGCGCCGAACCGCTCAAAGTGCTGGGACGCCCGAATTTGTTCTTCGGCGTCACCGCCGGCAATATGGATTCGATGGTGAACCGCTACACCGCGGATCGCCGGATTCGGCAGAACGACAGCTACACGCCGAATGACGAAGGCGGCAAGCGGCCGGACCGCTCGGTCATCGTCTATGCCCAGCGCTGCCGCGAGGCCTATCGCGAGACGCCGATCGTGATCGGCGGCATCGAAGCGTCGCTGCGCCGGATCGCCCATTACGATTACTGGTCGGACAAGGTGCGCCGTTCGGTGCTGGTCGACGCCAAGGCCGATATCCTGGTGTTCGGCAATGCCGAGCGTGCCATCGTCGAACTCGCCCATCGCACCGCCAAGGGCGAGAAGCCGAACCAGATCCGCGACATCCGCGGTACGGCGGTGCTCTGCGACGCGGTCCCGGAAGGCTGGGCGGTGCTCGAATCCGACACTGTCGACGCGCCCGTTCCGGTCGCCCCGGATGCGCTCGCCGCCAGCGCCCGGGCGCGCGGCCTGGCGCCGGCCGAGCTGTTGCCGCCGGGCTCTGGCTCGCGCGAGCCCGAAACCTGCGCCACGGCGGCACCGGCAGCGCCCGAGCCGAAGCCGGCGCGCATCCGTCTGCCCATGGGCAAGACTGCCGTGCGGTTCCCGAGCTACGAGCAAGTCCGCGACGATCCCGTGCTCTACGCCCATGCCAGCCGCGTGCTGCATCTGGAGAGCAATCCCGGCAATGCCCGGCCGCTGATCCAACGCCACGGCGACAAGGAGGTCTGGTTCAACCCGCCGCCGATCCCGCTGACCACGGCGGAGATGGACGGGATCTACGGCCTGCCCTATGCGCGCAGCCCCCATCCGGCCTATGGCGACGCCAAGATCGCCGCCTGGGACATGATCCGCTTCTCGATCAACATCATGCGCGGCTGTTTCGGCGGCTGTTCCTTCTGCTCGATCACCGAGCATGAGGGGCGCATCATTCAGAGCCGCTCCGAGGAATCGATCCTGCGCGAGATCGAAGAGGTGCGCGACAAGGTCAAGGGCTTCACCGGCACGATCTCGGATCTGGGCGGCCCGACCGCCAATATGTATCGCATGGCGTGCAAGGACCGCCAGACGGAGGCCGTCTGCCGGCGCCTCTCCTGCGTCTACCCGACCGTGTGCACGAACCTCAATACCGATCATTCGGCGCTGATCCAGCTCTACCGCAAGGCGCGCGCGATCCCCGGGGTGAAGCGCATCCATGTCGCATCCGGCCTGCGCTACGACCTCGCTGTGCTGAGCCCGGAATACGTCAAGGAGCTGGTGACCCACCATGTTGGCGGGTACCTCAAGATCGCGCCCGAGCATACCGAGGCCGGGCCGCTTTCGAAGATGATGAAGCCCGGCATGGGCGCTTATGACCGGTTCAAGGCGATGTTCGACAGATACGCGAAGGCCGCCGGCAAGGAACTCTACATCATTCCGTATTTCATCGCGGCCCATCCCGGCACCAGCGACGAGGATATGATGAACCTGGCGCTCTGGCTGAAGCGCAACAAATACCGCGCCGATCAGGTCCAGACTTTCCTGCCGTCGCCGATGTCGATTTCGGCGGCGATGTATCACAGCGGCCGCAATCCCCTCAAACCCGTGCGCCGGATCGGCGGCGAAGAGGTGATCTCGGCCAAGGGCTTGAAGCAGCGCCGGCTGCACAAGGCGTTCCTGCGCTATCACGATGCGGAAAACTGGCCGATCCTGCGCGAGGCGCTGAAGCGCATGGGCCGCGCCGATCTCATCGGCCCGGGCAAGCATCAGCTGATCCCATCCTGGCAGCCGGCCGGGACAGGCTTGGGCGGCGGCGAAGGAGTACGCGCCGGCCGCAAGCATGGCGCGCAGACTTTCCTCACCCAGCAAACGACCGAGTCGCGCCGGCCCGGCCTCAAGCGCGGCTGGCAGAACCGGGCGTGACGGCATGGCGGGCATAATTCTGGTTTGGTGCGACTTCGCGAAGCTCGGACCGGACGAAC